>Ga0180067_1000057_pt1 | contig 9911 bp, 12 predicted proteins | sample EasRiv231_16_10D_FD_123018 | JGI IMG/M metagenome (GOLD analysis project Ga0180067, IMG submission 123018) | Soil microbial communities from meander-bound floodplain in the East River, Colorado, USA - East River metaG ERMLT231_16_10D | ecosystem: Environmental > Terrestrial > Soil > Floodplain ... | reverse complement strand
GTTTGGGGAGTGTTGGCCGCTCGTGGCGTTTGAATCCCCAACGTTTGGTTCGACCGAACTCGCGTTCGCGATCCGTTTCGAGTAATTCAAAACTCGAATTGATTTGTTTTCGATCGTCATCGGTTCACAACCATCAACAGAACGTTCTGCGATACGCGTATTCCAGACGCGCTGCGGCAGGTATGCACACCTGCCTGAAACGCTCATCGCCGCCTCGCAAACGTGCTGTCTTCGGTCGCGGTCTTTTTCCCATGGCAGGCGACGCAAAGCGGCTGGACGGCATCGAACCGGAGGAACGTCGGATCGTCCGGCCCGCTCACCGGCACGATGTGATCGACCACCGTCGCCGCCCGGACGACCCCGACCCGTGCACAGCCCGCACAGACGGGCCTGCGTTCGAGGACGATCGCCCGGAAGGACCGCCAGCGTTCCGAGCAGTAGCCCCGCTGGGCGGCCGACAGCCTGGCGCGATCGCGGGTCGTCTCGCAGTGTTGACAACGACCAGTGATGAGGCGACTGCACTTCGAGCAGCGATGCGCGGGCATCAACATCAGGGCAAGAGGACCAGTGTTCCGAGGTTGATCGCGTCGGCCTCGGCGTCGCGGAATGGATCCTCGTCGCGCATGTGCGTCCTCACCGCGGCCGACGGTGCCATCAGATAGACGCTGTGCCCAGTCGCGAGCCGGATGTGAAACACCCAGCGGTCCTTGGGTGTGATGTATTCCGCGGACACCTCGCATCCTGTGGCGATCAGTGGTTCGTCAGAGGCGCCGCTGAAGCCCGTGACGGCAATGCGATCCGGCTCGATGAGATATCCCGTCTCCCAGTCCTTCATCGGTTCCTCCTTCACAGCTTCTCGATGAGCGGCGCTTTGGCTCGGTTCGGATAGCGCCAGATCTCAACGCTCGCGAGCGGTGGTCGAGGCATCAACTGCAAGCCCTCACGTTCGATCGCCGAGCAGTAGGTGGTGCCGCTCTTGACCGAGACGAGACGCAGACTCACGCCATCCCACGCGGCGAGATCGACCGGACCTTTCGAGCCCGCGGCGCGCAGGACGACGTAGCCGGTCTGCTCGAGCAGTTGCCGGGCTCGCCATTCGGCTCTTCGGCCCTTCGAGGCGGTGTTCATCAGTGCGTGCCTCTGGCGGTGGGCAGGAGCGGTATGGGTGGCGCGGCGGGGTAGGGCTCGCGTGGCGGGTACCACGGCCGATCGAAGCGCTCGGATGTGAAGCCATTCGCCTGGAGCAGCTCGCGCACTTCGTTCAGGCAGGACCGGCCGAAGTTTTTGAGCATCAACAGATCGGCCGCGGTCCACTTCATCACGTCGGCGACGGAGGTGATGGTGGGTGTGGGCGGCCGCCACTTTGGATGTTTGGCGTTTTGGGTGTCGGGTCCGACATTGCGGAAGCAATTACGCAGGCGTGTGCTCATCGGCTGGCCCACAATGCGCCGCTCGCAAAACGGGAGCGAGGCTTCGGCGTGTTGGGCCTCGCGCACTTTCGCGAGCCGCGCTTCCTTCTGAGCGACCTGTTTGACGCGGTCCCGACTGACGCCGACCTGGCGCGCAATCTCGGCCTTCGTCAACGTCGTATTCCGCAACAAATCTCGGATGCTGCCGGGGCCGGCTTTGACGGTCATCGCCGCGCTCCGGCGACGGCGGCGGCTATCACCGCGGCGGTCGCAATCTTGGGCGTCGGTGCACACGCCACCGTGCCCATGCTCTTCGGGCCGATGCTCTTTTTGAGCGCCCAGAAGTCGCGTTTGGCTTTCTCACGCTTGGCCCACGCGGCATCGACGGCGCGTTGGGTGATGAAGGCGCCGTACGGGAGGTGTTGTTGAGCACAGAGCCGCTTGAAAATCTCGGCGATGTTGCCTAGGTCGTCGGACTTGTCGTCGCGGAGCGAGATCGTGATCGCCAGGTCGGCGATGGCGGCGTATCGCTTGAAGGCAGGAATCGGTTCGGGGCTGGGAGGTGTCGTGACTGGAACGGCCGGGCTGGCTGGGGCGTCGTCCTCCTTCTCAGCCAGCTCTTCGGTTTTCTCTTCCGGCTCTTCCGTTTTTCCTTGTTTTGCACATCCCGGCGCGTCAGCGCCGGTTATCTTTCTTAGTTCATAAGAAAGTTCATAAGAAAGTTCATCACCGATGGTCGGCACCTGTCGCGCGGTAATCGGCACCTGTCGCTCGTGCATCGGCACCTGTGGGCGTTTGACAGGTGCCGATGGTCGGCTCTTGTTGTTGGTGACAGGTGCTGATGGTCGGCACCTGTCAGGCTCGACAGTAGCTCGCTGTGAGCCTGCCCGACTCGGCCGTTTCGGTCGGCTCGGCAGGTGGTCGGCGTGATACCGATACCGAGCGACGCGACCCCGCGGCCCGTAGAAGGAGGCGACACGCCCGACGCATTCGAGGACGCCGAGCTGCTCCAGGCGATCGACCGCTAGGCGCACGGTCGAATACGCGTAGCCCGTCTCCCAACTCACCCGCTGGAGCGAGGGAAAGAGGTCGTGGCCGCGCTCGTAGGCGTCGTATTCGAGGAACGTCAGCAACACCAGTTTTTCGCTGGGCGACAGATCGGCATTCAAGACGCGTCGGCGCCGAGTCACCTCAGCGTGTTGGCTATTCGCGGTGTCGTCCATCGGGGTTGCGTTACACTCACGGTCACTCATCAGCAACCAACCTTTCGGGGTTGAACGGCTCGATTGGGATTCCCGCCCCGATCGAGCCGTTGTTGTGTGCGCCGGCTCCGAATGGAGCGGGCGCCTTCTAGCCTGCGCTTGGTCGTTTTTTTTCGCGATGTATACCGGAGCTAAAATAGGGGGTTCCCCCCCCTAAAAAAAGGGGTTCCCCCCCAGCGAGGGAGGCGGGTGTCACCGCTCAACGAGGTTGATCTCGTAGCGTTCCCAGACCGAAAGCAGCCGTTTTATTCGGTGAATGCCCTGAATGACGGTGACATGCCGGCTTGAGACGAAGCGTTCACCGATGCTCGCGAGGCGGTCCCGCTCCTGTTGGTCGAGCGTGATGATCGGGACGGGTGACTCCTGGATCTCGGCGGCATACCACCACCCAACCTGGCGCCGGAGACTGGCGATCTCCTCCGCGGTCGGCCGGCGTCCTTTCCGCGCCGTCGACACCAGCTCCATCTGGCCCTCGAATTTCGGAGGGTTCGCCGGGTCGTAGTCGGTGGCGTAGCGGACGGGGAACTCCTTCGTGAGGAGCACGGGGCTGACCCACGCCCACGGCACCCTCATCGCCCGTAGAACGGCTCTGAGCGCCTCGATCTCCCACGGCAAGGGGCCACCCCATACCGCCCGCTGGAACTCGCTGATGTAGGGCTGCGTGCGCCAGACGTGAACCTGCCGGGCGAGGCGTTCCACGTCGTGCGCCTGCAGCCAGGCGGCGTATTGCTGCAGGATGCGCCGGTCGGTCATCAGGAGGTCCCCACAGGCGTTGGCGGCCTCCTCCAAGAAGATGCCATCGTGGGTTTTGACATGGCCCTTGCGGGGTATGCGATAGGGCATGGACCGATTCACGAGACGCGGGATGATTGGTGTTGGTCGGCGATGATCGCGTCCACGTCCTCCCAGAACACTGAGTCCTCGTCGTCCACTTCGCGCTGGAGTTCCTCATCGGTCAAGCCACGGGCGGTGGCGCGGTCGCAGGCCTCTATGAGGGCTTTGCCGCCGAGATCGTTCATGCGCAACTCAAAAGCGATTTCCGCTGGGGTCAGGGTTTTGGGGGGCATCGGAGCCTCATGCGGCCTGGCGGCGCGGCTCCCGGTATACTGGTAGGAGTCGCTCGCTCGACCACCTCGAGTGAACGGTTATGGGCTGCAGGGATGCTGAGAATCATCCATGCGGCCCGCTTTACGTACGGCGACATTCTATGCGCGCGCGGCATTTTTGACCCCATCAAAAGTTAGGCGACCCCTAGACACGCTAGGGCGCAACGGCCATTCGATAGGGTGTCTATCGCTGCGCCGGATGTTCTAACGGTGCAGGGTGTGGATGGAGGCGGCGGGTGATTTTGCTACGACGTTGCCTCAATAGCGACAGATGTCCACATCGTGTTCACATCGTGTCCAAATAAAAACCGTTTTTATTCATCGCGGATCGGCAGACGTTGCCGTTCCAGGATTTCGACCCGATCGGTGAGCCGCTCGATCAGCGTCATCATGCGGGCGAGCACCCCACGGTAGTCTTCGAGCGCCAGAATCACGGCGTTTTCCGTCTCTCGCGCATCGTCGTTCATCGCATCCCCTCGTGTTCGAGCTTCGCCCACACGCCGGCCAGGATCTCCGTGCGCTTCGCCGCCAGCTCGACCCGCCGTTGGGCGAGCACGTCGTCCGCGGCGCCGGCCGCGGCCAACTCGGCCAACTCCCGCCCAAACCACTCATCAAGGGCCAGGGTGAGCGTCTCCAACGCTTCTTGCATCGTCACCGGACCCGCGCCTGCAGTTGCAGCCAGGCAATCGACGTGGCTCGCGTGCAAGGATGTTCTGCCGCCTGCAAGGACCGTTGCGCCACAGACACATCTGTCTCGCGATACGCCGGGAAGGCGGTGAGCGAGATCTCGGCGATGTCGATGTCGAGCAGCTCGCGGATGGTGACGCCGGCGTCCTTCGTCCAGGCGTCCTTCCGCGTGATGAAGCCAAACGAGGCGCCTTTGACGTCGCCTCTCCGGACAAGCTCCATGGCATCGCGGCCGGCGCTGGTGTTCGCTGGGCTCAACTCGAAGGCCAGGCCGCGGGCATCCTTCCGCAGTTGCAACGTCGCCGGCGTGCGGCCGAGGACGGCACCGGGATCATGGTTGTAGAGCGCGACCACGTCATCACCATCGCCTGGCGACAGGGAGACCGCCTGCGATCGGACGACTTCGACGAACCCGCCCAAGTCCCGCGAGCGCACATCGAACAGGATGCAGTGCCCGACAATCTTCTCGCCGGTGGCACGCAGCTCGACGACCGATCGATGTTCGAGACTAGGCAACATGGGGTTGTTCCTCCGCGACGGGCGCGAGCGCCAGGTTGACCCGATACACGTCGCCGTTGTCGATCGGATTGAGCCCGAGCGCTCGTCGGGCATCGTTCGCGCTCAGGTATCCCGAGTTGATTCCGCTCTGGAGCGAGTTGTTGACGCTCTGGATGTCGTTGCGCAGGAGCGCCTGGCGATCGAACTCGATCGTGTAGCTGCCGAACTGCCGGCTCGTCAACAAGTCGCGCCTCAGCGCTTCTTCCCAGTTGACGTAGAGCGGATCGAGCGTGTCGGTGAGGTAGGCGAGCTGCCCGCTTTGCATGTTTGAATAATTGGCCGAATCCATCAATCCGGCTTTCCATGGCGGAATTCGGAACACCCCACAGATGGCAGTGCTGATGGCTTTTTGCGTCTCGACCAGTTGCGCGGAGTCGTGGTCCTGCGAAATCGCGTTGAACGTGGTGCCGTTGTCGAGCACGGCGATGCCGCGGCGATTCGTGCCGCCGGCGGCGAACAGCGCCTTCCACTGGTCGCGCAGCCGGCCCGCGGTGTCGTCGGAAATGCTGCCGGCCGCCTGGAGAATCCCGCCTGGCCGGGCGTCGTTCGCGAAGAACTTACCGACGTAGGTCTGGAGCGCCAGAGCGCTGCCGATAATCTCGCGGCACCGCGTGATCGGACTCTCCGAGGTCAGCTCCAGGATCGGCGGTTGGGACGCATCGAACAGCCAGGTATACGTCTGGCTGCCGTTCCGATACGTCCACCGCTTCCTTCCGCTCGGATCACGATCGACCGTCATGTATTCGGAGAGCAACGGCCACAAGGCTTCGACGCGGCCATCAACGCGCACGATTTCCGCGAACGCCCTGCCGTAGAGCAGCAATTGCCACTGCATCGCGTGTTTGAACGAATACCCGGTTTGCTCAGGATTCGGCAACACCGAGAGGATCTCGAAGAGCGGATGATTTACGGCGTCAACGAACGTGTCCTCCGCGACCTTCTCCCGGAACTTGATCGGCGTTCGCGCGAGGTCTTGACTGAGCACCTGGCAGCAGGAAAACACGGCCGGCACCGACAACGCGCTGGCCGGCGTGATCGAGACGCCGGAGACGGTCGGCCCACTCGAAAAGAGTTGCAGCATTTGGGGCGACGGCGTCGCCAGTGACCGGCGTTCCCACCATCGACTGAACCGGTTGCTCATTGAATCCCCGCCGCCCTAGGAACGACGCAATCCAGGGGGATACCTACCTATGGGTCCACCCGAGATCGTCGTTCCTAGGGCATCCTAGGCCGCCATTCACCGCCTCAAACAGGGCAAATCCCGCACATGTGCGGGATCTGCCTAGACGATGACCTTGCTGATCCGAACGACCGCGGCCGGCGTCGGCACGACGATGTCCGCCCGCATGATCGCCCGCAGCTCGGACTGGTCGGAGTTGAACAATCGGCTGCGGTCCAGGACGATGCTCGTGTCCTGTCTGAACACGGCGACGATCGCCGAGTTGTCGTAGACGTAGATCGACGATTCGTTCGTGCCCACGCCTTCCGTGATCGAGATCTGCGACGAGAGGTAGACCGGGACGCCGTAGAGGCGCCGATCAACCGCCTGGCCGCCGCTGCCGCTGCTGTCCTGGAGCAACGCCTTATTGCTGCCGGTGGCTTCCTTGAGCTTCGAGAGCGTGCCCCACGTCCGCGGATGCATCACGATCGCGTTCGCGGTCCCGTTCGCCGTTTCGATCGTGGCAATCGCGCTGGCGATGCCATCGAGCGACGCCGGCGCGGCGGCGAGCGAGGTGTCGGTCGTGATGCCGGCGGTATTTTTCAAACCCCGAATTTCCGGCGCCGTGCCACTGCCCTCGAAGACCGACCAGTCGAACTTGAGCGCCAGCGCCCGCGCCGTCTGCTGTTCGAGCAGTTGCACGATGTCAGGATTCGAGTCGGCGATCAGCTCGTTCGACAACTGGGTCAGGGTCGCGATCTTCCGCGGCGTCGCCGCCAGGTCGTCATAGTTCGGATCGGTCGGCGTGATCGTCCCGGCTTCCGCGACGAAGTTCGCGGCCGGATCGGCGAGCACTCGCGGCACATGCAACACATCGCGGTCTGTTCTGACGACGCGAATCCCACTCTTGAGCGCGACCGATTGCGCGTTCAACTTGTCGAAGAAGCCCGGCCCCCACGCGTCAGGCGCGATCACCGCGCCGGCGCCGCTGCCCTCGACGAGCGCCCGCATTTCAATGCCGAACAGCCCGGTCGTCTTCTTTTGTAAAGACGTCTGCACACGCTGACTCTCCGGCACGAAGGCGCGCTGCTCAGTGCGCTGTTCGACCGTTCGGACGAGCCCGAGCACCGCATCGCGTTCGCGGATGGCGTTGTCGTAACTGCGCTGTTCGGACGCCAACAGCGTGTCTCGGTTCGCCTGACTGGCGGCATCGAGGACGGCTTGGGCGGCAGCGCTTCTCAACTGCGCTTGCGTGCTGAAGCCGGCTTCGACTTCGGGGCCGAACGCGCCCCGATGCGCCGCCAGGGTGGTCAGGTCCGCCATCGGGACCAGCTCCGTCGTCTTCGTGAACGCTTGAATTTCCATTGAACTGCCTCGAACTCAGTACTGAATCAATTGATTCAGTTTTCAGTCGCCCGGCCGGAGACCGTCAGCAACCTATCGGCTGGCTCGGAGAACCATCGGCCTGAAGGGGGTATCGATACCCCCTTAATTCCTGGAAACTGAAAACCGTTCTCGGGAACGGTTTACGGAAAACCCCCCTCGAGGGGGGTTTTCAATGCGTCTTCCCGGTCGGGTCCGAGAATCCCGGCAATCCGACCGGCGTCCCGAACGCGCTCAAGTCCTCCGGGTCGATGCTGAAGCCGCAGATCCAGTGGTCGATGTGGTTCCCGTCTGGCGTGAGCTTCGCAATATCGATGCGACGGTCGCGAAAGTTGATGTTCACCGTCACATCGTCAATGTCGATGGTGTCGGTGATGCCGGCGCTTTCCAGCAACTTGGCGACGGCGGTTTCAAGCACCTGAATGGCGGCAATTTGCACCGCCGCGACCGCGCCCCGCACCGTCAGCTTTTCCGGCAACACAATTTCGGCCATCACGCCTCCAGGTCGATGAAAAACAATCTCGGCTCATAGACCGGCGCCGGCGGCATCGCGAGCAGGCCGGAGAGCGCCAACAGCATCGCGTCTACCGCGTCGATCTTGTTCAGGCTCATCGCCGCGTCCTTCGTCGGCAGGAGCGAACCATCGCGCCGCCGCTCCACGCAGACGTTGCTGATTTGCCAGGTGAGGAAGCTCGAACCGGTATGTCGCAACTGGCGAGCCTTCAAGCGCGCTTCAAGCTCTCTCGCCGGCGGCGTGAACACCTTCGCGTTCTTGCTCTCGACGCGGGCCGGCAGGCCGGCCGCGGCCAGGTTCGCGGCGATGTTCAGCGCGCCGAACCGCTCGATCGCGATGTCCTTCACGTCGAACTTCTCGGCGTCGGCTTTCAGGTCGGCTTCGATGGTGGGGTAGTCGGTGAGGTTGCCATCGGTGACAATCAGCTCGCCGCTCTTCACCCACTCGCGATACGCCGGCACCGCTCGCGCCCGTTCGTTGACGACCAGCGACGGCAGGTAGCCGCGAACGAAGACGTAGATGAGATCACCACGTTGGAACGTGAGCGCGACCGCGGCGATATCGTCCCGTTCGGCGAGGTCCACGCCGATCCAACAGGGCTCATGCTCGAATTGATTAATATTTAATTCCCCATCCGCGCAGCGATGCCAGGACGCGATCGGCAGCCAGGTCGCGGCCGAATGCAGCCAGCGATTCGCGATCTTCACCTCGAACTCGCCCTGCATGCCTGGCGTTGACACGGCATCATCGCGATACCGCTTGACGTAGGCGAGCGTGGGCGTAATGCCGATCATTGGCGCGCTCTTGATCCAGGTGGTTTCGTCTTTCCAGTCGTCGGTCTCGTCCAATTCGTAGAGCACGGCGAAGAGGTGATCGGCTTCGATGACCTGGTCGAGCACCTTCATTGCGGTCGAGCGCAGCGCGTAGCCGACCGAGGTCAAGCTGTAGCCGGCGGTGGTCGGCGCCATCAACATCGGCAAGACCCGCGAGCCCTGCGCCGACTTCAACACGTCGTGCAGCTCGAAGTTCTGGGCGTGCGATTCGTCCAGGCTGATGAAGCTCGGATTCAGCCCGTCCTGTGTGCTGCTCTTCGAGTTGATCGGCTTCGCATAGCCGCCGATCGCATCGAAGGTGATCGCATTGGCGTAGGTGACTAGGCCCTCTTCACGCAGCCAGAGCGAGCGGCGGATCATCCGCTGCATGATCGAGAAGACGATTCGCGCCTGGCTGCCGGTGTTGGCGCCGCAGACGACTTGCGCGCCGGGCTCCTTCTCGATGACCAGGTGATAGAGCGCGCAGGCCGCGACCAGTGTGCTCTTCGCGCTCTTCCGGGCGACCTCGAAGAACACGGTGGTGACGAGCCGGCCACCGTCAGGACGCCGGAAGCCGTAGACCGCGGCGAGGATGAAGACTTGCCACGGTTCGAGGTGAATCGTCGCCGAACTCCAGCGGCCTTCGACGTGCGGGAGCTTCTCGATGAAGGTGCACACGTCCTGCACATGCGCTGGCGACCAGGTGAAGGACTTGAGGGGAATATTATTCCCATCAGCCGCTTCGCGCATCCGCTGGAAGCGTTCACAGGCGAGCTTCGTCCAGCGGCAGGCGATGATCGCGCCGCTCAACACGTCGGCAACGTAGGTGTCGGCGATGGCCGGGAAGTTCCGCGGCTTGCCGGAAGCAAGGCTTCTAATAGAAGTTTTGCGGGCCTTCACAGCCTTCGGCCGTTCGCGGCCGGGATGCACTGTGCCTCGCGCCTGCTTCACCGCCAGGGGCAACTTCTGGTTGCGCTTGTTAGCCGCCATGCCCCCACCGCTGGTAGGCCGAAAAACTGCC
>Ga0180067_1000056_pt1 | contig 10014 bp, 5 predicted proteins | sample EasRiv231_16_10D_FD_123018 | JGI IMG/M metagenome (GOLD analysis project Ga0180067, IMG submission 123018) | Soil microbial communities from meander-bound floodplain in the East River, Colorado, USA - East River metaG ERMLT231_16_10D | ecosystem: Environmental > Terrestrial > Soil > Floodplain ... | reverse complement strand
TTCTTATCAACATAACCCAGGGGGGGTGTAGGTATTGCCTGCTCACCCAGGGCCGCTGGCCTTATCACCACTTCATTAAACGGGCTTTTACCATTGGCGTAACCAGTGCCTTTGCAGCTTTTACATTCGTTTGCTATGCCATCATTCAGGGTTTTACCAGTGCCGCTGCATGTACTGCAGGGTACGTTATTTATTCGCCATTTTTCCAAATACAAATGCATAATTACCCCTGCATCTAAATCGTTTGACTCTCGGGCTGCTTTGTTAAGGTGTGGCACCATTGGAAACAACGGGGTTTTTTTCAGTGTATAATCCCCCACCCTTTTAACAAACCTGCCAGGCATTTGAAACGCTGGTAAATCTTTTAATGTGTGGGGAAAATTCATGGTTAAATTATATTTCCCATCCTGGGTTTCCTCCCATTTTTGGTAGCTGCTATTAGTTATTAAATAATAAACCTGGCCAGGTACAAAAATTTCCCTGCCCTCAGTTAAAAAAATAGTGGCTTTACCATTGGTTAACCGTAACTGCTGTTCATCAGGGTTTAATAGGCTGCTTAGTTCATCACTTTTTAAAATACAATAATCATCGGGTACAAAATCCACCACATTTTTGCAGTTAAAAATTTTTGCTATGGGCTCTAAATATTCGTTACCCTCCGGCTGGGCAAAGGTTTTAGGCATTACACAAATAATGGCGTTACCATCCAGGCTTAATGCCCTCAGTAACTCTTCAAAAATCCAATATTCAATATCCCCATAAACCGGGTAATTTTCAGTCAAATATTTTTTGGGGGTTTCCTCCTTATTAATAATGGCTGGTATCTCTTCATCAAACCTCATCATCCAATCAGGTGAACGGCGTATCTTTTCCAATACCCCCAAAACCCTTTCAACTGGGTTTTGTGTTTCGCTCTCATAAATATCATTCCGGTATATTCTAACCTCTTCGCTTTCATTTGGCCTGGCCTTTTTTATTAATAAAATCGGTGTTTCGCCATCAGCATGTATGCGTAATTTGTTATAAATATCCAGGGCCTCGTCATAAATTAACCCCCTCTTTTGTCCAATAAAACGGGCCCTCAATTCTGCCGGGGTAAATACTGTTGCCATTATTTATATTTTTTTGCGCTCAGGTAAAAAAGTTCTTTTTTGTTTCCATAAATAGGGTTTGTCAATGTTTAATTTATAGTATGCTGCTTTACTCAAAATATTATAAATCAAAATTTCAAAATTGCTGCTGTTATTTCCTCCCATACTTACTGCCCAATATTTTTGGGCTATCTCATAAATCTGTTTAAAACCCTTATCAACTTTGCCCCAAAATATGGGCCTGTACTTTTCCTGGTGGGGGTAAGTTTGGGTTAATGCCCCGGCAATACTAAAAGGTAATTCATCAGGTATGGCCCCGGCGAATACTGTGTGTTTTACTTTCAAATTTTCGTAAATATCCAGGGCGGTGGTAAACCATAATTTCGCCTTTTCCCCTTTCTTAAAATATATCAATTCGCTGTGAATGCTGTAATACTTACCAGGGCCATAATTTTTTATTATTTCATCCCGTTTAGCCCACATGGTTTCCTCAGTGCCATGATTAGGAAAAGTTATATCATGGGCTTTTACCTCTTCCATATACTGGGCCGGGCTGCCCCTCAGCCATAATACATCACAATCCAAAAAAAGGGTTTCCTGGTAAGGGCTTAACTGGTAAATGTGCATTTTTGCTTTTATCCATTCGTTTTCCCCCTCCTTATTTTGGTAACATTCCGGGGGCATTTCTGCCATGCTGGTGAATAGCTTTTTTTCTGCCGGCTCCATGTGGGCCAGTGCCATATCTGCCCAGGCCAGGTGAATATTTAAATCTTTATCCGCTGCCCTTATGGTGGCTGCCAGGGCCGCTGCCATCTTACCATAGTACGGGTGGCCGGCTGCAATACACAAAACCCCGCGTTTATTATTATCCATTTTTATATTTTTTACCAGTTAAAGTTTTACTTATTTTTTCCCTCATTTCGGCTGTTATAATTTTGCCTTTATTTCCTAAACCGATTTTTTGTTTTGTTTCTTCACTCATTGGGTTTTCACTATGCCATTTTTTTAATGCATTTGAATGTTTTTGTTTTTGTTCCTCTGTAAATTTTTTACCCAGCATGGGCCTGGGGTGTATTTTATCCTGCCATATTTTTTTAGCCGTTTCACTCATTTGTTTTTTTCTTTCCTCTGTAAATTTTTTTCCTAACATTGGGTGTATCTGCAATTTTCTTTTTTCCCTAATTTTTTGTTTTGTTTCCTCTGTGTGGGTTTTACCAGTAAAATGTTTTGAACTATTTAAAATATTTTTTTGCCTGGTTTCCTCTGTTGGTGCCCCCCGCTTTTTCCCCTTCCAAAATCCTGCATAACCCCTGGTACCATCCCCGCCATCAGTCATGTTAACCAGGGTGCCGGTTCCTTTATCCTGCCTGCCATACTTTTTAATATATTCCCTTTCTTTTTCGCTGGCCTGTTCCCATGTTTGCCCTTCATGTAAAATCTGCACTTTAAAACCATATTTTTTAGCTGTGTTATTCCAAAAAAGTGAACGTCTTATTATTTGGTATGGCCTGTTTATTGTTCCAATACCAATATAAAAAACTTCATTTTTAACTGGGTTTATATGCATGTAGGTGCAAAATTTATTTTTAATACCTTTCATGTTTACGAACATTGTTGTAAATGTAAAATGATTGAATAGGCCCCAATGGTCATTACATCATTATGACTGTACGGGGTACCATTGACGTTTACCGGGTTTAAAACTGTATTGTGTGGGGTTTGGGTTCCGGTATTGCTCAGGCTGTCGTATGTTATGCCGGTCATACCTGCAGTTAAAATCGCGCCTGGTACATGTTGCATACTACCCACTGCACTGGCCCCGCATGTATTAAAGCTATCTGAAAAAGTATTGGCAATGGTTAGCGTTTCGCTAATTGCAAAATTTAAACTGGCACTAAAACTGGTATCAAAATACAGGGCTGTAATGGTTAAAATAATATCCTCCGGTGGTGGTGGTGCCTCTGCCACATCCATTGTATCAGCAAAATCATAAAAATCATCATCACAATTTGTTACCTGTACCTGCACATTTAACCCGGTGCCGGCTACATCAGGTATTCCGGTAAATTCAACCGTACTACCTGAAATGTTTATGTTCATCCAGGCTGGTTTTACTATGCTGCCCAGGGCCATTGGCGGGGTGCCAGTAAACGGAAACATAAAAAAGTAACCGGTACCCACTACTGCGTTAGGCATAGGGGGCGGGGTTATAACTGCCACCCCTATGCATGTGCCCTCTGCTAAAACGTCAATGGAATCTGAAAAATCATAAAAATTTACCAGTTCACAATTAAAAACGGTTAAACTAACCGGGGCCTCAGCTATTTCCTCATCAGGGGTGCCGGCAAAAAATATTTCATCCCCCACCATTGTTATTTCCATCCAGCTGGGCCGGGCCCCCACATTTAAAACAAATGGGGCCATACCATTAACGGTAAATGAAAATGAATAGGCCACCCCTATAACTGCATCAGGTAAAACCGGGGTACTGGTAACCCCTACTGGTGGATAACAAAAATTATTGCATACTGCACAATTGTCATTTCGTACCAGGTAAGGTGTGGCAAACCCTTTAAATTTTGCCGGGGCTTCCGTACTGTAACCTGGTAATTCCTGCCATTCTATCTCATACCCTCCGTTTTTTCTCAGGCCCCCGTTATAAACATCACTATAAATTAAAACGGTGTCATGCGAAAGGGCTATTTTAATTTTTTCGTGGTATGCTTCATTAATATAATCAACTGTTCCCAGGTATTCCTTTTTTGTTACTGATTTTGTAATAAATAAACTCCCATCATGCCTGGTGTAAATACTTTCTTCATCATTAAACTGGGGCCGGTACAAATACAGGGGTAACCTTACCCTGTTGGGGGTGTATGCGTAACAATAGGTAAACCCATAACTGTTTTCCTCACATGAATACTCTAAAACGCTGGTATATTTTGGCTCAGTAATCAGTTTTAAAACCGGGCCGGCTGCCATGTAATGTGTAACAACATCGGGCACAATTTCAATGGCCAATCTAAAACAGGTGTTTGCGTCCACATAACTGGCAATATTTGGTAAACCATGTGGCCAAAAAATTAAAACAGTATGGGGGCCAGTTCTGTATTGTTGGAATAAATAACCATCCAAATGGTAATCATGCAGCTGGGTGGTGCCATCCTGGCTCATTACATAAAGTATAATGGCCCCGGTGCCTATGCTGTCGGCCTCCGCTTCGCTTTCCGCTGTTAATAAAATCTGAAATGCAATATCAGTGGGGGTGGCCACTGGTAACGGTGTATTATTTGGGGGCTCTGTAGATGAAAAATTAAAAAAGTTTGCCCTGGCTGTAGTTGCGGTAATCATTATTTATAATTTTCACTGGTTCTATTATTTTTACTGGTTCAATTAAACTTTCAGGGGTGTTTAGTTCCCTGGTTTCTATAAAATAACTATCTGCTTTCACTGTGAATAAATCGCCATTTATCATGGGCAACTTTGTGTTTTTTTTCCTAAAATTTTCAGGGGTGCAAAGTTTTTTTTTAGGTACCCAGCCTAATAATTCAACTATGTTTTTATCTGTGTTGTACCCACAAAAAAATATTGTGTCGGCTTTATAATCTTTTTGACATGCTAACATATTGCACCTATAACCAGGCTGGTAAAATCCTTTGCTTAACATTCCTTTTGTGTCTATCACATAACCATTTAAAGGAAAATCAATACCCCCATCATTACCAGGGTATAAAATCGGGTAATTGCCTTTATAATACCTGTAGTTTTCAACCTGGCAAATTAACCCAGCCCTTTGCTGTTCAAACGTTCCATTAAAATGGCTCCTTTGCCCCATAGGGTGGGCCCTTACATATTCCCCACATTTAAAAATTATCGTGGGCTCTATGTTAATCCGGTGGTACATTTTTTTATTCATACTTCGGAATTAATGTAAATTTTGCCAGGCCTGTTTCCGGCTTATAGCTTACTTTATCAATCCAGCCCTGGCCACTTTCGCAACTGTTAAACCAGGTAATTATACCATAGGGTGCAGCCAGTATTTTTTTAAAATCTGCCATACTCATGGGGTATTCAAAATCTACCCTTTCGGGCCTTAATATGGGTGCAACATTATCCTGGTTAACTACTATGGCCCCATATAAATAGTCATTTTCACCCATCAAACCCACCTCCCATTTGCACACATCACTTTCCATTTCACCCCTGGCAATATAATTGCCGGTACCATCCACAAAAATCAATTTCAGGCTGGTGCTGTAAACCCTGTAGCTGGCAAAAATTTTATCCAGCCATCTTAGGGCCACCCTGGCCGGGCTTAATCTGTAATTGTAAAGGGTGGCGGGGTCTATAATGTTTTCAGGGGTTAAAACGTTCCCCAATTCAACTATAAACCCTGGGTTTGTTAGTGTAAAAGTTGCGGTGGCTGCTTCGGGGGTGGTGCCTGGGCTTAATGCTATCACCCAAATTGAACCAACAATGGGCGCACTAATTTCCCCCACTTCTATAATGGTGTAAATGCCATTATTGCTGGTGGTACCTGTTATTTCTACTAAATCCCCGGCTGTAATATTTACTGGTTCCGTTTCGGTAACAAACCCGGAAATTCCAAAATTGCCCTCTAATGTTTCTGTATAAATTTCTTTTATTAACCGGGTAACGCAAACTAAAAAAATATCATTATCTAACCTCCAATCTTTGGAATCAGTATTTTTTCGCCTGGTAACCTCCCAGGCATAACCGCTGGCAATAAATTTTGAAAGTTTGGATAGTTCATTTTTAACCTGGGCTAAATCGGTTCTGTATTCTCTATTGGTTAATAATTCATCCAGGCCGTTAAACTCTTCGGCCTCCCATTTTTCATACCCTATTTTGGCCTTTGAATAATGTTCGTTTGCAATGGTTTGCCGTTCCACCTGGTTAACCTGGTTACATTCCATTAAAATTTCATCCTGGTAAAAAAATTTCCAGTGCTCTACCCGTAACCGTTTAAAACCTGGGGCCCTGTTTGTATCATCTTCAAAACCAAAACCAATATGGTGCAGGGGTTCTAAACCCTCCCACATATCTTTCATGCTAATGGCCATTTGTACGGCTTGGGCTGGGGGTAATCGGTTTTCCTGCTGTCTTATAAAAAGGCCCTTTGTAATCACTTCCAGGGCCCCGCATCCATCCCCGGCGTGGTTATAGGGCTGGCTATCAGTCCTGCCAAAATATTCACTGTAGGCCTTTATTTTATCATCGGTAATGGCTTCGGTTATCCGGCTTAATGCTTCATTAACCATAAACACTTTGGCCGGTGTTGGGGCGCTATGGCTCAACCATGATAAATCAAAAAAACTTTCCTGGTCATACTGTATGCGAAAGGCTTTTAGGTCGGGGTCGCTGGCCTGGGCCCCGTTCTTTGTGTGCAGTATTGTAAAAAACCCATAAATTTCATCATCAGGGTTTAAAACAAACGCTGCATCATCAAACGTTATATCAAAATCAAAACTGGTGCCGGGCATACTGGTGGCACTGGTGCCCCAGGCTAAAAAAAGGTGGTTAATATAAATGTAATCCGGGGCGGCTGTTTTATTCAACCTTACCAGGGTAAATGCAAAACCGCTAATTTTTACCACATTCAATTTTGTAAGGGTGCCCTTTATTCTAAAATGCAGTTCTGTGGTTATCTCTTCCTCCACAAAATTGGCCAGGGTATCAGCCCAGTTAACCAGGGTATCAGTGCCCCTGGGGTGTATGTGTATGGCCTGGCTGCTCCCTGGTGGTAACGGTAACTCATAAACATCAGTGGTGGCCCCAAATGGTGGGTTATTAAATCCAGGGCCATCTTTTATCATTCGGTATTCCGGGCTGGTTTTCATCCCAAACCCTCCCACCTCACTGGCAATTATTTTACTATTTGCCATTTCTATCATGCCAATTTCCCCGTACTCATCGGGGGTGGTACTGAATACCGTTGCCCCTAAAATTTCCTCCTTTATTAGTGTTTCATTCAGGCTTTTATCTTTTAATAAAATGCCTTTGCTGGGTAAACTTATTGTTAGGGGCAAAAAATCGTAGGGTACCAGGGGGGTTATTTCATCAAAGGCCTGCAGGGTTTGTAAATTCACCTTTTGGTCAAACCTATTAGAAAAGGTCATTATATCCCCGGTCATTTCCAGGGGAATTTTTGCATAACACTCATCCCCGCAAAAAAATTTGTATTGGGTAAATACCAGCTGGCCCCGGTACAATTCAGCCGGGCCGCCATCACATGCCTGTAAAATAACCATTGACATTACCCCCTCCACCCCATAGGTTTCATATTCCGTTTGTATCATTTCCAGGGCTTTGCCATAAAAACTAAAATCGTTTCCCTGGTAGTCAAAAATTATTCCATGTTTATCATTATCCCGGTTAATCACTATGGTGCAGGCATCAAAACCTATCGGCTCGTCAATGTCGGTTTCTACATTATCCCGGTCAATCAATTTAAATTCCCATTCCATACCTGGTATTTTTTTGGGGGCAATAAATTACAATTTGTATCGGGTATTTTTTATTTTAACCTGCCTGTTTTTTTCCATTAAATAGGCGCTGGCTCCATCTTCGTCAAAATTCATTATCATGCTGGGGCTTTTGGAATGCTGGGCCACACTTTGCCCCAGCCTGTCATAATCAATGGCTCCACCTGCATGGCCGCTGGCCCATCCTGGCACTGGTGTCATACTTCGCGGGGTGTATGCAATCTTTGCCAGGTATTCATCAAATTTTAATGCGTTCATGGCTTCCAGGGCTGGTTTATATTTCCTGGTGGCCTCAGCTGTAGCAACATATTCCTGGCCATGTACAAACCCCGCAATTTCATCCTGCCTTTTATTTCCTGTGTACCCACCCTTTTTAAATCCAGGCTGCTGGGCACTTATTTTGGCCACTGCCAGGGCGGTGGTGGCTGCCACTGCAGCTGCAAATATTATTGACGCTGGCCAGGGGGCTGTTGCAAATGCCTGGGTTACTCCCAATAGGCCATTAATTAGGGCCTGGCTCCTTTTCATTTTCTTTTCCTCTTCAAACCCCTTTAATTTGGCCTGCCGTTCCTTTGCAGCATATTTTTTATTGATATCATCCTTTTGCTGTTCTGTTAGATTTTTATTTTCCAGTTCTGAATCTTTGGCAATGTTTATAGCTTCCAGCTGCTTATCTAAATCAGCCTGTCGGCTGGCATTGGCCATCTCAAAAAACATATCTGTGGTTTGCTGGGCTGCCTGAAATGCTGCAGCTGTGGCCTGCTTTCTTATTTCCTCCTTTTTCTTTTCGGTTTCCTCTACTGCTTTTACTTCCGGGGCTAATTTATCCACCGTTATTTTTAAAAGTTCATTGGCCTGCTCTTCGGTGGCATCGGGTACATCAGGGGCCTTTTTTAAATCAACTATTTGCTGGTTATTATCCCGCCATATTTTGTACAAACGTTTGGCGGCCTCTGCATTAATGTCTATAATTTTTTGGTGTAATTGTGTTTCAATTAAAACCCTTTCTGTGGCTGTTAATTCATCATTTAATAAAATGGTTTCGGCTTCATACTTTGCCAGGGCTAATTGTTCGCTGGTGGCGTCTTTTGCTGCATTGGTTCTTACCTCTTCATTTAGGGTGGCGTTATCGGCTACCTCTAAATTCTCTTTAATTCTTTGTTGACTTTTAAATGTTTCCAGGCCCTCCACTGCAGCCCTTTCCCTGGCCATTAATTTATTCAATTCATCTAACCTTTTTTTATTATTCTCAGCTGTATCATTTAAAATTTTGTCGGCTGCATCCCTTTCCGTTTCTACTATTTGAAAGGTCAAAACCTCGTAATCTGTTTGCAGGTTTTTAACCGCTGTATCTGTTTCATCCACTGCAGCTGCCAGGGCCTTTGCCTTTTCTATTGTTTCAGGTTTAAATGTGTCGCTTAGGTCTGCCCCGGTTTCAATGGTGGCGGCTAAATCTTTGTATGACGTTTTAACCCCATCAATTGACTGAATCTCAGCAAAATCATCTTTTAGCTTTGCACTCAGTTCCCTGGCTTTTTCACCTTTCAATTTTACTACCCGCTGCTGGGCCTCTAAAATTTCTTTGTTGCTGGCTTTCCGGGCACTTAAAATAGCGGCCTCCAATTTTGCCCCCCGGTCTAATTCATCATTATAATCCTGTAGGGCTTTTTTCTGATTATCCAGTTTAGCTGTAAACTGTTCTGCACTTTCTGCAGTTTCGTTTATAGATTTCCCCCACATATTAAATGCTTCAATGGCCAGGTAAACAATGGCTATAAATGCCCCAATACCAGTGGCTAATAGTGCCACTCTTAGGGCCCTTAATGCCCCCGTACTGGTGCCCACTGCTACTGTGTAAATTTCATGGGCTATGGCTGCAGCCTTTAGTTTAAATGCTGATTGCCCGGTTAAAAAATTACCCACCTGTTGTAATCCCTGGGTAATGGCCATCACTGCATTTAGTTTAACTAAAACTTCCTGTAGTTCCTCTTCCTCCACTCCTAATAATGCAGCTGCCCCGCTGGCAATCTGAAAACCTGTTGCCAATAGTTGCACCCCTTCCACCGCTGCATCCAGGTTAGCTGTATCGCTACTTAAAACCCTTACCCTTTCGGCTGTGTCGCCTATTTGGTCCTCCAATTTGCCTGCAGCAATGGCCATTTGGTCAAATTTTTCCGTACCATCTAAACCCTGCTGCTCCATTGCTGCCAGTTCATCCTTTAAAAGTTTTAGCTGGGTTTTCAGGCTTACTGTTTTATTCTCTACCTGTTCAAATTTTTCCGGTAGTTCATCCATAACCCCGGCTGCCAGGCTATTTGTAAACTCATCGTAACTGGTGCCGGCTTCCTGCAGGGCGGTGGCAAATTCATTCATACTAATTCCAGCATCAGCCAGGGCCCCGGTGGTTAATAACTTCA
>Ga0180067_1000054_pt1 | contig 10071 bp, 25 predicted proteins | sample EasRiv231_16_10D_FD_123018 | JGI IMG/M metagenome (GOLD analysis project Ga0180067, IMG submission 123018) | Soil microbial communities from meander-bound floodplain in the East River, Colorado, USA - East River metaG ERMLT231_16_10D | ecosystem: Environmental > Terrestrial > Soil > Floodplain ... | reverse complement strand
GACGCCGTCTTTACGTACGACGCCGTGGGGGCGCTGGCGGACTTCCCGACCGCCCAGCAGGCAACGGTCGATCAGGCGATTGCCAACCACATCGCGCTGCGCGACGTGACCGATGAGGAATACGCGGTCGAGTTCCAGGGTGCCGAGACAACCGCGGTGCGCCGCCAGGAGATCCGCGACATTACGTCCGGGTTACTGCCGCGCGAGCAAGTGCGAGTGGATAACGGCGAGCCGCTCGAGGACCCGGCGCCGCAAGAGGACCCGCTCCAGACGATCAGAGCCGTGCCGCTGGGCTCGACAACGGACGAGCTGCGCGACGCGATTGTGGCCTACCTCGAACGGTTTGGTGGATGAGGAGATGAATGCCGTGACGTTTCCCGCGGTGACGCTCGGATTAATCATCGCGTTGCTGGTCATCGTGCTGGCCATCCTGGGGATGGTCGGGGTTCTGCCCATGACGGCGATCGTGGTGTTCGGGCTGATAGCCGCGCTCGGCGTGGCGAGGTGCGTGTAGCCATGCCAACAACGGAAGAGCTCGAGGCGCGCATTGCCACCCTCGAGCACCAGCAAGCCGTCCAGACCGATTCGCTGCGGTATCTGATTGAAGGCCGCTGGACAGGTGACATGCCGCATGCCGCGGCGTTGATCTCCTCGCTGTACGGTGCTGAGGGGGCGCCCGAGCCGTACACGCCGCAGGACTATCCCCCAAAAGAGTAACCCCGGAGCCAGAGCCGGGGCCGTCTCCTCCAGAACCGCCGTCCGCCGACGTCGTCTGGATCGGCTCGCCGAATTTCCAGTACGGCCGTCCGAACGGCCCGCCGATCGCCATCGTGATCCACACCATGGGAGGCACGCTCGAGGGGTGTGATTCCTGGTTCCAGAACTCGGCATCCCAGGTGAGCTCGCACTACGGTGTCGGGCTGGCAGGAGAATTACACCAGTACGTGAAGCTCGAGGACCGTGCCTGGATGAACGGCATCCTCGAGTCCGGCAACAAGTGGCCAGGGCCGCCGGGGGTGAACCCGAACAGTCTGAGCGTTGGCATCGAAACGGAGGACAACGGCAGCGGCGCCACCGAGGTGTCTCAAGCGTGTTACGAGTCGGTGGTCGATGCCTGCCTGATCGCCCTGACGCTCTACCCAGACATCCAGTACCTGATGGACCATCAGGTGATCTCGCCGCAGAGCCGTCCCGTGTGTGCCGGCAACCGTTGGAGATCAGGGCGGATCCAAGATCTTGCTGATGAGCTGGGGCTTGAGCTCATTCTGATGTGACATGGCAGCGCGCCTGGGAAGTGCTCAGCGGATGGCTGCTGATGCTGAGCCTGGGCATCCTGGGCGTCGTCGTGACCGTGGTGCTGCTCAACACGAATGGCGTGCGTTACTCTCCACCGCCCGATCCGCAGCCTGCCTTCGTCCCGTCTCCCTCACCCGTCATCGTGCAGATCACCGTCTCGCGCGACGAGAAGACGGATGACCCGGTGGTCACCCTTGAGCAGGTCGTGCCAACCCCTGCGGCGGCACCCGACTCAGGCCTGCCGACGGCCACGCCCGTAGTGATCAGCGTGGACGTGGTCGAAGACGGTGGAGAGGGGGACGTGGTGGTAACGGTTCGTCCACCTCAACCAGTCGACACGCCAGCCCCCGCCGAAGAGATCGTGCCCACCCCGACGCCCATCTTCGTGGCGACGGTCGTGCTGCCCGTCCCCAAGCCTGTCGTGAAGCCAGCGGTCAAGCCAACCGTGATCATCATCACGCCGACCGCTGTGCCTGGAGTATCAACCCAGGTGGAAGAGGAGGGATCAACGCCTATCGAGACGCCACAACCCGTGCCAGCCGCAGGGCTTTCGGCACCTGAGGCCACTCCTCCTCAGGTGCCTGCAGCTGGCCCCGCGCCACTGGCGACGGATGTGCCAGATGAGACGCTCCCTGTTCCGCCGTCGGCGGCAGGGGAAGGGGGGCCCCCGCCGCCGTCAGCCCTCCCGACGCCGCCACCGTCGACACCGGTTCCTCCTACGGCCATGCCGACGGTGGCGGTTCCCACGCAGCGGCCCGAGCCGCCGGTGGTGGAGCCCCCACCCGTACCGACGCCCGTGGTGACCCAGCCACCGACATCGACGCCCGTACCTCCCCTACCGACTCCATTGCCAACATCTTCTCCACCGCCCGTCGTACAGCCCACGCCTGTGCCCGTGCCCACGCCTGTGCCGCCACAGCCGACCGCGGTCCCGCCACCCATCCTGCCAACGGCTGCGCCCGATCCTGACCGTGGCCGGCCCGGCTTGCCAGGCAGGCCCACCGACCGACCGCCTGACATCAAGCCCCCTGCCAAGCCGTGACCCGTGGAAGAGCCGCAGTATGTGATGGACGGCGCCACCCTGGCGGCGATAGGGGGGATTCTGGGCGCCCTGACCGGGATCATCTCCTGGCTGCTCAGAAAACTTCTGCGGTCCAAAGAGGAACAGATCGCGGAAGCGAGAACACAGACCGAGCACGTCGAGCACGATCGTGACTACTGGCGCGATCTGGCGATGCGATTGATGAGTGAACGCGGCGAGCACGTCCGCTGAAGATGAGCGACGTGGTGTGGTACAGCCTGTTCGCGGTCTGGTGTGTTGGCGCGATGCTACTCGCCTTCCTGGTTGGCCGCTGGCTGCGAGATCGATGACATGTCGACGACCATCGTCGTGGTCTGGCACGGCACACGGGACGAGGCGTTCGCGTTGGCCAGAGCGGTGCAGCGCAACTGCGACTGCAAGCCGCCGACGAGTTGCTCGGCGCACCGCGGCATGCTCGATCAGCGATTCATCGACCACCTGGTGTTCTACCGACGGATCGTGGAGCGGCTGATGGCCGAGGAGTTTGCTCTCCCGTGATCAACCATCCCTGGGAGCGATGCAAGGGGTCGGGACTCAAGCCCGACCGCGTCAGCGTCTGCCCGGTCTGCCGTCGTTCACCGATCAGCTGCACCAGGGAGGGCGTTCTTATCGCCCACAAGTACCGCGTTCAGCGCAAGGACAAGCCCAGGCTCTTCTCCCGTCGAATCGCGGGACGCCTCCTGGCCGAGGAGTTCCGTGTTCAGGAAGAGAGTACCAAGCCTATCGAGTGAAGGAAGGCGCGCGTGCGCGTAAAGAATGGTCAAGCCAGCCCCTGCCGAAACGTTCAGTCGCGTCCCGGTGGGGGTTGGTGTTTCCTCACCCTAAGGGCAGATATCTCTATCAAGAGCCCGATGTGTCGAGGTCGGCTATTGCGCCGTGGTAGCCACAGGTGCAGTCCCGTCCATGGTGCAGGGCACAGTTCGACCAGTGATTGCCGTAGAGCCGCAGTATTCCCCGCAGGCGTTCGTTCTCGACGTGGGTTTCCATCCAGCGTGTGTCTGAGACGACAAGGGCGTCCTGCTTCTCAGCCAGCACGGCGCGGAGGGCATCGTTCTCGACGCGAAGGTCGCGGATACGACCGCAATCAACCCCGCTGTGGCTGAGCCCTTGCCCAGCACCGCAGTCGGGGCATCCTGTCGCGGTCCACTTGTTACTCATAACGGCACTTATGTCTGTCAAGGTTTGTGCAGCAGCGTGTTCACAAGGGCTTGCAGTCGACCGATCTCAGTTTGCAAGCCGGTGCGTTCGAGACGAACTCGCTCGTAGTGATGCGTCATGTCCTCCCATCCTTGCAACGCCTCGTCACGCTCGCGGGTCAGCCGCGCACGCTCGGCCTGAAGTTCGTCACGGATGCGCATGGCATCACGGAAAGCATCTGCGTGCAGCGTGGCGTACTCGGTCCCGTCGCGGACTTCAAACAGCACCTCATCTCGCTCAAGCTTGTTAGACATATCCACAACTATGTCTGACTAACGGGCGACGGGTGGAGTGCCTCGTCGGCTATCGCCATGGCATCTCCAAGAGAAGCATCGCCTTCCAACTCAAGGTCCATGATTTCAGCCAGTGCCGCCCGCAGCCGCTGGTTCTCTTTGACCAGGGCCATGCCGGCTGCGTCGGCATCTTTCAGCGCCGCTCGCGCCGCTTCGATGGGGTCGCTCTTGTTAGACGTATGCACTTCTTATCGTGCCTCCTCAACCCAAGCCAACCAGGACGAAGCGATGCGCAAGACATCCGCGGACTTGACGTCGGTGCGCGCGGCAGCGAAGTTGGCGGCAGCTTTCAACACGGCCAGACGATTGCTCGTCTGATCGCGCGACGTCGCGACGCCACGCCCGAGGACATCGAGCGCATTGATGTAGCCCTTGTCGTCGACGTCGACGCGTACGTGTGCACCTGGCTCGGGCAGATCCACGGGTTTGAAACGCGACACGTTCACCCAGGCGCCGGCGATCTTCAGCCCCGTGGCGTTGACGCCCTCGACGACGCCCTCGACCTGGCGCGTTTGCACCCGACCATTTGAGGCGCTCACCAGGTGGCTCGCATGCGGCGCCATAGACGGGGCAGAACCTCGTAGACGATCCAACCGAGCGGACCCAGATAGCACATGTGGACGTGCTCGTTGGTGATGCCACAGCAGACGCTCATCAGAAGGCTACCTCGTCATCTGGACGCAGCGATTGCCAGTCGGCGAGCGCCTTCTCGTAGGCGACATCGATCCCGCGGAACTCGAGCTCGACACGATTGTCCTCGAGTGCGTACAGCAACTCTCGTAGGAGCGTGAGCAGTCCGGCGAGACGGCTCGAGTCGTGGAGTGCTGCGCGGCCGCCGGCGCGCCACGCGGCGCCCCAGACGGCTTGTGGGTCTTCTGCCTCGTGCGGATGGACGGTCCTCCATCCGAAGAATGCGGCGCGGGCGTCGACGGTCATGCAGCTGTCGCCAGGGCGACGTGGATGTTGACGGCGACGATGTGCTTGCAATCTCTCCAGGGGGTGAATTCCTGGTCAGGGCAGGTGCAGCTCGTCCGCGTCGTCAGGTAGTAGGCGTGTTTCTTTCTGCTGGACGGGATGCCGTAGGCCTTGCGGCCATCAGGAGACGTTCGGCATTTGAGCCATTGACCAGCGTCAGCAGCGAGGGTGATGGCGCGACGGGTACGGGAGTCGGCCAGGTCGATGGTGGTCGGGAGTACGCTGGACATCGGGGGTCTTCATCTCTCGTCAGATGTTGGCTCCAAGGACCCGATCGTCGTTTGCCGCGGCGGTCGGGTCCGTTTCTCGGGAGCCACGTTGCAATTGTACTCGCTAAGTACTAGCGTAGCAAGTATACTGAGCCTGTATGACGACGGAAGAGACGCCGGCGACGCTCGGTCAGCGCGTCAAGCTGCTGCGTACGCAGGCAGCGATGACACAGATGGAGCTGGCGCACAAGGCGGGCCTGAATCAGATCACCATCGTGCGGACCGAGGCGGGATTGTCGCCGCGACCGCTGACGATCAAGAAGCTGGCTCGAGCGTTGGGCGTGCGGCCCCAGGTCCTGACCACCGGAGTGCCCGCGTAGCATAGAAAAGAGCCCCGCGCTCGGCGAGAACGGCACGGGGCTCACGCAAGGTCAACACCCACATGTACTAGGGAGAGCACTGACCCGCAATGACGAGTGTAAACGACCAGCCGACCGCGATTCGGCTTCCACCCAGCGCGTTCCGCCGTTACAGAGGCACTGTCGATTGCCCCATCTGTGGCTATGGCATGCGCGAGGGCATGACGGAATGCTCGAGATGTCGCGCAGCGCGACGCCGACGCGAAAGCATGGCACGCCGACAGGAACACTACGCCGGCGCCCTCAAGGTGTTGCGTATGCAAATCGAAGTTGCTCAGGAGCCGGCATACCTGTGGCAGCCTCGTGCGGGCTACCTTGCTGCAAAGCAAGCAGAGCTCGAGCGGTTGGAACGTCTGTGTGGATTGCGGCCAGACACGGCAGCACCCTGATGGCGCTCGCCACATTCACCCCAGATCCATTCGCCGAGCTCGGCCATCCGCGCACGCTCGATTGGCTCGAGCAGCATGGCGTCATGTGGGACCAGGCCAGCGGCGTCCTGCCATCGATCATCATCGGCGTCCATCGGCGCGCGTCGACGCTCGGCCAGGTGACTGGCTATCGCCAGCAATCCATGCTCGAGGACATGACGGAGATCGTCCTAAGCAAGGGGCCAGCCTTCGGCGTGATCCCGTTCGACGAGGGCAATCGTTCGGGCACACGCCTGGCTGAGCGGAAAGTCGCGCAATCCATGATCCGTGCGCTCGAGGCCGGCACTATCGATGGCATCGCCACGCCTGATGCCAAGCGCCTTTCGCGCGACGACATCCTCGGTGGTGGCCCGGAAATCATGCGCGCCGTTCGAGCACGCCGCGCCATGCTCATCCTCGGCCGCGGCGATGTCGTCAATCTCCGGAACCACCGCGAGCGGAAGCAATTCACGCGCGAGCTGCGCGAGGCCGCCGACGAGATCGGCGAGATCAAGTACACGTTCTATTCAGGCTGGGCCGCGCGCGCGCGCAAGGTCGCGGAGGGCAAGTTGGAGCCAATGTTCCGCGGTCCCGCCCCGTTCGGCTATCGCCATGTCGAGTGCCGCGACGAGCACGGCGACGTGATTCGCGTGCGCGCAGTCGCCCGCCGGACGCTCGAAAAGCATCCGGACGATGCACCCGGCATGGCCGTGATGATCGCCCTGTTCGAGTCTGAGCGGTCGCTCAACACCGTCGCCCGCAAACTCAACCACCAGGACATCGGCCGCCGCATCCATCGTGGCGCGCTGAGCAAAGGTTGGAACGCGCAGCGCCTGCAGGGCCTGCTTGAGAACCCCGCCTTCTACGGCATGTGGCGCGCGATCCGCGAGAAGGCATCCGATCTCTGGGATGACTTCGACGAGGCTGACCTGAGCTATCCCGTCCCGCACCTCGCGTACTGGACCGAGATCCAGGCGCGCCAATGGATCGCGAAGTTCACGGCTTCTCCTGTTCAGCAGCGGCAGAGTACCTACCAGTTGCCCTTCCTGGGCATTCTGCTTTGCCCGTCATGCAGCGGCATCATGACGTCGGCCGGCAGCAAGGGCTATCGCTGTCGCTATGCCAGCCCGCAGCGTCAGGGAATGGTGCGGGACATGTGCCGGAAACCCATCACGATCAAGGCCACGACAGCTCACCGTATCGCACGCGGCCTGTTCGAGTTCAACTTCGCGGCGATAGCTGAGCGCGTCGTCGGCGAATACCAACGCCAGGTCGTGGAGCAACAGGTCGATCCGCTCGTCGAAGAATTATCCATCCTGGATGGACAGGAAACTCGCCTCCTCGATCTCGTGCAGGGCAGCTCGATGAGCGTCCAGCTCCGTCAGCGGTACGAATGGATTCAGGAGCGCCGTGCCGTCATCCGCACCAAACAGGCCCGACAGCAGCCGATCGTGCGCTGGACAGAAGACCAGGTGCAGATGATCGCCAAGCTCCGGACCGAACCGCTCATCCTCTACGACAAGTTGACACCCGACCAGCAGGCGCAGCTCTGGCGATTGCTCGGCATTCAGATCCGAATCGAGTACCTGGGCGGGCGGGGCGCTTTTACACGGCATCAGGGCGAGATCAGGAGCCCCGAGTTACTCAATGATGGGAGTATCTGGATAGTGCAGGGTTATCTAACCGGGCTCAAGGGGATCGCGTAGAGTTCAGGCCGCATCGCCGTGTTCGGCGCGGCGGTCGTCCTCGAGGCACGCTTCGATCGCTGGCCCAAGCAATCGCGCCAGCGCGCTGATCTGGGCGTCACCGACCACGATCTCATCCGGTGCTGGACGATATCGCGCGCGCTCCGTGTCCGGGACATAGACGACGCGCAGCTCGGGTTGGGCCATGACGGCCAGTGTGCGACGTGACGACGCCCGCCGGCGCGACACGCGCGGACAGATCTTTATTCTGTCCGCTCTAGCAGGAGATCAGGCTTGACGTTGAGCGCCTTGGCTAGCTTGCGGACGGTCTGCGGCCAGGCGCCGCGGCCAGCCTCGAGCTTGATGATGGTCGTACGCGAAACGCCCGAGCGGGTTGCGAGTTCGTCCTGCGAGAGGGCGCGCTTGTTGCGCCATTCGCGCAAGCGGGGCACAGGCAGCACAGATCCTGGCTGATGATCGTGCCCGTGACTCGCGCTGGACAGTGACGGCCACGTGGTGCCCATGTGACGCCGTGGTAGCGCGTCGTACGTGCGCTGTCAAGTGCCGGCAGTAGCATTTGACATGTGTCGTTTAGGTGGCGCTAACGTATTGTTTACCTAGCCTGAGACATAGCGACGGCCCGGCGCCTGGGGAAGCACAACGCGCCAGCCCGACGAAGGCACCCGCTCCATCTGAGGGGAGGACGCGCGTGCCGAGGGTAGAACGAGTGTTCTAATATCCTGAACTGTGGGGGTGATACGTGGATGGCACGTCGTCGATGCGCCGGCGAACGGACAGATTTCAAATGTGTCCGCGTTTGTCCTGCCAGTGGCCTGGCCGATGGCTGACGATGGTGGGCAACTGCCGATGTTTGGTGGCGAGGACGCAGCCAGGGATCTCCTGATGCAGGTGATCAAGGCTCAGGCTGAGGGCATCCGCACGATCGCTGCGGTCAACCACACGCTGATGGAGCTCGAGAAGCTGCGACTGGCGAACGGCACGGTCGGCTCGCTGCGTGGCACCACGACGACGTCTCGCGCCAAACGGCCGCACCAGCCGCAGACCCGCGAATTCCGCGAGTGGAGTGGGTTCTGCGCGTTCTTCCAGAACCTCGAGCGTGTCCTGCGGCGTGACCATCAACTCGGGCCTGACGCTGACGTACCCAAGGAAATGTTCTACGCCGCTGGCGCCCCGTCGCCCAAGACGATCACGCGCATCATGGTCGAGACGTACGGCATGAAGGCGGACCAGTGGCCGCCGTCGACGTGGCCAGCGGACAGAATTTAGATTTGTCCTGACCTGTCGCGCCGGAGGGGTTGGGGCGCATGCATGCTGGGCGGCATGCGATTACAGGTGGAGGTGCGACGCGATGATGAGGACCCACTGCGTCGCATGGCATCGGACAACGGCTATGCCGTCTTGCGGCTATGGGCCAGCGAGCTCTTGCACCGCAAGATTCAGGAAGAGGTAGCGCGACTCGGCTTAAAACTCGACGACGAACTCGAGCCCGTGGCGTAGCGCATGACGACGAACAGTCTCGCGTACGACCACGCCGCACTCCAGACGCGCTTGCTCCAGGCCATCCTCGAGGAACTGCGCGAGCTGCGTGAGCAGAACCGCTCGGAGACGTCGCGTTCGAGCGTGCAACTCGAGCAGGACAGCAAGGGCGTCATCAAGCCCACGGTCAAGGTCTATGACGGCTCGCCCTCCGACGACCTGGCCGAGCGGGCATGGGAAGTGTTTTCCCGCGCGAAGGTGCTGAGTCTATCTGTTGCCGAGAACGCCGGCCTGGACGCCTGGAAGAAGACGTTGGAGGGGCTGCGATGACGACGACGGCTAACACGCGTCTGTATCACGTCCTCTTCGACGGCAAGCCCGAGATCGTGTGCCACATCTGCCCGATCGACCGGCAGGACGCCGACGTTATCCCGTGCCTCGAGGACGGCGACACGACGGGCGAGTGCCGTCACGTCCAATACGCCGCGTGCGATTGCCTCGACGCGTCGTGCGCGGTATGCGGGGATGCTGCCTGATGGCTGTTGTGATTGATCCTCGGGATGGGTGCGCAGCGGTTGTCATGCCGTGCCGTTCCTGCGGCGCCGACGTGTACTGGGGCGTGACCGAGCAGGGCAAGCGGTGCCCGTACAACGTGGATGCTGACGGTCAGGCCACCACCGAGTCGCATTTCCGCACCTGTCCACAGGCGGGCGCCTGGTCAAGGAAGTCAGCCTGATGGCCCGGTTCGCCGCGGGGGTCATCGCCGGGATGGTGATCTCCGCGGTGGCCGGTGCCGCGTTCTCCATCCGCGCCCAGGAAGACGACGAGGCGTCCCCTCCAGCTATTCCTGCCGAGGTCCAGGTTGCGGCCATCCGGGTCGGCATCGATGCGCGCGCGCTGCACGGGGCCGTCGTTTCGACGAGATCGCCCGACGCGGTGACATACCTGCAGGCCGAGGGGATGCTCGAGCGGCCACCATCGCCGCAACCAGTTGAGCCGGCGTATGGCGTGT
>Ga0180067_1000051_pt1 | contig 10303 bp, 8 predicted proteins | sample EasRiv231_16_10D_FD_123018 | JGI IMG/M metagenome (GOLD analysis project Ga0180067, IMG submission 123018) | Soil microbial communities from meander-bound floodplain in the East River, Colorado, USA - East River metaG ERMLT231_16_10D | ecosystem: Environmental > Terrestrial > Soil > Floodplain ... | reverse complement strand
GCGAGAACAGGCCGACCTGTGGCGCGGAAACGTCGCGCTCTACGAAGAGGTAGAGAAAGAGCGCACCCGACTTCACGACAAGATGGCGAGAGACATGGGTAGCCGTCCATCGAACACCAAGGTGAACCATGAGTGAAGCGAAGCGTAACGAATTGGCTCGACCGCCTAGTTCGGCTCTCCGGGCGTTGCTCGATAAATGGGAGAAGAAAGAGAAATACTTTCGTGCGCAACAGCTCATCGCAGACGCGAATCTAGCGGATCAATTTATCCGCGACCTTAAAACACTCGAAACGAAATGAATAAACTACCGTATCCACTGCGAGCCTTCTCGCTCTCTCTGCGCTTCCATCCTTTCGGGTGGGGGCTCCACTGGCACTATGCCAAGGATTTAACGGAGTTCGGTCGCGCGCAGGGCACGAGCATTTGGTGGCTTCGCGTGGGGTGTTTCACGCTGTCGTATAGCCGCATGCTTTGAGCCGAACACCTGCCTATCATCGAGTACGACTGGACCGAGGTCGTGCTCTGCTCGAACTATCCCCAGCTCCGGCGGGAGCAGGGTCCAGCCATCGACGCCATATTCGCCGAAATCAGCATGTACCTTAACCTGGTTGACCGCGGCGAAACCTACGATCCTGAGCCCAAGACACCGCCAGAAGGCTTCTCGTTAAGTTAAGCGGCCAGTCACTAAGTGGTCAAAGTGGTCAAAACCGGGCTTTTTAACAAACACCCTATAGAACGCGCGCACCTCGTGTTTTTATTTTCATCGAGGTGCGCGCGCGGGTTATTGGACTATTGTAAAGGTTCAAACGGTTGTTTAACCTCAACCGAAGCGCCGCCAAAGCTCAACGGCCACCCCCAAGGCGAGCAAACTGATCGCCAGCGGGAGCAGCCAATCCGGCCGTTTCCTAGGCCGTAGGAGCGTTTGCTTCACCGGGGGGTAGTCCGGCCTTGGTCCGGCGCTCAGAGTCCTCCACAAGCAGCGCAATGGCCTGCAGTGATAGCGCCAGAGCCTGAGCCTCGGGCAGTCCGTTCAACTGGACCCGGTTGGCCATCGTCTGGAGGTTGGCGAACGCTTGGGTGGGAGTGGGCAGTTTCTGTTCGGCGGGCATGTCAGGGTGAGGGAGGTGGTGTGGTGACCTGGGCCTGGAGCCCAGACTCGAGAATCAGCGAGGCCTGCGCAAGCAGGTTGGCGACAGTCGTGGCCTGTCCGGGCTGAAGGGTCAGGATCAGGTCAAGGGGAATGGTCAGACGCAGCGAGGCGGCCGGCTGCGTGCCATCGCTCAAGGCGGCCTCGGAGACAAAGCCCCCGATAACCGCCGTGCCGTAGAGCACCGGGCTGCGCTCGACCATCAGCCCGACAAGCTGCCAGTGCGTGACGGTGACACCGGTGTCGAGAAGCTGGGTGTGTGGGAATGACATGGGTTTCCTTGGGTTGTCAGAAAGTGACGACGCGCACGTTCGAGGAGTTGTAGATGCCGTCGGTGCGGATGGTGCAGACCAGTCCGCCATTGATCAGAAAGCTGTGCGGCACGCTGTCGCTCATGGTCGTGTAGCGCATGGATCCGGAGCCGCGATGGATGATGTTCGATGGCGCGTTCGCCCCCGAGTTCTCGCGCAGCAGGCGCAGGCCGCCGCCACCGGTCGCTGGTGTGTAGGTGTCGTCCCCCACGAGGTCGATGATCGCATAGCGCCCGCCCGTGTAGAAGGTATTCACCTCCACGCCCGCACCGGTGATCTTCGTGGCCGTCAGCCGGTGCCCGTAGTCCTGCGGACAGTTGAGCTGGAGATTGACGTGGAAATTGTCATCCGTGCGCAGCCAGTTCGCCGCGCTGCGGTAGAGGTTGGTGTCCGCTGCACTTCCGAAGGTGATGCCCGCGAGCCCTCCACCGATCCGGTCGCCCATGGCAACAGTGGCACTGGTCGGATACGCCGCATAGACATCCCCACCAGCGAGGAACAGGTCGTCCGTCCTCAACTGATTCGCTGCATTGCGGTAAAGGTTCACGTCGTCACCCGCGCCGAACCGGATGATGGCCGAGTCACTGCGCAGGTAGAGCGCGCCTACGCTTGAAAGCAAGTAAGCCGTTACCTCCAGCCCCCCGCCCACGCGAAAGCTGTCGTCAGTGTGCAGAACGTTCGCTGCGGCGCGATAGAGGTTCACGTCCGCCGCCGCGCCCAGATAGATACCCCCGGTGTAGTTCCACAAAAAACCGTCCGCCTGAAAGCTGGTATGCAGCGAGGTGTCCGGCTTCCAGATTTGAAACATGCCACCCGCCGGAGCCTGAATGTATCCAACTGTTGAATTGTACTGCCCAAAGATCGGGTAAGTCGGGTTCGTGACATAGCCGCTGCCGATCGCCGCAATCCGATTCGCGGCCCAAAACTCATCATCGGTGCGCAGGACATTCGCCCCGTAGCGGTAGAGGTTGGTGTCCTCCGCCGAGCCAAACGTCAGCACGCCCGCCCCGGTGAGCCGCATCAGTTGCGTGCCGAGAACACTTCCAGTCCTCCAGCGCATCCCGCCACCCGCGCCGAAGTGCGCCACGAGGTCCGAGGTGTCGATGCCGAAACCGTAGTCATTTGTTCCACCGCCCGGATACAGCATCAGGCGCGTGACGCTGGTGTTGCCGTCAAAATAAAGCTGCCCGGTCGAACCAGCCACATGCAGCTTGGCCAGCGGTGCGGTCGTCCCGATCCCCACATTGCCACCGTGCTGAAGGGAGAGGATGCTTGTATAGAAACCACCGGCGAAACCCTGAATCTGATAAGTTCCGATGCTGGTCAGGTCCTCCACGATCATGCGCCACTTGGTCCGATCGAATCCGGTCGATTGAATCTTCACGGCACCGAACACATGCAGAAGCTCCTCCGGCACGGTCGTTCCGATCCCGACCCTGCCACCCGAATCAATCACCATCCGCGCACTCCCGTTCCAGAAGAGCAGCCCGCCCACCGGCTGACTCGCCAGCGCGCTGTTGGAAATGAGCTGCCACTGAGCACCGCCAGCGCCGGTATTGTTGATGTTGATAGCCGTGTAGGCACCTGCTCCCGACACAAGTAGCGGCTCATTGGCCAGTCCAGTAGCCGCCGCACCCAGCCCCATGCGCGCAAACTGCGGAGTCGCGCCCGTGTGCGTGTCCTGCGGCGTCGAGAGCGTGATGGCACCGGTCGCGGCGCTCACCGTCACCCGGTTCACGGTCCCGGTCAGCGAGGTCACCACGCCCCCGAAGATGTCGCCGGGATTGTGAGAATGCGCAGTCGGCATCTGTGGATCAGCGAGCAGGCCGCTCAGGCCCGCCACATTGATCTCGTCGGCTCCGCCGTTCTGATGGCTCGCGGCATGGAGCGTGGGCGGGAAGGTCGTCGGCTTGCCTGCAATGTCCGTCCAGTTGTGGACATGGGTCAGCGGTGTCTGCGGATCAGCCAGCAGTCCTGACAAGCCTGCCACGCTGATCTCATCGGCCCCGCCGTTCTGGTGGCTCGCGGCATGCAGGGACGGTGGGAAGGTCGGAGGCAGCCCGATGATGTCGCTGACCGGATGCGTGTGCGCGAGCGGCGTCTGCGCGTCCGCCAGAAGGCCCGAGAGCCCGGCCAGGTTGATCTCATCGGTCCCGCCATTCTGGTGCGTGATGGCGTGCGGCAGCGGGACCGTGGGTGTCCCGGGCGTGGCCACATCAAGCTCGATGGTGCCGTCGCCCACGACCGGCGAGCCCGGGGCCTGGACACCGTTGACCACGATGGCCACGCGGGCCACGGTCGGCCGGGCCCTGGCCCGGGGCTGGGTCGAGTCTGGGCTCGGGATGTTCCGGCCAAAGCGGCTCGCCTGCGTCACCCGCGCAATCTGCGGACGCACGACAGCGCGAGTGGCGGTGGAGCGGCGGATGGGCATCAGTCGGGGAAGGTGTAGGACGTGGGTGTCTCCACACCCCCGATACCGACGAGGATCATGGCGTCGTTGACGACGTTGGACGGGAAGAGCGACGGGCTCTGGACCACGCGCCGCAGGGCCGCGTTGATCATGTGGACCTTCTGCTCATCCGTGAAGCCGGCGAAGGCCGCAAGCGAGCCGTCGCCGGGGAAGTTCTGCTCCAGGGTGATCTGGGCTCGGAGTTGTGTGAGGGTCATGGGGATCAGCCGCAGGGCGTGTCGTTGTTGAGATAGTTGGCCCCGTTGAGCGGCGTGACCGGGGTGCCGATGCGGATGCAGAACATGTCCACGGTCGTGACCACGGGCGAGCCGATGTTGCGGTAGAAGGTCTGGGCATTGCCCGCGCAGTCCGTGTAGTTGATCTCGCAGATGCCCGAGGAATTCGTGACGCCCTGCTTGAGATGGCACAGCGGGACGGCGGCGGGGAAGCGGCGGCCCCAGGTGAAGCGGAAGCTGACGGACAGCGTGTGTGTATTGTCCTTGGACTGGGCCGCGTTAAACTTTACCGCGACGCACGGGGTGACCGTGCCGTGGGAGATCATGACACCCCACCAGGAGCCGACGACCTCGCTGACACCCATCAGCACCGACTTGGTGCGGGTGAACGACCCCGGCGTGTAGGCCGAGAGCGTCATGGCCAGGGCCGAGACGGTCGTGCCGGTCGGGCAGGCCGGGGCCGTGTTCGTGGACCCGGGCAAGGCGTAACTGGACTGTGAATACAGTGAGATCTTGCGCGCGCCCGAGTTGACGCCGGGCTCGAGCCCGTCACCCCCGGTCACGGTTGCGCCGACGGAATTGACGATGGCCACCGAGTAGGCCTCGTTGGTCGAGACGACCGAGATGTTGCCGGTCGTGTTCCAGTTCGTCCCGACATTCGGGGCCGGGGTGGAGGCGGCGGGCAGGAAGCGCAGGATCAGCAGGACCTGCACGATGTACTGCTGGCCCGCGATCAGGGCGTCGCCCGCGCCGGGCAGGACATCCAGGCCGAAGAGATTGGTCCCGGTTGTTCCCCAGCTCCAGCCCAGCTCGCGGATCGTGACCGGGGCGGTCTCGACCGGGTAGAGATACGTGCGCTGGAGCGACCACTCCGAGTTCGGGCCGTTCCAGATGGAGACGTTGTCCGAGCCGGTCGTGCGATAGGTGTTCGTGCGCCGGTACTCCGTGCCAAGGGCCGTGCGGTTGACGTAGTAGATGACGCCGGCCTGCGCCGAGAAGTCCGTGCCGGTGGGAACCCAGGTCACGTTCTGGGCCGTGTTGAAGACGGTGATGTATCCGGTCTGCCCGGTCGCGGCGCGCAGCAGGCGGCCCACGTCACCCGCCTCGAAATACGGGGCGCTGGCCGTCACGGTCGCGCCCACCGCCGTGATTGTAGTCGCACCGGAACTACGCTCAACCGGGGAGTTGGACGTGCCGATGGCCCCATACTCAAAGCACTTCGCCCACTCGCGCGCGGCCACCTCGTTCAACCCGGCATCGGTGATCAGGTTGTGCTTCATGCGCCCCTTGCGACGCCAATGCACGTAACCGTTGGGCTGGATGATGCCGGTGCGGTAGTGGACCTCCGCAGAGGTGGAGATGACCTGTTCGTGCTTATGCATAGACGATGGAGGCTAGGGAGACGGTTTGGTCAGCATCATCGGAAACCGGGACCGGGAGCCCGGCGGGGATGACCTGCGTGTGACTGGCGGAAGCAAGCGCAACGGTATCATGGGCCTGTTCGGGCTGGGTGACACCCTGGATGGAGGTGGGAATCAGCGCGAGGCTGTCGAGGAAAGTTTCCAGGGCACTGCGCAGGTACCCGGGGATGCTGTAGAGGACAGTCGGGATCATGGCCAGCGCCTCCAGGGCCACGGAAGTGTGGACCTGTTGCGGCATGAGCGGCGAGATGATCACGGTCGAATGGCGCACGACCGCGTCAAGAGCCATGGTCTCGACGCCCAGTGGCCGCAGCGGTGTGCCATAGACCACCGTGGGCGTGGTCTTTGCCTCGGCCAGGGTGACAGTGCCCTGGGCCTGTTCAGGCTGCGTGGCCCCGTAGATGACCGTGGGATGGTTGATCACCTCGGCCAGCGCTGCCAGCAACTGGGCCTGCTCGGGCTGCGTGGCCCCGTAGATGACCGTTGGATGCCGATTCACGTCGGCCAGCGTGGCCGTCGTGTGGCCCTGTTCCGGCTGCGTGGCGGCCGGGACGACCGTGGGGATGAGACTTACCGCGGCGAGCGACGAAGTGAGCAGGGAATGCTCGTAATGAGCTGCCAGCACCGCCAGGGCCTCGAGGTTGAAGGTCACCTCGCCGATGCCCGCCGCCCCGATCACGAGCTGGCCCAAAAGGTCGCCCGGCAGGGAGCTGGTAGCCACAAGGGTGAACTGGGCGTAGTCACCCGGCTGAAGCGTGCGGGGAAGGCCAAAGCCCTGCGGCGAGAAGCCCGCAGGGAACGACATGCTGGTGATCGTGAGCGGGACGACACTCAGGTTGCGCGCGATCAGCGCCACCGTGCTGAAGGCCCCGGTCAGGAAGCTGGGGAAGGACACCAGGCCCCCCGCTGGGACAACGACGCCGCCAACCGTGAACTGCACGATAGGCACGGCCTGCGTCGTGGAACGCTGCCAGAGCCCCTCGAGCAGAATCTTGTGCCGGCTTCTCACAGGTTGAAGACGAGGACGGACATGCGGGAGAAGTTCACATCACAGGTGCCACTCGTGCGCTTCCAGACGGCGACGAATTGCACATCGGTCTGCGAGGGCGTGGCGATCTCGCCGCTCCAGGCCAGCGTGTCCAGCGACTGGTCAAAGCCCGGCTCGTTGACCACGCGCTTGAGGTTGGTGCTATGGACCTTGGTCAGGGCGCTCCAGGCCCCGGCCTCGGTCAAGCGCGTGCGGTAGGCGATCTGGATCTCAAGCGCGCCGCCAATCGTGCAGCGATACTCGAGATTGACGCGCAGGCGGGAGAGCGCGTTGACCGTGCGGTTGTTGATCAGATTGGCGATGCCGTTGGTCCAGCCCGAGATGATCAGGGCGTTGTCTGTGAACGGCACCTCGGTATTGATCGCGAGCTGCGCGCTGGAGATGAGCGGGAAGGTGTAGAAGCCGCTGCCCACGAGCGGAGCGGGGCGCGAAAGGTCCGCGGGATGCACGACGGTGGACCCGGCCAGCAGCATGGTGGCCCCGCTCACCGCGGTGTTGATCCAGGTGTTGGAGGCGTTCACCCACAGGCCGCCCTGGAAGAGGATGACCGAGTCGATGGGCCAGTTCGCATCCGGCAGCGGCGGCTTGCTCGTGACCTTGCGGATCGGGAACTCACCCGCGACAAAGAGAGCGTGCTCAACCAATGGCGTGGCAAGCTGCCACTGGGTCCCGTCCCAGATCTTGAGGGCGCGATTGGCGGAGATATCCGTCCAGGGCTGGCCCACATAGGGACTGGTCGGGGCTGTGCCGGAAAGATGGATACCGCTGTTCTGGGTCGTGTTGACGATGGTGTCGCCCGGGGGATAGCTGTCGCCAAAGGCCCCGACGACCCACCACTGCGCGTTGTGGATGTAGATCACGACGCCGGCGTTCTCGCGCCGGATGACCGGCGGGACGACCTCGGAGTTGATGACACCCGGTGAGAGGAAGGCCAGGTCCGCCGTGTCGGCCTTCACCACGGACAGGAAGAATCCCGGGGGCATGGTCGCGGGATCCGGGAGCGTGATCGTGTTGGTGGCCTGCGGGACGGGCAGGTCGGTGCTGTGGATGGAGCGGTTGCGATGGGCCACATCGACGGTGAAGTCGCCCGCGATCTCGATGGTCTCGTAGGTGTCGGCCGCGCCGGACGAGGCATCGGACAGCTCGGCCGGGGTGTAGAGGCGCAGGTTGCCGTTCTCGTCGAAGCCCAGGACCGTGTTGACCCGCAGGTTCTTGGCGGGAAGAACGCTCTGGATCGGCTCGGGCTCTGTATCCGGAAACTGGATGGCCCGGGAGGCCACGGCACTCTGCTGCTGGATCAGCAGCGTGAGCTTGTCCAGCGAACGCTCCACCGTGTCGGGGTGGAAGCGGTCACTGACCTGGTAGTCCACCTCCTGCGTGACGGGGATCGCGCGCGTGACGATCAGTTCCGTGCCATTGACCGGCGCGACGGCGAAGATGAGTGTCCCGTAGACGCCGACCGTCTCCTCCTCGTCCACCGTGTACTGGACGTTGAGGGCGTAGATCGAGGACACGCCCGCGAAGACCGCGGTGACGACCAGGTTCTCCGCCTCGAGGAACGGGAACGGGACGGGAAACTCGGTGGCAATGCCGTCGCCGATATAGGTGACCGTGGAGACCTGGGAGGTGATCATGGAACTATTTTGTCCTGTCCGAAGTTAACCTTGAGCATGCGGTCAGCGGCATCCACATGCTGCTCACCAGCCTGCCCAAGCATGACTGAGAGAATGCCGCGGCGCATGGGAATCATACCGGGAAGGGTGGCACCAGGGATAGCCTCCGTGGCCTCGAAGGCAAACTCGGAGAAGTCCTCTGCGTCGAAGGCGTTCTGGATCTGGCCACCCAGAGGGCCGAGCAGGTCGAAGGTATCCGCCGCCGTGATGTCATTGATGAGCCCGAGCGTGCCAGAGGCCTTCATAATACGGGCCACGTTGGCGAACTTGTACTGGTCCTCATCGGTGAAGTGCAGTGGCTCCCGGCCCTTGAGGATTTCCTTCAAATTCAGGCTGAACCAGCCGAGCATAAACGAAGTCCCGAGAAATGCATACATGTCCAAGGCCGAGCGGTTGAAGAACCGGGTCTGCCACGTATTGCCAGCGTCCTCGCCAATGTCATCGAAGAGCCTGCGGTAAGTGCGGCGCATCAAAGCAAACGGATAGGTGCGATACTGCATGATCGTGCGGATCGCCTCACCCTCGAAGGTTCCGGCGCGCATGCCCAGGGTCAAATAGGCCTCATCCGAGACACCAGGCATCAGCACGGCTTCGTTCATCGTGTCGTTGAGAAACTGACGCAGGCGATTGGCCCCGATTTCCAGGTCCTGTGGGATATTATCGACGATGAACCGCTCCTTGCCGGAAAACTTGGACAGAATGGCGAACTGGGCCGGAGTAAGCCCAAAGCGTGAAATCGCCTTCGCAAACTGCGGATCCATGGCCTTGCCTGAGCGGACAAGCATTGCCTGCCGAGCCATGTGCTGAGTGGTAACGTCAACGATGGATTCCTGGACAGCCGTATTCCAGAAATTCATCCCATTCCACTTGAAGATCCAGTCGTTGATCTGCCGAGCCCGATTGCTGCCGGGCAGTTCCCCGGTGAGGCGGCGGCTGACCGAGCCAGTCAGGGCAGCGTATCCCGCCGACTGACCCAGGAACCAGGCGCGCTCCTCATCGTTCTTCGCCCGCCTGAAAGAATCAGACAGAGCGCCAAAATAACCCTTGAAGATGTCGCCATAGGACATGCCCATGTAACGCATGCGCGACATCGAGGTGGCCACGTCCACCATGGAAGAGATGGCCGACATGCCCAGGAAGGCACCGTTGGCGAGAGCACGCACAGTCTGGCCAAATTCGGAAAAGGCTGTCTCCACCGGATGGTCAAGTTCACCAAGCAGCTTTTGGAGCGTGATGTTCGACTTGAACATCTGGGCATTGGTGGCCCCACCCTCCTTGAGCGTCTTCTGGATCTTGGCCACTGTATCCATGTAGTTGGGACCAAAAGTATTCAACAGCGTGGCAGTCTCGGAGAGCGACTGGAGCTGCTGGAAGACCTCATGATGCGGGTTGGGATTCCCGTACTTCTTGAGATACTCATAATACATCCCCGGCTTGAACTTCACCTTGCGGTGATGGTCGAAGCGCCCGCTCAAGTTGCCGCCCTGGTTGGCCAGTTCCTCGTCCGTGAGAGATGAGAGCTTCTCGCGCGGATGCTCGGTGACGATATCTGTGTAAACCTCGCGCAGGTAGCCCTGGAGGTCTGTCACCGATTTGAAATCAATGGCACCCTCGGCGGACATCCGGGCCTCGGATACACCGCCGAGGTCATTGAGGATGGCCGCGCCATCGGTCCAGCGCAGCATGTCATTGAGCCACTCCTCGGGTCCGGCCTTGCGCAGGAGATTGGCGTTATGGACATGCCGGATGGAAAAGTCCGAAAGAAATGAGATCGCCGCACCGCCCTGATTCAGACGCAGGGCGATGGACTTGTAAGTGTCGCGCAATGACTCGGCCAGGGAAACGATGACCGGATTCTTTGAGACGATCCCCTCGAGGTGCGCCATCACATCCTTCACGAGTTCACCGCGCATCCACTGGTCAGCGACCTTGTTGTTGATGAGAGCGTAGAGGAAGGGTTGAACATCACGCGCCACATTGATGCGCACCTCAGTCTCCACCCCGGTGGACATCTTTGG
>Ga0180067_1000049_pt1 | contig 10526 bp, 9 predicted proteins | sample EasRiv231_16_10D_FD_123018 | JGI IMG/M metagenome (GOLD analysis project Ga0180067, IMG submission 123018) | Soil microbial communities from meander-bound floodplain in the East River, Colorado, USA - East River metaG ERMLT231_16_10D | ecosystem: Environmental > Terrestrial > Soil > Floodplain ... | reverse complement strand
GGGATACAGGTATTGAGGATCTGAATGGCCGCCCGCGCGTCGCTGCGCTTGGTGTACTTGGCAACGAGATTGGGGGATTCGGCCCTGATGCTTTCTATGGGTTTCATAAACGGCAGATCATGCGGTCGCGGGGCGCGCAGAGTCAAGGGCAAAAGAAACTTGGCGTGGTCCGACCCGAGGCTGTTTCGTCACCGGCTTGCCGCGGCGAGGCGCATTCCGAGGGCGTTCGCCTGCCGCTGCTCGAAGGCCTGGCAGCGCGCGTCGTGGTGCTGCCCGATGATGCCGCCGCGCACGGTGCCGGGCTCGACCGCTTTGTAGAGAACGCGCCAGCTATCCGGCAGCCGCTCGCCGTCCGGCGGGGCGAGCCACAACCGGAACAGGAGCCGCTTCTGCGCCGGATCGGCGTGATCCGTGAAATCGGTACGCGAGTGCAGCGTGACGTGACTATTGATGATCTGCAAATCGCCGGGCTCGAGCCACATGGTGTGCGTGAGATCCGCGCGGCGCACCAGCCGGTCGAACGTCTCCAGCGCCTCGCGGTGCGGTGACGACAGCTGCGGCACGCCTTCCAGCTTCTGCGCCGAGGTCACGCGGTTGACGTTCCACTTGCTGAACAGCTTGCCGCCGGCTTCGTCGAAGACCGGGTGCGGGTAGGACGGCGCCTCGTCCGGCGCCTGTTCGCCCTGCCGGCTGAAATGGATGGGGCGGTGCAGCCAATCGACCGACTCCGGATATTCCTGCCGCATCCGGCCGTACGCCGCCAGCGAGCTGGTGGTGATGCTCATTCCTCCTGAAGCGGCCTTGTTGTAGCAGCTCAGAGCGACGATGTCCGCCGAGTCCGTGTGGAAGTCGAGCTCCGCGTTGGAGGAATAGCCACGGCCGGTGCCGGTGCGATAAGCCGTGCCGGCGTCGCGCACGGCCGACAGGTAGTGGCTCGCCTTGCCCTGCGGCCGGCCGACGCCCGCGTGCAAGCCGATGGCCCAGGTCAGCAACTCGAAGCTTTTCTCGTCCAGGCCGTCCCGCGGCAGGCCGCGGATCAGCGCCACGCCGCGCCCGCGCTTCACCTCCTTGAACGCTGCGGCGATGACGGGCCGCGCGGAGCCGAGATCGAAATCCTCCCGCCGGTAGTCGAGCAGGTTCTTCGCGGGATCCAGCGCCTTGCCGAGGCTGGCCAGCAGGTCGCGCCGTGCGCCGTCATCCAGCGTGAAGCGCCAGTGTTTCTTATCGGCTTCCAGTTGAGCGGCATTCCACGCCGCGGGAGACTCTTTGCTCATGGAATTATGCCGGCCCCTCACGCCTCACCCCTCACGCCTCACCGCATTTGGGGTGGCGTTCCAGGCGGCGGGGGAGTCGAGTGTGGGGACGTTCATCCGCCTATTCTAGCGGTGACGACGCAAGGGTGACGAGGTGCGGGTGCCGTATCCCCGCCGTGTTCGGGCTGCATTGCCTGACATCGGCGATGCGTCCCACGTAACCCGTATCTCGTCTCCATTGATACAGTACGGGCGCAGTACCAGGTCGGACCGGCGCAACGATCTGATTCGGCGAATTAAGAAGGCCAAATCGAGAAGCCCGGGACAGCGCAGACCCCATTGAACATCGGGCTCTATTCAGGCACCCTTACAGGATAGCCAGTGCGGCGAACCTGAAACAGGCAACGCATTCTTGTCTCATCTTTTCGAAGAGTTCGAGCGCCGCGCTCCTGAAAATGCCGGTCGGCTGTCGGACAGACTTGATTCCGGGAGTTTTCTCTTACCATGCTGCATTTCCGCTTTGGTTCAGACACGCGTCCGCTGAACATCCTGCTTATCGGCGCGCACTGCGACGACATCGAGATCGGCTGCGGGGGAACCATGATGCAGCTCGCCCGCCGCTACCCGTCGGCAAGATTCGTATGGATTACACTCAGTTCCGACGCGCAGCGCGCAGCCGAAACGCGTGCGGCTGCCGCTCGCCTTCTGGAAGGTGCTCGAGACCCGGTCGTCCGCGTTGAGGACTTTCGCGGCAGCTACTTTCCCCACTCCGGAGGCCCTCTGAAAGACTACTTCGAGGGACTAAAGGCGTTCGCGCCTGACCTGATTCTCACTCATTGCCGCCATGATCTGCACCAGGACCACAGGGTCGTCAACGAACTGACCTGGAACACCTTTCGGGACCACTTGATACTGGAATACGAAATTCCCAAGTTCGACGGCGATCTCGGTGCGCCAAATGTCTTCTTTGCTCTGACCCGCGCCGAGATGAAGCGCAAATGCGACATCCTGATCGAGTGTTTTCCGAGCCAGACCAAGCAATCGTGGTTTACCCGCGACACCTTCGAGGCCATCGCCAGGATTCGCAGCATCGAGTGCAACGCCCCCGACGGTTTTGCGGAAGCGTTCTATGGCCGGAAGTCTTGCGTCACTCCTTGAGAGCCGCGCGATCACCGGCACATGACAACTCCACGCATCCCCGCACTCGAAGAGTTGCTGCGGCGGGACCTCGACTATATCTGTGGCAACCTGAGGGACGAGTTCGACCACATGGCCGGCCACAAGCTGCTGATTACGGGCGGTGCCGGGTTTCTCGGCTACTATCTCGTTCAGGCCGCGCTGCACTTCAACCGGACGGCGGGCAATCAGCCGATCCATGTGACCGTGTGGGACAATTTCATCCGCGGCTCGCCGGCATGGCTGACCGGATTGCGTGGCACGCCGAATCTGGCGATCGAACAGCGCGATTTGATCGAGCCACTGCCGCAACCGATGCCTGAATTCCAGTGGATCATCCACGCAGCGGGCATCGCATCACCCCCGTTCTACCGCAAATACCCGATCAAGACGATCGACGCCAACATCAATGGCTTGCGCAATCTGCTCGACTACAGCGCGGCACAGGCGCACAGGGGAAAACCGGTAAAGGGCTTTCTCTTCTACTCTTCGAGCGAGATCTATGGCGACCCGACGCCGGACTGGATACCGACGCCCGAGCACTACCGCGGCCTGGTGTCCTGCACGGGCCCGCGCGCTTGCTACGACGAGTCCAAGCGATTCGGCGAGACCCTGTGCGTGGTCTTCGCCCAGCAGCACGGCATACCGGCCAAGATGGCCCGGCCATTCAACAACTACGGCCCCGGACTGAAAATCTCCGACATGCGGGTAATCCCGGATTTCGCGCGCGAGGTGCTTGCCGGCCGCGATATCGTCATGTACTCGGACGGCAAACCAACACGCACCTTCTGTTACTCGGCCGATTCGATCACCGGTTACTATAAGGTGCTCGTCAAGGGCCATCCGGGTGAGCCGTACAACATCGGCACCGAGAAGCCGGAGATCTCCATCAAGGAACTGGCCGAGCGGATCATCGCGACCGCCGGTGAACTGCTCGGTTACCGCGGCCGGCTCGTGCGCAAGCCGAACCCCGAAACAGACTACCTCGTTGACAACCCGAACCGGCGTTGTCCGAACATCGACAAGAGTCGCTCCCATCTCGGCTACAACCCGACCGTTTCGATCGAAGATGGACTGCGGCGCGCGCTGATCTGGTACCACCACAACCCGCAGGCGGAGGAAGCCTAGTGCGGATCTCCGTCATCGGCACCGGTTATGTCGGCCTGGTTTCTGGCGTCTGCTTTGCCGAAATCGGTCATGACTGCACCTGTGTGGATATCGATAGCGCCAAGGTTGAACGCATCAACCGCGGCGAGTCGCCGATTCATGAAAATGGACTTGAACCGATACTCAAACGCCACATCGGCAGGCGGCTGCGCGCGACAACCGACCTGCACGCCGCGGTGCATGACTCCGAAATCACCTTCATCGCCGTCGGCACGCCGTTCGACGGTCGGCACATCGATCTCGCCTACGTTCGCGAAGCAGCGCGCCAGATTGGCACTGCGCTCCGCGACAAGAATGAGTATCACGTAGTCGTAGTCAAGAGCACCGTAGTCCCGGGCACGACTGATGAAGTCGTATTGCCTGAACTCGAACGCGCCTCGGGTCGATGCGCGGGCGCCGATTTCGGCGTCGGAATGAATCCGGAGTTCCTGACCGAGGGGGTGGCAGTCGACGAGTTCATGCGACCCGATCGTATCGTCCTTGGCGGGATCGATAAACGCACGATCGAGATGCAGCGCCAGGTATATGCGGCATTCGCCAATACCCCGACCCAGACCACCAACAATACCACTGCCGAGATGATCAAGTACGCCTCGAACTCGGTGCTGGCGACCCTGATCTCGTTCTCCAACGAGATTGGCAACCTCTGCAGCACTCTTGGTGGCGTGGACGTGGTCGACGTCATGCGGGGCGTGCATGCTGCGCGTTACTTCTCGAATACGCTGGAGGACGGCCGGCGCGTGAAAGCCCCGATCACATCTTTTCTCTGGGCCGGCTGCGGGTACGGCGGTAGTTGCCTGCCCAAGGACACGAAGGCGCTGTCAGCACACGGCGCTGCCCACGGCGCACCGATGCCGCTGCTGAACGCAGTGATCGCGACCAACCAGGCGCAGCCGGCACGGTTGGTGTCGTTGCTGGGTCGGCACTTTACTTCGTTGAAGGGGGTACGAATCGCGCTTCTCGGACTGGCCTTCAAGGAGGACACGGACGACATGCGCGAGTCTCCAGCGATCCCGCTTGCGCGGATGCTGATCGAGCAGGGCGCGCATGTGATTGGTTACGATCCTGCCGCACGCGCGACGGCCCGCGCCGCCCTGCCGGCCGCGGTCGAATTGGCACCCAGCCTGGAGGCTGCACTCGCGGATGTGGAGGCGGCCCTCTTGGTAACGCGCTGGAACGAATTCCGCTACGTGCCCGACCTGCTCAGAGCGCGGGCCAAGCCGCCGGTATTGATCGACGGACGACGAATGCTGGATCCGGCCTCGTATGCTCCCTACGATGGTATCGGCCGGTAACCTGGTCCGCGCAATGAGCGATCCCACAACTCAGCTTCGGAGAACGTCAGGTGATCTTCAGCAAATGCAAAATACAGGGAGCGTACATCGTCGATCTTCAAAGACACGAGGACGAACGTGGGTTCTTCGCGCGTTTCTGGTGTCAGAAGGAGTTTGAGGAAATCGGTCTCCGGGGCCGCGTAGCGCAGATCAACACCGGTTACAGCTACAAGGCCGGTACGCTGAGGGGCATGCACTACCAGTTGCCGCCGGACGAGGAAGCAAAAGTGGTCCGGTGTTTGCGGGGAGCGGTTTTTGATGTCATCGTGGACCTGCGACCCGTATCGCCCACATACAAACAATGGATGGGGGTAGACTTGACCGGCGAGAACGGTCGAATGCTGTATGTGCCGGAGGGCTGTGCGCACGGCTACCTCACGCTCGAGGATGCAACCGAGTTGCTGTATCTGAGCTCGAAGCGCTATGCCCCTGAAGCAGCAGCGGGCGTGCGCTACAACGATCCGGCAATCGGAATCGTCTGGCCAGGCGCCGCGCGGGTGATGTCGCAGGCCGATCGAGACTGGCCGGACTATCGCCAATGATCCCGCGTATCCGGTGAGGTCCGTGGAGTATCGATGTTTCTTCCTGGATATCAGTGCCAACGAGGGTTTGCATTATGATCATCATCGACACGGCGCTGAAAAAGCGGCAGCAGGACGGAAAACCGATCCGGGTCGCCATGGCCGGCGCAGGCTTCATGGGGCGGGGCATCGCGCTGCAGACCATAAGGGCCATGCCGGGCATGCGTCTGGTAGCCATTTCCAGTCGCTCGATAGACCAGGCGGAGCGGGCGTACGCCGAAGCAGGGGTCGACGCGGTTCGGCACGTAGAGTCTGTAACTGCCCTGGAAGATGCGATTACAAGAGGGCAATACGCCGTTACGGACGATCCCGCATTGCTATGCCAGGCCGGCCCGGTGGAGGCCGTCATCGATACGACGGGCGATGCGGAGTTTGGTGCGCGGGTGGCTCTCGAGGCAATTCAGCATGGCAAACACATCATCCTGATGAACGCCGAGGTCGACTCAACGGTCGGCCCAATTCTGAAGGTCCATGCTGATCGCGCGGGTGTGGTCTACACCTACACGGACGGTGACGAGCCGGGAGTGGCGATGAACCTGTTCCGTTTCGTCGACAGCATCGGGTACCAACCAGTCCTGATGGGACAGATCAAGGGGTTCCTGAATCGTTATCGCAATCCGGAAACACAAAAGGCTTTCGCTGAAGAGACCAAGCAGAAGCCGGAAATGGTCGCTTCATTCGCGGATGGTTCGAAGTTGGCCATTGAGTCCACGATCATTGGAAACGCCACGGGCTTTGTTCCAGGCAAACGCGGCATGTACGGTTACGAATGCGCGCACGTCAAGGACCTGCTTAAGCATTTTTCGCCTGATGATTTCAAGAGCGGCGGCCTTGTCGATTTTGTACTCGGGGCGGAACCGCATACCGGCGCGTTCGTGATGGGCTACAACGATCATCCTGTGCTGCGGCAGTATATGAGCTATTTCAAGATGGGCGACGGACCGCTATACATGTTCTACACTCCCTACCACCTGCCCCACTTGCAGCTACCTCACACCGTGGCACGTGCTGTCCTGTTCAAGGATCCGACGCTCGCGCCGCTGGGCGCGCCGATATGCGATACGATCTCGGTTGCCAAACGTGATCTGAAGGCAGGAGAAACTCTGGATGGCATGGGTGGCTTCACGTGCTACGGCTTGATTGACAGCTACGCGGTATGTCAGCGCGAAAACCATCTCCCGATCCCGCTCTCCCTGGGGTGTCGTCTCAAACGCGAAATCGCGAAGGACCAGCCGATTGGCTATGCGGATGTCGATTTACCGCAAGGCCGTCTGTGTGACAAGCTGCGAGCCGAACAGGGTTCACATTTCGGAGCGCTAACCCGCACCGTTTCCACGGTCTAGCGATTGGTGGAGGAAAGCCGTGAAAGTCGTGCTTTTTTGTGGTGGTCTGGGCACGCGCGTGCGCGAGCATTCGGACACCATTCCGAAGCCGTTGGTCAATATCGGCTACCGGCCGCTCATCTGGCATCTGATGCGCTACTACGCCCACTTCGGCCACAAGGATTTTATCCTCGCGCTCGGTTACCGCGGCGACATGATCCGCGAGTTCTTCCTCAACTACCGCGAGGAGATGGCGACGGACTTCGTGATGACGAGGGGTGGCCGTGAAATTGAACTGCTGGGACCGGATATTGGCGAATGGCGCATCACATTCGTCGACACCGGATTGCATTCGAATCTCGGGGAGCGGCTGCTGCGCGTGCGCGAGCATCTCGGGAGCGACGAGATTTTTCTTGCCAATTATTCCGACGGTCTGAGCAATTTGCCGCTGGACGGTTATGTCAAGGAATTTCGCCAGCGCGACGCGATCGCGAGCTTCGTGGCCGTGCGGCCGTCCCAGAGCTTTCATGCGGTCAAGTGTGACTCGCAGGGAGTAGTGGAATCGCTCGATCCAGTGTCCGAGGCGGATTACTGGATAAATGGCGGGTACTTTTGTTTGCGGCGCCAGATTTTCGACTATCTGAAAGAGGGCGAAGAACTCATCGTCGAGCCTTTTCGTCGCCTGATTGCCGAACACCGGCTGTGGGCACACAAGCATTACGGCTACTGGGCAGCGATGGACACATTCAAGGACAAGATCACGTTCGATCGCATGGAGGCTCTTGGCGCCTGCCCGTGGATGGTCTGGAAGCGTTGAAAGCGCTTGCGGCTTGTCGTTGGCGTTTAGAGCGCCCGTGCCCCAAGCCAGCTTGCGGCGCGCGTCCCCTGAAATGAAACCGGGTCGGACCAGCGCAATGCCCTGAGCATCCAAGGCCGGATTGACTACGCCGGCGGCAGCAGCGCCCGCAGGGGCACGGCCTCGATGCCACGCTCCAGATTGAACCGGTGCTCGCCGGGATAGACTACGTATAGTGCGTCGAGCTTGAGGTCCTCCGTGGCGACGTGCATGGAGCGGGTGACACGCGGCGCATCGGCCCGCTTGAACTCGACGCCAACGCGCTGCATGCCCTTGAGCATCAGCAGATCCAGTTCCGCGCCCTGATGGGTGGCCCAGAAATACGCCTCGTCAGGCTTTGCCAGGCGCAGCACCTGCTCCAGCGCGAAACCTTCCCAACTGGCGCCGCAGCGCGGATGCGCGAGCAACGCCGTAAGCGACTCGACGTCCATGAGCGCGTGCAGGAACCCGGTATCGCGAAAGTACACTTTCGGCGATTTCACCTGCCGCTTGCCGAGATTCTCGTGCCAGGGCAGGAGCTGGCGCACCATCAGCGTCTGCGTCAGCGTATCGAGATAGCGCCGTACGGTCGGCTCGGACACCCCGAGTGAGCGCGCCGGGTCCGCCGCCTTCCAGACCTGCCCGTGATAGTGGGCGAGCATTCGCCAGAACCGCAGCATGGCCGGCGCCGCGACATTGACGCCAAACTGAGGCAAGTCCACTTCAACATGGCTGGCGATCGCGTTGATTCGCCATGCCATGCTGTCTTCGTCCGAGCCGGCGAGATAAGAGCGGGGGAACCCTCCGCGCACCCAAAGTCTCGATTCCGCGCTTTCGTCGTACCTGCCGTCTGCGACGCAGACTTCGCGCAGGTCGAATCCGCCCACTTCAATCATTTCCACGCGGCCCATCAGCGATTCGCCGGCTTGGCGCAGCAATGCCGGCGACGCGCTTCCCAGAAGCAGGTATTGCCCAGGCGCGTCGGAGCGGTCAATCAGTACGCGCAACGCCGGAAACAGTCCTGGCCGGCGCTGCACCTCATCGATGACGACCAGTCTCTCCAGGTGGCGGAGCGCGTCCATCGGCTGTTCCAGACGCCGCGCGTCCCGCGGATTCTCGAGGTCGAAGTAATTGGGCGATTTCCGGTCCAGGATGGTTTGCGCGAGGGTAGTCTTGCCGGACTGCCGAGGCCCGGTGAGAACGACGGCGCGCGAACGGGCGAGCGCCCTCTTTATGGCAAGTTGGAGGTCGTGGCGGGGCAACATGATCACAGTGTAACAGATATCCATGAAATTCGAATATCACATGTGTCTTTTTCATGGATAATGCTTCCACCCCCACAGTTTCACGCCGAGAGCCGTGTCGGGTGGGCGCCGCACCTGTACCTCCTCTTCTGTCGCGGGAGGAGTCCATAAGGGGAACTAGCGCGACTCACGAATCACGGATACGGACTCGTGAGCCGTCCGCGCTCCGGAACGGTAAGATGCTGCTTCCCATAGATCCGCCGGGGGAGAGCACTCGATGAAGATCACCCACGTTCAAACGCACATCGTGCGGCTGCCCGACGAAGAGCCGCTCGCCAACGGCCCGGCGAGCCCGGACATGAAACGCAATTTCGTGACGCTGACGCTCGGCACCGACCAGGGCATCGAGGGCATCGGCTTCACTTTCTTCGGCGGCAAGCTCGCCGGCGCGCTGAAAACCGCGGTGGACGCGCTCGGCGAGCTGGCGATGGGCGAGGACCCGCTGCAGATCGAAGCGGTCATCGGCAAGCTGAAAACGGCGACGGCCTCCGCCGGCCCCGGCGGAATCGCCATGCTGGCCCTCGCCGCGATCGACATCGCGCTGTGGGACATCAAGGGCAAGGCCCTCAACCAGACCGTATCGGCCTTGCTCGGCGGCTACCGCAAGCGCGTGCCGACCTACGCCAGCGGCGCGCTGATGCGCGGCTTCCCGCTGGCGCACGTCGAGAAGGCCGCGGCCGCGCTGGTGAAAAAGGGCTTTCGCCAGATGAAGACGCAGCTCGCGCTGCCCGGCGACACCAACCCGGAGAAGGAAGTCGAGCGCATCCGCGTGGTGCGCAACGCCGTCGGCCCCGAAATCGACCTCATGTGCGACATCAACCAGCGCTGGGACGTGCGGCAGGCGATCTCGATCGGCAGGCGCGTGGACGAGTATCACCTGTTCTGGCTGGAGGACGTCGTCGCCCACGACGATTACCCGGGCATGGCGCGCGTCGCCGCCGCGCTCGACACGCCGGTGGCGGGCGGCGAGTACGTCTACGGCATCGTTCCGTTCCGCCACATGCTCGAGGCGCGCTCGGTGGACATCGTCATGGTGGACCTGCTGCGCGCCGGCGGCATCTCGCAATGGGTCAAAATCGCCGGCATGGCGGAGGCCTTCAACCTGCCGATCGTGAACCACCTCGCGCCGGAGATCTCCGTGCACCTGGTGGCGGCGGTGCCCAACGGCCTGACGGTGGAGTACATGCCGTGGTCGGCGCGGCTGTTCGAGCAGGTGCCACAGCCGGTGAAGGGCGAGCTCACGGTGCCGGACAAGCCGGGCCTCGGGCTCGAGTTCGACCGCGAAGCGTTGAAACGCTTCAGCGCTTAAAGGAAATGTAGCCGCAGATAATAGTAGTTTCGAGGAGAGAATGATGAGACGGCGACTGTGCGGAGTGTTGCTGTTGCTGGTTGCGGCCGGCGCATCGATGGGCGCCGGCGCGCAGACCAAGGGCGGGGAGCCGGTGTACCCAACAAGGCCGATCCGTTTCGTGGTGCCGTTTCCACCAGGCGGCACGCCCGACATCCAGGCGCGAATGCTGTCAGAGAATCTCGCGCAGCGGCTCGGCCAGCCGG
>Ga0180067_1000047_pt1 | contig 10577 bp, 5 predicted proteins | sample EasRiv231_16_10D_FD_123018 | JGI IMG/M metagenome (GOLD analysis project Ga0180067, IMG submission 123018) | Soil microbial communities from meander-bound floodplain in the East River, Colorado, USA - East River metaG ERMLT231_16_10D | ecosystem: Environmental > Terrestrial > Soil > Floodplain ... | reverse complement strand
TCTCGGTATCGATTCGCGCGCTGGTGTTCACCGCCGGCGGCATCATGCTCGCCGACCGGCTGATCGGCTTCGCCATGCTGGTGCCGTTCACGCTCGGCGGCCTGTGGCTCGGCAACCGCCTCCAGGCGCGCATCGCGCGGGCGGGCCTGCTGCGGGTCGTAGCCGGCCTGCTGCTGCTGATCGGCGTATCGTTGCTCGCGCGCGCGCTGTCAGGTGGGTAGAGATTAGCCGCCGATGATCGGCGTCCATCGGCGGCTCCAGTGGTTCCAGCCGTCACGTGCCTTGTCGCGACTGCTGCCCCGCCGGCTTCGGCGGATAGCGCAACGGGGTGGTGACAGCCGAAGCATCCATCTTGCCGAGCCGCACCAGGCGGGCTTCGATCGCCGCGCGGCTGCGATTGTGGGCGCGGGCGATCTCGTCCATCGTCCTGCCGGCGTCGAAGGCGCTCGCAAGCCGCTGATCTTCCTCCGGACTCCAGCGCGATCCCGCGCCGGATTGCGGCATCGCGGGCCGGCGCTCGGCGGCGGGCGTGGGTGCGGCCGTCGCGGCGCCCCCTTCCACCGCGCGCGTCGCGGCGAACAGCGCCCGCACCGTATCGGGATGCTGGTACGGTCCGTCGGCGGCGAATTTCTCCCCCGTCGCCGGGTGAACGCCGTTCGCCAGTGCGTTCAGGATCCTCAGTGTTTGTTCCCTGTCCATGATTCTTTCCTCCTTATGAGTTGTTGCAGTCCGCGTATGCGAACCGCGTGGAGCCAATAACGTGGCGTACTGCACGCGGGTTGACGGCAATCTGAATTAGCCGCCAAGGCGCCAAGGGAAACAAAAACAGCAATCGTGCCGCCAAGACCGCCAAGACGGAAGGTGACAATAAAATCATCCCCAAGCTTTGATGAATCATGGCCGACGGACACTACTGCTTGGGGCTTCACAAGCCGACACTCCGCCTGCGGGGGATAGAGAAAACCTGCCCTGAGACCTCCAACCACTTTTGCTGACCCGGACCACTCTAATAGTCAGCCGCATCCCCATCGGCCAGCCCACGCCGATCCGAGCGCCCCATGCCCCGAGCGATCCGCCCCTCCTCCTCGCTCTGCCGCAATCCGGCGCGCCTCGGACCTAATTCAAATTCCAAACACCGTCGCACTGAATCCAGCGGTTCAGTCCAACGGGTTTTATCCACCCTGCTGCCGCACGGCGGATAAAGGCCTATTCGTTAGGCCGCCCCAATAATCTAGAAGGTATCCATGCAGATTGCGCCCGCCAGCGTCATGGTTGAAGACCAAGATAGCGCTCTCAGTTTCTACACGACCGTGCTCGGCTTCGAGAAAAAGACGGACATATCCATGGGCCAGTTCCGCTGGCTCACGGTGTCCTCGCCCGAGGGAGTGGCAGGCGTGGGGCTCGAGTTGGAGCCGATGGCCTTTCCGCCGGCCCGCACGTATCAGAAGGCACTGTTTGAAGCTGAAATCCCGGCTACCGCATTCATCACGAAAGACATGGCTGCCGAATTCCATCGCCTCATAGCCCGTGGAGTCAAGTTCCGCGGCGAGCTTGTGAAAATGGGGCCAATCACCGCCGTACTTTTCGAGGACACCTGTGGGAATCTCATCAACCTTGGCCAACCGGCAGCCTAACAACCCGCTGCAAGCATTGGAACGACAGAGTGAAACGGCGATCTTCGGCGTTCGCTCGCGCCCCGCGCCGCTCGGCGTTCCGTTCTGTTAAGACTTATGGGTCGATTGGAGTTCGGCCTTTGGACACGACTCATCGCGGCGCCGCGCCCCGGCCACCCGTCTAGAAGGCATCCGCGAACGCTTTCGCCAGGGCCTTGGCTGTTCTGTCCGGACGGGTGAGATCGACGGCGACGCTTCTCTGAATCCGCTTCTGATTGAAGGTGAACACCGCCGAGAGGGTAACACTCGTCAGCGAGAGCGGGCCCGCCGAGTATTCGAAGCCGACCGATTCGAGATCCGGGACCGCCGATTCGATGCCCTGGTCGATGCCCTGGCGCACCTGCGCCATGATCTGCTGTTTCCTGGGGAAGCGTTTGAGGATGTTGTCCGCGCCGACGCGAGCGCTGCTTACCTTGGGCAGCTCTCCGATCGCGCGGATCGCCGCGTCGATCCACCCGATCTGCTGGCCGTTCAGCACTGGCGCATGTCGGTAGACCTGGATGCCGGGGAACTTGCCGATGCTGGCGATACGAACGATCACCTCGTTCGCCCGCCGCAGGTCGCGCAAGGCGTCTTGCAGCCTGGCCTGGTAGCTTTGATCGAGCGGCCGGCTGGCGGCATCGCGTACAGCCGTCAGTTTGCGAATCCAGGGCGCCGCCGACGCCTGAGCCGTCTTCTCCGGAGCGGTCGCCTTTGCGACGACCACGATTCCTTTCTTGAGCAGATTTCCGCCGGCCCAGCGATCCATATAGGCGTGCACGCTCCTCCTGGTGGTGGCGTTGTTGATGCCATTGATGACTCCCTGGCACAGCCCGGGAAGCCAATCTTGAAGCCCGCGCAGGCTCGCCTCGAAGCCGTTTTGGGCGGCGATGAAATTCTGAAGATCGCCGTAAGCCTTGTTGAATTCGTCGGTGACGATCTCATTTGCCGTGGCCTTCAGTCCCACCTTGAAGTCCTCCGAGAAGGATTTGGGCAGGCTGACGCCGACTCCGAGGGTGAACGCGCTGTCCTTGGCTCGCCCGGGGAGCTGCAGCGAGGCGCGGCAGCCGAATCCTCCGAGGCGCAGGTCGAAGGGTTCGAAGAGAACGCCCTGCTTGGAAAACACGGTGCGGGTCCTGAACCGGCCGCTCGAATTTCCGATCCCGGTCCAGGCGACGTCCCCCACGATGGCGACGCCCTTCGCGTCGACCCGCAGCGTACCGACGATCCTGAGCTGTGGCGTGAGCGTCAAGCCGATGTCGGCCTCGAAACTCCTGCCGGGAACGACCACGAGCCGTCCCGACAGGGCCAATTCCTTGCCGAGGACGACGAGGTATATCTTTCCCCCGACCGCGATGATCTCCGCGCCGGCTTCCTTGCCGGGCTCGACCTGGATGCGTCCTTCGATGCCGAGCGCCAGAGCGCCGGGCGGACCAAACGTTGCGACCAGCCGGACGGCAGTCGCGAAATCCCTCGGACCCAAGAGCGCCATGCCGAACTGGCAGCGGAACGCGAAGATGTCGGCGAGCGCGGTCCTCGCCGCGATCTCGCCCATGAGCATGACGACGAAACCCTTGTCGTAGGCCTCGCCGCCGTAGCGGGCCGGCAGGCACTCGAGCATGCGCTCGGCATTCGCGACCGCCAGCGCCTCCACGGCTTGCGGATCGCGCAGGACCTGGTTGCGGAATTCGTCTTCGGTGGTGATGCACCAGCCGACCGCGAACTGCAGCGGGCCGAAGGCGATCTGCTCGCGGCCCACGCGTATCCAGACTGTCTTACCCGACTGCGTATAGTTGAGCGGGATCGATTGGATCAGCCACCCCAGATTTCCCGACTTGGCGCTGTCGAGCGCCCGCGCCAGGGTGTTGCTCACGGACAGGGACGGCAGGTTCCGGGTCGAGCCGAGCGTCGCGCCGCCCAGGTAAGCCGGCAGCGAGAGCGCCGTGGGCTCGAGCGTGAACTCGAGGTTCATGCCATGGGGCAGGTGGTCCGGCTCGTGCAGATAGTAGCCCATGTCGGTGAAGAACTTGACGAGATCGCCGAGGAGCGCGATCCAGTCCGACAACGACGGTTGTGGATCCGGGAAGCTCGCGTGCAGCTGCATGCCGAGGCCCAGTACGTTCCGATACTCCCAGCCCAACTGCCGGTAGAAAAGCGGGATGGGGAGCGGCGCGGACATGGGAATCAGCACCGTGGTGTCGCGCAGGATGAAGCGGTTGGCGAGCGACTTGCCCGCGTCGGTCGCGAGCGCGTAGACCAGGCTGAGTCCGTCGAACTGATCCAGCCATCCGTCCGCCTTGAACACGCCGACCGCGCCGCCCGCGCTCAGTCCGAAGGAAACGCGGTACAGCGTGATTCCCAACAAGCCGGGCAAGGGCGGCACGCCGACCATGGACGGCGACAGCACCTTGATGGGCTCATCGCCTTGGGCGCTGACCGCGAAGGAGAACCCGCCGGTCGGTTCCACGCCGATATCGAAGTTGAAGCCTCTCGGTATGCGGAGGTGGAGATAGTCCTCCAGGTTGCCGGGAACCCGCTTGATCCCTTGTTGCAGGAGCGCGGCGAGCTTCTTGAAGACCGCCTGCGCCGTTGCGTCCGCCTTTCCGATCATCCGCAAGAGCTGCTTGTAGCAATCCGGGCTGCCGAGGTCCAGCTCAACGAGCGGGACGGAGCCGGGCATGGCCTTGAGCAGCCCGCTCGGAAAACCGCATTTCCCGAAGAGCCACTTGACGGGCTCGAGGGGAATCGCGAGCTCGCCTTTCGTGTCGATGCCGCCTGCGGCGTGCCAACGGCCGCCCGCGAAATCGAAGGCGAACTCAGGCACGCGGAAGCTGAACGTGCCGATATCGAGGATCTTCACCCATTCGGTCCACACCGTCTGGTCGGCGAGCGTGCGCAGCCGGACCGCCTTGAACGGCGAAGTCCTGGGCGTGACTGAGAGCCCCGAGCCGAGCGACACGAGCAGATCGACGCTCTCCTCGAACAAATCCGCGCCGCCGAAGAGCTTGTTGAGCTGGTTCAGTCTCGTGACATGGAGCTCGGCGCCCAGGCGCCAGCTCGATTTTTTCTCGATTCTGACGCGGTCGAGAAAAAATGCTTTGATCTCGATTTTCGGGAACCGAACCTGCATCGGCGTGCCCTTGGCGAAGGTCACGTCGATCGACGGCTCACCGGGGGGCTCGAAGCGGATCGCAAGGCCCTTGGCGTCGACCTTCAGGGTCCCGGTCATCGGTTTCGGAGGAAAGAGCGTGTTTGCCGGGGCCGGAACGCCGCGTAGCGTTATCGACGCGCCGGCTTCGATCGCCGGCCCTTCGCCATCGCCGCGGCCCAGGATCAGGCGCAAGGGCTTGAGATCGAGGTCGATCGTCGGGCCGGGCTTCAGCGGCAGCGCGATTTTCGGCGGATTGGATACCGATGCGGTGATCTCGAGCTGACCGTTCGCGAGCTTCAACGCCCCATCCGCCCTGATCAGCTTGTCGGCGATGTCGAAGCGGACCTTGCCCGAGAGCGACCACTTGTAGCGGCCGTCTTCCCCGTCCTTTTCCACGCCGACAGCCAGCTCATCGGCGGTCACCGTGGTCTTTGCTCCAGGCAAGGAGGCCAATTGCAGCGGCTTGCCGTACCGAAGGCCGAAGCGGCTGTGCTCGCCCTCGATGTCTATGACAGGGACGAACGGAAGGCGCGTCTTGCCGACGGTGACGGTGACAGCTCCCTCCACCTTCCACTGTCCCCGCGTGCCGGTTCGCCACGAGCAGGTCAGCCCGTCGCTCTCGATGCGCACGTCCGGCGTCACGCTGATACTGCCGCCGAGCGTGAATCGGCAGGCCAGCGTGGTCTTGCCGTCGTGCTCGAGCGAGAGCTCGATGCCGGACACGTCGAGATGGCTCGCGCCGCCGCTCGGGAGCTGGACGGCCATCGGCGTCTTCAACAGCAAGGACCACGTTCCGGCCGCCAGATCGACCTGGAGGTCCAGCACGGACAGCTCGACCCGAGCCAGACCGTGCGGCAGCGGGATCTTGAGCTTGGCCGTAAGCGCGTGGAAGTCGAGCTTCACGCCCGAGGTGAAGCGCAGCGCCCCGGCGGAGCTCAGATGGATCTCGACGTCCCTGAGCTCGAGCTCGGGCAACCCGGGAGGCAATCCGGGGACGAACTTCTTCGCCAGCTCGGCGAAGGACAGCCTCGAAACCGCCCCCGTGAATTCCAGGCCCTTTTCCAGCCGGCCGGCGAGAGGGATGGCTTTGTCGCCGACCATGAGCAGCGCGGACAGGCTCGCGGTGAGCGGCGACGCCGTCCCCGGGGTGATCTCGAGAAAGAGGTTGACGTTGTCCAGGCTTGCGCCCTTCGCGAGCGCGAGCGGCTCGGGACAAACCAATTCGGCCCGCAGCAGAGACAACCCGAGGCTCTTGCTGTCGATCTCGAGAGCGAACTCCCGAAGGACAACATTGTTGATTCGCGCGACGCTCGCGGGCAGCGCCTGGAACAGTTTGGGATAGCCGGCGAAGCGCGCGAGTTCGTCCAGGCTCGGGAGCCGGAAATCCTCGCCCGCCATGACTACCAGCTCCAGGATTCCCGAGGCGCTGTCCCGGCCGAGGCGGACGTCGACCGTCTGCCCGCCCAGCTCCATCGAAGCATAGACGCCCGCCTGGACGGACGGCGAGCCGTCGATCTGGCTCCGGCTGAATCCGAACGAAAGGAGCAGGTCCTTGAGCACCGCCTGCCTGCCCCAGAGTGGCCAGGGCGCGCTCGTCGTGATTCCCACACCGATCGACTCGACCGACGCCTTGGCCGAGTTGAAGGTGAGAGACAGCTTGGAGAGCGAGAATCCCCCCAGCGACGCGAGCGGCCGGGGAAGGATCGATGCGAGGTCGCCGACGCCCAGCCATTTGAGAACGGGAGCGAGTCCCTTTTGCAGAGGAATCTCGTCGAACGCGCCGCCGAGCCGCCACAGGCCGTCCGCCGCCGGCGGCTGCACCTCGATCGGAACGACGAGCGAGCCGAGCTTCAAGTCCCCGCGGAAACGAAGCGAGGAGGTCGCCGTGACGGGCGACGATCCTCCATCGGCTGCGAGCGGCCCGTACGACCAGGTGACCGCCGCCTTCTCCAGGGGCGAGCCGAACTTGCCCAAGACTCCGAAGGCCTCGAAAGCCGCGAGCGTCGCCTGCAATCGAAAGTAGCAGTGGCCGTCGAGCCACTCGTAGCCCCCGGTGAACGGCGCCCCCGGAAGCCCGAGGAGGCTCGCTTGTCCGTCGACGTAGATCGCGTCGGCTTCGCGGCGTGACGAAGCTCCGGCGATCGTCAGGAGACGCGCATCGAGCAAGCTCGAGACCGAACTCCGGTAAACATCGGAATCGAGCGGCGTGCCGAGGAATGCCGGACTTCCTCGCCGCAGGTTGTCCCGGATCGTCGCTTCGATCGTGTCGATCGGCTTCATCTTCTTGCCGTGGCCATGCCGTCATTCCCCGAGCCAGCCGGGCGGCACCCGGGGCGTAAAAAAGTAGCCCGGGGAACTGGGATTGTCCGGATAGAGAACCTCTTGCGAGGTCAGCACCGGGATCCCTCGATCGAGAAATCCGGGCAGATAGGAAACTTGCAGGCTCGGAATAGCAGCCCGCCCGAAAATCGAGGCTTTGACGCAGAGATCGATGCTGTGCCCCATCACGACGGCGAGACCCACGTTCCGGTCCTCGAGGACCGTTGCGAAAGGCTTGCCCCCGTCGACATTGCGGGCGGCGAAGCAGCTTTCGGTTCCCCCCTTGGTGAAACGGTAGTGACCGGGGTGGTCTTTCAACTCCGATCGCAGCTCATTTGCGGTCTGGCTCCCTTCCCCCTGGATCCACACTTCGAGCACGTCGAGACCTTTGCGTTTCGCCGCACGCAACACCTTGGCCTGATTCGCGATGAAGCTCGTCGCATTGCGCTCCGACGCCGTGCTCCTGTCCATGTCGATCAACACCACCGCGACGCGTCGCCCCTCCTTGTGCGCCGGCCAGGTCCCTCCGAGGCGCTCGGTGCACGCCGCCACGGTTTCCGGCAACTTCCAGCCGTTCACCGTGCCGGGCTCCGCGATTTCCGCGTGACTCACCCGGCTCGGCAGGAGGACCGTCCCGGTTTCCTTCCCAAGCACCTCGTAGGGTTTGTCGTCCGTGGGTCCGAAAAACGGAATTCCGCGCGGGTAGACGCTGGCGACGAATTCATCGACCTTTCTTTCGAGATCCGCACCATTCCTGGGCAGCTTCTCCAGGAAGCTGTTCTTCAGAAGCTCCAGACCCAGGAACTGGTGGTAGTGATCGTATCGAAGGAACGCGGCGTCGCCGGTCTGTGCGGCGTAGTAAACCCTTTCGCCCCTCGATGTAAGAAGATCCAGGGAGCCGACGCGCCGGTAGTAGGCCGGCACGTCCAGGTTCTGAAAATCCACGCCGTTCAGGCTCGGCACCTCCAGGCTGTAATAGGGGTTGTTTCGATCTCCGCCTTCCTGATCCCAGCGATCGACCGCCCTCCGGCGCCTTTCAGCCATGAACGCCGTCACGAATTCCGCCGTCTCCCGGGTGCGGTTCTCAGGTTCGGCCGACGCGTCGACTAATGCCTGGACCGCCGAGGTGAATTCCGGCGTATCGCGAACGACGTGGCGCACGACCACGTCGGCCAGGCCCACCGCCTGCACCCACTGGGCGAGCTCCTCGCGCACGCGCGTCATCCCGCGCAAGGCTTCCTCGATGCCCAGCTTGACGTTCAGCGCGATGAGGGGGTCGTACGCTGATACCTGCGTTGCCGCGGTGTTGCGACGACCCGCGTCCTGCCGCAGATAGATTTGGTTGACTCGATACTCCTCGGGCCGGGTCTGCATTATCGTCACCGGAGTTCGGGCCGAGCCGTTCGCCGCGACGAGCTCGTACACCACGTCGGGTGCACAGGTCGGCGTCTGCAGATTTCCGGCGATCAGAGTCTCGCGCGGGGTGGCGCAGGCCTTGATGAGGCAGTTCTCGAGGTTGATCAGGTGCGGCTTGCGGCGCCGGATCCGCTGATTCTGGAAATGCAGGTCCGTCTGCAGGAACACGCATGCAACGGTCATCAAACGGCCCCAAAGCCGGAAACAGACATTGGCCTGCTCGGGTCGCTCGACGATCCAGTCGGGTGCCTGGTTCCGTTTGTCACGGAATGTCCAGCGCTTGTTCCGCACGTACACCTCGATGACTCCCGGCCCTACCCGCTCGGGCACGCGGGGTTCGTGCTCCAGGAACTCGAGGTACCCGTAGGAAGTCTCGATGGGAAGCTGGTTTTCCGCTCTCGGAGGCAGCCGGCTTCCCGGATTGCGGGGCAGGATCGTGTACACGGGACGGGCCAATTGTTCGCGGAGGGTTTGCTTGTCGGCTGCGCTGCCCGCCGCGCGTTCGGTGACGCCGCCGTTGATTGCCCCGAAAATTGTGCGGTCGAGCAGCTCGAACAGCGATTCGTGCTGCAAGGGGAATCCGGCGTCCGAATGTTTCTCCTCGAGCACCTGCCGCAGCACGGGCGTATTGCTGCCGGCGATCAGATAATCGATCTCGACGTCGGAAGGCTTGTAGACGATCCGTTTCTCGTCGCTCTTCCCCTTCTGGTTCTTGTATCCAAGATCGAGGAACAGCACCTGCTTCCCGCCGTTGTGCGAGTCGCTACCCGTGTGCGTGATCCCCGAGAGGCTGGTGATCGCCCCTCCGTCCAGAAAGACCCGCTCGAGGACGTACTTGTCAGCCCTCAACCGCGACAGGCACTCGCGAACGTTTCCGGTGAAATTCGACGTGCTGCGATCCAGCAAGGAGCCGACTTTTGGATTTCGCGAGAGGAAGTGATCGACCCCTCTCGCCGGCGAAAGGATCTTTTCGCAGTAATACGCGTAGGCGTCGGAGTGGGTTCGCTTTCGGGCCGGACCGGCGCCCGGATCGAACCGGCCCAACTCTTCCGTGTCGCCGAGAACCCCCTGCAGCTCTCCTTCCTTGGCCGGGCTCAGCTTCACGTAGAGGATCTCGCGGCCGGAGAACAGCTTCAGGTCGGCTTCTATACCGACGAGGAGAGCGCTCCGCTGCATCGCGAACAGCGCCGAGCTCAGCTGGATGCGAACGCCATTCGGGACCTTGAAAGGCAGTCCCGCGAACATGCCGTCCAGAGATTCCCTGAGCTTGGGCTCCGAGCTGCGCGAAAAGACGATCTTGGGCGCGCGGTGGATGTCGGCCATTCCGCGGACCTCGTATCAAAGACCGGCTAGACTCGATACGGATCGCCGCCAGGCGCCCGCCTGTTCTCTTCTCCCGAACAGCCCGCCGAATCAATCGTCCATTCCATCTCGATCCCCCTGACCGAAGCCGGCCAGATTCGTTCGCTGCTTGTGGAGGGATATGGGACAACTACGCCGAAAGCGCTGAAAAGTCAATTGCAGCTTGCCCGTCTCGCCCTTGTCCTGCGCCAAGGCGTTTGGTCCTGATTGAGGATGGAGCGAGCTTCACCAGACGAGAAAGATCTGCTCGACCGGGCGGGGATCCCGCGTCCTTGACTTTGAGGCGCGGTGCTCTTGCTCCTGGATCTTCTTGACGTCGTACGGGTTCAAGTCCTGTTCCTGCTTTCCTCTGCGTCCTTGGCATCCTCCGTTGTGAGAGGGTTTTTCCTGCGCATGCTGCCCGCCACCAGCCGGTACTCGAACAACCGGCACTCGAGTGCGCCGTTGTAGAGCGGGGTTCGCTTCGACGCCTTGAGCCCGATCAGCTTGGCGAGGCGCAGATCGGCGGTCAGTATGTAAGCGGTCCAGCCGGCATAGCGCTGCTTCAGCGCGTCGCCCAGCTTCGGGTAGAACGCGGCTAGTTCGTCCAAGTCGGCCAGCCGCTCGCCGTAGGGCGGGTTCATGACGAGAATCCCGGTTCCGCCGGTGGCCCTCCATCCAGAATGTCCATTTGCTTG
>Ga0180067_1000045_pt1 | contig 10923 bp, 14 predicted proteins | sample EasRiv231_16_10D_FD_123018 | JGI IMG/M metagenome (GOLD analysis project Ga0180067, IMG submission 123018) | Soil microbial communities from meander-bound floodplain in the East River, Colorado, USA - East River metaG ERMLT231_16_10D | ecosystem: Environmental > Terrestrial > Soil > Floodplain ... | reverse complement strand
TGCAAGGCGGCCAGGCTTCAGCCCACGGGGCGACGCGCGTATCGATGGCGACGCGCCACGATGCCCAGACTGCGGGGGCTCACGAGCTGGGCCCAAGACGCGCGCGGATGCGGGCACGTGCGCGCACCTCCCCCCGCCCGCGCCGCGACACACCGCCGGCACACGGGGCGCACACGGGGGGGGCTGCGACTGGTCCACCCCGGCGGGGGGGGCGGGGGTGTATCGCACCCCCCATGTCTGACTGAGCGACGCCAGCCGCCTGGGCGCTGTGGGTGCGGGGCTCTTGGAGCTACGCGGGCCGTGGATTCTGCGCGCCGGCACGCAGGCTGGCGATGAGGGCTCGGGCGTCGGCTTCGACCTCGAGGGCCTTCTGGTGGACGTAGGCGGCGAAGGCGGCTTCGGGCCAGGCGCAGATGCCGGCGGTGCAGGATGATTGGCCGCGGACGAGTTCTCTGGCGCGGGCGGCGTCGACGATCAGCTGGTTCGTGGCGGGTGAGTGGTCCCGAAACGGAAATCGCGCGCTGAACTCTGGTTGTGCTGGGCGGAAGGCGCGGTTTGGGGCGGTCGTTCGGGGTCGATGCATAGTCTCGCGGCTCATGCCCGCATCGTAGCCATTTCGGCGTGGAAAATCGGGGAATTTTCCGCGGTCGATGGATGAGGTCGGGGAAAATCGTTCCATTTTCGGAACACCGTTCCATTTTCGGAACGCTTTTCCGTTGCGGTGGCCAGACTTTGGCCGCTACACTCCCCGGCGTATGGCCACCGACGACTTCTGGAAGCACAGAGCTTGTGCGCCCGACGAGCAGGAGGGGGTGAATGATGCGGCACGCCTGAAAATCGAGCGGCTGCGGCGGGATCTGATCCTCCGCGCCGACGCTTTCGACTACTTCGGGGTCGAGCTTTCGGACGCGGAGGCGGCGGACCCCGATCTGGCGGTCCGAGCGTGTCAGGAGCGCGGCCTCGAAGGCGACGCCCTTCGCCGGCGGCACCTTTCGGCGCTCGAGCGCCTGGTCGGGGCGGCCTGACGTGGGTCAGTTCACCTCTCGACAGCAGAAAGAGGTGCTGACCGGGCTCAAGGAGCGCACCGAGGGGGCGGAGCCGTCGTTCTCGGAGCTACTCGAGGGCGCCTCGAACGTCTCGACCGACAAGGCGATCCAGCTCACGACGAAAGCGGGGCTGAATCGCTGGCTGGTCGAGCAGATCATCTCCGAGGAGGTCCACACCCGGGAGAAGCTCGCCGCCGCGGGGCGTCTGGCCGACCTGAACGGGCTCTCCGGGGCGAAGGACGCGGACCTGCGGCGGATGTCCGACCAGGAGCTCCACGATTTCATCCCGATGATCCTCCAGATCCTCGAGCCCTGCGGGGTTCGGGTCGACCTGGAGTCCTTCGAGAAGAGGAAGAGGGGTCGCCCGCCGAAGTCGGCGAGGACCGAGCGTCGCCCGGGGGAACCGCGCACCGAGACCACCACGGGGCGGGCGCGGGAGTCCCTCCACCCTCAAAACCCTTCTCCTCCCGTGCCCGCCCAGCCTCTTTCGGAATCCACGGAGGGAAACCCATGAAGAAGAAGCTCGCGATGAAGAAGCACCCGAAGGCGAAGAAGCGACGTGCCCGCGCGCCGAAGCCGCCGAGCACGAGCAAGGATTTCCTCTGCCGTCTGGGCTGCATCGAGGCTCACTCGTGCCGGCGCTCGAAGGTCGTCTGGATCGACAAGGGCAAGCATTGCCCAACCTGCGGCCACTTGGCGAAGAAGGACGAGCCGGGAACGCCGTCCGAGCAACCAGAGAAGTCGAAGGACACGGGATCCGCCGCAGAACTCCGTGCGATTCACCAGGAGATGGCCGCTCTGACGGCTCGCGTGGATTCCCTCTGCGGCGTCCTGACCCCGGCCGCGGCGCCGAGGTGACCGAGATCCAATTCATCCATGGCCCGTGGGACAACGCGCGCTTCCAGGTTAGGTGCCAGCCCATAGATTTGCCGCCGCATCTATATGTGCAGCGGCTCCAGCGTGAGGATATATCGAAGCGCCACCTCGAGGGGTACGGTCGCGTCCTCGCGATGACGCCCACGATGAAGGATGTGTCGGCGCGGCCCCCCGGCCATCGCTACGAGCGGAAGGTCGAGTGCCCAGGGTTCACCTGCTTCGCGTGGTGCCCGTGAGCGAAGACCCCGAAGACTTCATGGACAAGCTCCACGCGAAGGACCTCGCGAAGCGGTCCTACGCGGACGTGCGCCAGCACAAGCTCCGGGTGCGCGTCGAGCAGGTCGCCTTCGACGGCGAGACCGTCCCGCCCCCGGAGGTGGTCGAGTGGTCGCTCGGGCTCCCCTTCTACGTGCGCCACCACGACAGCTCGGGGGCGAACGACAAGGAGACGATCTACCGGATCACCCCACTTGAGGCGAATCCGTGAGCGATACGCTCCTACTCGTCGACCCATGGAAGCTCGTCCGGAAACGCTCCACGCTGGATGTCATCCTCCCGATCCTCCGGGAGATGAAGCGGCGGAAGGAGCACCCCTACTACTCCTACGTCCCCGACGACCACCCGGACGGGAACCAGCTCGGCTTCCACCAGTCGAAGGCGATGTTCCGCCTCCTATTCGGCGCGAACCGATCCGGGAAGTCCCGCGCCGCAGCGCAGGAGGTCGCGTGGTCCCTCACCGCCGACCACCCGTATCTGCCCATCCCCCCGAGCTGCCGGATCTGGTGCGTGTCGGCGAGCTACCGAAACCTCCAGGAGGGCCTCTGGGCTCACTTGAAGCGGATCCTCCCGGAATGGAAGGTCGCCGAGGTCGGCGCGACCATCACCGGGGGGTGGAACCTCCCGAACTACATCGAGATGCGGAACGGCAACCGCGTCGACTTCCTCTCCGGCGAGGGAGCCGAGGACGCGCGTCGCCGGGCGCAGGGGGCGGAGATCGACTTCCTCGTCATCGACGAGGAGATCAACGTCGCCCTCTACGAGGAGCTGGTCGTTCGTCTCGGGACGCGCGGTGGACGGTGCGCCGTCGCCGCGTCGCTCCTTCGCTCGGAGCAGTGGTGCCTCGACCTCGAGGACCGCGCGGCCACAGGGGACCCGGAGGTCCACCGATTCCGGCTCACCGCGTACCGCGCGGTCGAGCGCGGGCATCTGAACGCGAAGGTCGTCAAGGAACTCGAGACCATCCTCTCCGCCGAGGACCGCGAGGTCCGCCTCGAGGGGAAGTCGCGGCGAAACCAGGGCCTCGTCTACAAGGATTTCTCCGAGGCCCACGTCATCGAGGATCAGGAGATCCCGAAGGACTGGACCCGCTACTGCGGGATCGACCCAGGGTTCCGGACCTGCGCCGTCGTCTGGATCGCGGTGTCACCGAGCGGAAAGTATTACCTCTACCGAGAGCACTACTGGCACGGGACCAAGTATCGCGATGTTGCCGACGCAATCTTCGCGGCTGAGGGATACTCCCGCCACGAGCGCGATGTCCTGATCTCGGAGGAGTACCCGCAGCTCGGAACGCGGAAGGAGAACGTCTGGGTATTCGACGAGAACCGGACGGAAGAGGTGCAGCTCCACCGGATCGATCCGAGCGGTTTCGGCATGGAGGTGTCTGGAGAAAAGAAGATTGGCCACCTCTTCGCCGAGGAGGGGCTCGTCTGCGCTCCGGCGAACAACGACCGTGAGGTTGGAATCGAGATGTGCCGCCGCTCCCTCATGGCGGACGCGGACGGGATACCTCGCTTACGGGTCTTCCGTAGTTGCCATAATTTCCTGAACGAGATCCGTGGATACCGGATCCCCGTCGACCGCTCGCGCTCGCACCAGAACGAAACGTCCGCGACGCCACGAAAGCGAAACGATCACGCGCTCGATGCGTGGCGCTACGTGACGATGGGAGGCCTGGAGTACGTCCCGGTGAACCACGAGCGTCGCATGGAGGATAAGCGCATCAGGGACCTCGAGCGACTGGAGACCATGGGGGGGATCGACGAGCGGCTGAGGAAGGATCGCATCCGGGTCCTTCGCCGCGAGCGGTTCGGGCGTGAGGACGGGTCGGAACACGTAGGCGGCTTGGGAACGGAGTATTGAACGATGGGCGACTGGTCAAATTACAGCCTACAGCAGAAGTTCTGGCTGCCCGTGGACCTCAACATGCGCGACGCGAGCGGGCTCTTCGCCGTCGCCGTCGACTCTCCGAAGCTGGCGATGCCCGGTTTCAAGAGGTTTGCCATCCAGGCGACGACCGTTGCCGCGGGCGGAGACCGGTCAGCGGGTAGCTGGAAGCTCACGGCCGACCTCTTCGACCCTGTCGGCGTCGCCATCTTCGCGGCTCCCGTCGACCTCATCACCGGCATAAACCGCTTCTCGGGAACGGTGCGGACGCTCGTTCACTTCGGTGACCGGACGGCCATCGCGCTCGCGGGAACGGGAGCAGGTACCGTCGGCTCCCAGATCGAGCTGATCCGCGCCCCCATCTCGGCGATCCAGCTTCACGCGGTCGCCGACGCGGCCTTCTCCGGCGGGACGACCAACCCGACCTCGGTCCTCATCAACGTGTCGCTCCTGGGGCAAAGCTGATGATAAAGGGCGCACAGATCAGCGGGTGCTACGAGCTTCGGGTGTGGGACTCCGAAAATAAGCTACACGGGTTTCGAGCGAAGCGTGGGTTCGCTGACGCCGATAACAGGATATTCGGATCCATAGGCTGCGGATCGGTTCCGGGCTGGGCTCACCGTTGCGTGGACAGGCTAATATTCGTGAAGGAAGGCGAGGTCTGTCACATCTGCGCTCAGGGATGGTTCGGCGCGTTCTGTGAGCATGGAAACTGGCCCGACTTCTGCGACAAGTGTACGGACCCGCATCCGTCTCTCTGGGAAAGGGTCAAGAGGTTCTTCTCATGGAAGTAGCCATCGCCATCTTCATCGCGGTCTACCTCGTAGAGAAGGGCCTCCACGAGCTGGAGCTGAGACGCCACGCGAAGCGCGAGGCCGACCTCCTCGGAGAGATTCGCACGCTCCACAATCGCATCCATGCGAAGGACGTGACGAGCTACACGGAGATGGAGATTCTCGACCGCGCACGCTCGCAGCCTCCGAAGCCAGCCGCGAAAGTGCCCGCCGACAACGGGCGCTATTTCGAGGAGAACGCGCCCTACGAGGATCCTGACAACCCGTGAGGCTCTTCAGCTCAGAACGCACGAAGTCCGAGAACCGCACGCTGTCGCGCGTCGACTTCAATGACAAGGATTCCGTCGTCGAGTTCGTGACGAACCGCTACCACCGCCGGGCGACTCATCGCCAGGGCATGGAAAGCCAGTGGTTCATCAACATCGCCCAGTACTTGAATTTCCAGCATCACCACTTCGACGGGCTCTCGCGCACGCTCCAGGTGAAGCCGCGCCCGAAGGGCATGGTGCGCCTGACCTGTAACAAGATCACCCCGGCGACGATGAAGTTCGTCTCGAAGTTCATGCGCCAGAAGCCCATCTGGACCTCTCTCCCGGCGACGAACGACCTCGAGGACCAGGTGAAGGCGATCCTCGGGACGCGGCTGCTCCGCTACTACCACCGTGTAGAGCAGCTCGACCGGAAGCTCCGCGAGTTCGCGACGTGGCTGCGGACTACAGGCAACTGCTTCATGCGCGCCGCGTGGGACCCCGACAAGTCCCACGAGATCATGTTCGAGGAAGAGGAGACCCAGGATCTCCCGCCCGAGCTGATGAAGATCGTCGGGCGCCAGGGCCAGATCTACAACCTGGGTGACGTGGACGTGCGGGTGCGCCCGCCCTTCTGTATCGATGTCGATCCGTCCGCGACCTCCATGGAAGACGCGGGGTGGCTCATCGATTCGAGTGCCGTTCCCATCGAGCGCCTCCGTTCCCGATACGGGACGGCCGTCTCGAAGATCGCGAACGACACGAAGAGCGGGGAATCCCTAACCGCCTACTACCAGAAGAAGATCGCCGACATGGCGGGGACGGGGGGTCTCTCGGGCTTCGGAAGCGACGAGGAGGAAGAGGACGACACGGTGATGGTCCACGAGCTTTGGGTGGCTCCGCTCCCGAAGACGAAGGGCTATCACTGCGTCGTTGCGGGCGGGAAGATTCTCCAGCTCACGAAGAACCTCCCGAGCGACTTCCGCGTCATCCCCTACGGCCACGTAGCGGACATCCCCGTCCCGGGCCGCTTCTGGGGGAACTCGGCCATCGAGTACGCGATCCCTCTCCAGGCGTCCTACAACAAGGGACGCTCGCAGATGATCCAGCACCGGAACCTCGTCTTGAAGCCGAAGATCCTCGAGCCCCGCGGTTCCCGGATCGGGGACGCCGCCTTCACGGATGTCGCGGGCGAGCGGATCCAGTACACCGCGCCCCTGCGCCCCGACTACATGATCGGCCCGGAACTCCCCGAGACCGCGCACCGGATCCTCGAGTACGACCTCCGCGACATGGAGGACGCGCTCGGCGTCCACGAGGTCACGAACTCCCGGGCCCCATCCGGGGTGCGCGCGGGTGTCGCGATCACGGCCCTCCAGGAGCAGGACGACCAGACGCACGCGCCGGTCTTCATGCTGGCCGAGAAGATGCTCTCCGACGTGGGCTCGTGGATCCTCCAGCTCATCGCGAGGAACGTGAAGGAGGAGCGCCTCGTCCGGATCGTCGGCGAGGAGCACCAGATCGACTGCTTCACCTTCACCGGGTCGGACCTACTCGGGCAGAACAAGGGACGCCCGGGGGTCAACTACTTCGATGTCGAGTGCCAGATGGGGTCCCAGCTTCCGCTCTCGAAGGCGCAGCGGACCCAGTACGTGATCGACCTCGTGAACTCCGGAATCCTCGACCGCGTGGCCGACTCGAAGCTCATCAAGAAGATGCTCGAGATCGGCTCCGAGGAGCCGGGCATCAAGGCCGACCAGCTCGACCGACAGGCAGCGCGCCGCGAGAACCAGCTCATGCTCCAGGGGATCCTCCCAGAGCCGCAGCCCCAGGACGACGATCTGATCCACCTCGAGGAGCTGCTCCTCTTCATGAAGTCGAACCAGTACCTCCAGGGGATCCAGCAGGACCCGGAGCTGAAGATGCGGGCCGAGACCCACCTCGTCTGGACCCAAGAGCGATTGAACCCGGACCCAACCATGGCGCCCCCGGGAGAAGAAGAGGGCGCACCACCACCCGAAGAGGGGGGCGCCGGCTCCCCCGAAGACCTCGCGATGATGCTGGCGCAGGCCGGTTGAAAGGAATCCCATGGGCGACGAGCCAGAAGTGAGTTTCGCAGGCGCCTCCGAAGAGGCCATGGAGCTGTTCGGGTCACCCGAGGAGGGCGACGGCGGGCGCAGGCCCGCGCCTCCACCCGAGGAGCCATCGGTGTCCGAGCCCGAGGAGATTCCGGAGGACGCGCCCGCTCCGGAGGCGGAGCCCGCGCAGCCCGAGCCCCAGGCCCCGCTCGACGACGGCCGGAAGCCCTACCGGATCGGAGGCCGGGAGTACCGGCTCTCAGACGACGAGGTGGGGACGCTCCTTCGCCACGGCGCCCAGAAGCTCCAGGAACTCGAGGAGGCGGCGACCCGCGTCCCCGAGCCCGAGCCGGAACCCGAGCCCGAGCCCGTCGCGGAACTCGGGGGCCTCAAGCTCTCCGAGGCCGACAAGCAGAACCCCGTCATCCAGTTCATGCTCCAGCAGCAGGCGAAGCTCGCCGCGCTCGAGAAGAGCCACCGCCAGAGCGCCGCCCAGCTCGCCGACCAGGCGCAGCGCGCGGAGGCCCAGTCGATCATCCAGGAGACGCTCAAGTCGATGAAGAAGAACGACTTCTTCAAAGACTGCGACGCGGACGAGCAGCACGAGTTCCTGGGCGAGATCCTGATGCTTCGGAACGTCCACAAGCAGAAGGGCATGACGACCGACGAGGCGGTGCGGCACATCGCGCAGCGCAACGAGAAGAAGATCAATGCCCGGGTCGAGAAGTGGAAGCAGGGGAAGATCGCAGCGGCTGGCCAGAAGGTGGAAGGAGCTGGATCCACGCACGCGACGGCGCCTCCGAAGAACGGTCGAAACGACCTCTTCGATGGCACCACGCTGAAGCACGCAATGAGTCTCTGGAACGGAATGAAGTCGGAGTAATAAAGAAAGGGAACCGCGCCCCCTGCGAGCCACGCTCGCCCCCCGTGTAGTGGGCCATGTTCGGAGAAAGCAACATGGCCTTTGATCGTGTCGCCGTCGAGAGCATCCTGAAGACGGTCTACGAGAAGCGTGTCAGGAACCAGCTCAACAACTCGAATGTCCTCTACGCACAGCTCAACGGGAAGGCGAAGCTCAAGTACGTAGGCGGCCTCGAAGCCTACTTCGCTCTGAGGAAGGGCAGGAACCAGGGAATGGGGTGCCGCCCCGAGGATCTCGGCACCTCCGCCGCTGATCTGCCCGAGCCCGGGAACCAGCAGTACGACAAGTCGAAGTACCGGGTAAAGAACGACTACGCCGGTATCAAGATCACCGGCCCCGCGATGACCCACACCCGGAGCGACCAGGGGTCCTTCGTCCGGGGTCTCCAGTCGGAGATGGAAGGCGCCATCATCGACAAGAAGGTCGACTCGAACCGCATGATGTGGCACGACGGCTCGTCTGTCCTCACGAAGTGCGGTGTCACCGCGGCGTCCACCACGGTCGTCGTCGAGTCGACGCGCTTCCTCGAAGCGGGGATGGCCATCGATGTCGTTCAGCTCGCGGATGGCGTGGTCGACGCGGGCGCCGTGGGGCGCACGATCGTGTCCATCGCGTCGGCCACGACCTTTGTCATCTCCGGCGCCGCGATCACGACATCTGCGGTGGATGGCGTCTTCCGAACGAAGTCCCGGAACCAGGCCGACTGGGGAAAGTCGGTCGAGCCTTGGGGCCTCGAGGCCCTGGTCTCGGACGGCAACCCCAGCTCGGGCCTGACCGAGTTCCCCGGCGACATCGACCGCACCGACGCGGCGAAGGCGTTCTGGAAGGCGCGGGTCCTCGGGAACTCCGGAGTCCTCCGCCCGCTCTCGCTCGACCTCATGCAGCAGGCGTTCGACGAGACCGACATCGCGAGCGACTACATCCCCGGGCTCATCCTGACGAGCTACGCGGGGAAGCGGGAGTACGCGAAGTTCCTCGTCCCCGACAAGCGGTATCCGGCCGGCGGTTCGATCACCCTCGACGGCGGGTACAAGGGCCTCGAGTTCAACGGCGTCGCCCTCGTCTCCGACCGCGACGCTTCGATCACGCTGACGCCCCAGACCTTCGGCCGGATGTACTTCCTCACCCTCAGCTCGATGCACTACTTCGAGAACGAGCCCTGGGGATGGATGGACGACGACGGGTCGGTGCTCTCGCGCGTCAACCGGCGTGACAGCTACGAGGCGTTCCTGCGCTCGTACTACAACGCCATCGTCCTTCACCCGAACCGAAACTGCCTCCTCAAGGATCTCGAGGGGGTCTGATACAGCACTGCTCACCCGACGCAATCCCCGGTCACGGGACCTAACGTGGCCGGGGTTTTTACCAGCAACACAAGTATCCCGAAAGGGGGTCAACTATGATCGGTAACAAGAGCATGGTTCGGGCAGCGAAGAAGAGAACTCTCCAGTTCTACTTCGACCTCTCCGCGACCACCGCCCTGATAGAACGGATTGCGGACCCTACCTACAAGATCCGCGTCCGCGAGCTTTCCTTCATCTACACGGTCGCCTCGAACGGCGGCACCATCGTCGACGCCATCCGGGTGGGAATCCCCGGGTCGCTGACGAAGTTCTTCAACGCGACCCCGGTCATATCGCAAGCCGCGGGCACTGTCGCGAAGGTCGCCCCGAGTTCTGCGGATCTCGTCCCCGCGGGGATCACGCTCCTCTTCGACAAGGCGACGAACACAGGCGGGACCAACACCGGGGAGGTTCTGTGCATCCTCGAGTACGAACGCGTGGATGCCGAGCAGCAACCCTGATGATCGATACGCAAGAGAGACGTGGGTCGAGGGCGCTGACATGCGGACTTCGGTCGGTCCTGTCACGGGGAGCCGTTCATGGCCCGCGGGCGCCTTCGGCTTTTCTCCGCGAGCTGCGGCGGTTCGATCCTGGCCTGGAGCTGATCTGGGTCCCGAACCGCTGGGTGCTCTACCGGAGGACCCGCCGCGGGATCACGCCCGCGGAGGACTCGCTCGTGAAAGAGATCGAGGTCACTGGCCCGCGCGGAGAGATGAGGGACCTCGGGCCATGGCTGATCGAGGCGCTTCGGAAGCTCGACAAGACGGACGGGGGGAGCATCGATCCCGAGTACGCGACACGGCAATTCATCCGCTCGCTCGACGACGAGCCGAAGGCGAAGGAGGCGGCCGAGAAGAAGGAGATCGAGGAGGCCCATCGGGACGCGACCATCGAATTCGAGCGGTACGCGATTTCAGACAGGAAGCACTTCTGCCAGGGAGCGACATCGTGAGCGAGGACAAGGCCCCAGAGTCACCCGAGGAGCCAACCTGCACAAAGCAGGTCGAGATCGGGAAGGTTTTCGCAGGCGTCATCAGCGGCGCGATCATCGCAATCCTCGCGACGGGTACGCAGCTCTTTGTGAGCTATCTCGCCTACAAGCAGAGCACGGTGAACCACGTCTCTCTCCAGGAGGTGAAGGCGACTGGGATCGTGACGGAGAGGATCGTCAACTCCAATAACGAGCGACTCCTGGAAAAGGTCGACAGGCTGGAAGAGATCGTGAAGGAGCAGATGAAGACCATCGCCGTCCAGAAGGACCGCGACGACACAGCCGCCGAAAAGGAAAAGCAGAAATGAACATCGAAAGAATCAAGAGTGTTGGAGGCGTAATCGTCCTGGGAGTTCTCATTGTGTGCGGCGTCATCCTTACGCTCTATTTCCTGGGCGAAGGCGTGACCATAAGCCCTGTCCTGCCGGTGTTTCTCATCATCGCCCTCGGGATAGCGTG
>Ga0180067_1000044_pt1 | contig 10959 bp, 22 predicted proteins | sample EasRiv231_16_10D_FD_123018 | JGI IMG/M metagenome (GOLD analysis project Ga0180067, IMG submission 123018) | Soil microbial communities from meander-bound floodplain in the East River, Colorado, USA - East River metaG ERMLT231_16_10D | ecosystem: Environmental > Terrestrial > Soil > Floodplain ... | reverse complement strand
CTTGCAATGTGGATCAAGACCATCGCATATACATACACCATCATGCAAGATAGCTTTTTGACGGCTTTCTGCAACTGATACTGAATTTGTTTTTGTTGTACCATTTACAGCGATAGCAACTATGAATGGTAGCATAACAGCAACCATTATAGTTAAAGAAATAAATACTTGTCTGAATGTAATTGTTCTTGTTTTCATTTTAAATGAATTGATTTGATGATTGTAAAAAGATTGATAGACTATTCGTTTGCGGCTGGTCTATCAGCAGAACCCGTTTCACTTTTTTAGACAGGTGATTCATAATATCCTGTGTTCTTCTAACTCATATCAACTGAATAGATTGTTTTATGTTCATGTGATACATACATTGTATTAGCACCGGTATATGAACAATAAACTTCTATCATTTCGTAATCAGGATGCTTTGCACCAGAATTAGCCCAACCAAGATCGGTATAACCATTTGCAATGAGACAATCTTTGATCTCACCATAATGATAATTATCTCTTGATAATCTACCTTCTTTGATTATTAGTGGTAAACTAACTGGTGGATATTTGTTTGCATACCAATTATTGAACTCTGCTTGTTGCGTAGGACTATCTTCGAAGTCCAAATATTCATTTTCCATAATTAAGGATTGACATTTAAAGGCTATTATTATTAATATAAATACAAAAAGTGGGAAATACAAGGTGATAAAAATGGGTTGAAAGTGAGAGACTGCTCCTAGTGCTACATCGTATCGTTTTAATCTCGATTTAATTATCATTGGACTAAAAAAACACGATGTTCAATCCCCATAAGAGGACTGAACACCATGTGAAGGCATGTTAGATACCCAAAGTAACCACGATATCACGACGTTTGCATAGCGTGATGCTTGTGTACTTAGCCCACTTCACACCTTCACGCTCTTCCTTCTTTGCGAAGTACGCTGTGTCATTCGGGTTAGCCTTGTATGCGTTAAGCACATCGTCATGCATACAGATCATGGTCTTTGAATCTGTATGTACAGCAACCAGCCATTCTGTTGGCTCTTGTGCTATTCCTTCTTCTTTCTCTGTGAGCTGACGAGAGAAATCAAGAGCGCCTAAACCTAAAGACTTAACAAGCTCATTCAATGCGAGAAATTCCATAAAACATGAATTAAATAAATGATGAAAATGATGATGATAGATGAAGAAGTACGGGGGTATCAACTTCATCCACAAATTAGTGTGGGTTTTATTTGGGGTGGATCACGTTCTCGCAGACTATGAAAATTTTTAGGACGATGAAATATATAAGAATTGTATTCTCGCAGATAGTAAATTTTTTTATAGTAAAAATTTTTTAGCAATAAGTTACTTGCATATCTGAGTTGATATAGTAATATATGCATATGTCAAAGAACTATGTCGGATCAGGTGTATTAAACTGGTTTAGTTCTACTATATTAGATACTCTATAGGATTTCTAACATGTATTACGTTGATAATCAATGAGTTAAGTACTTTTTTCTCGCTGATTTTCCAGCAAATAATGAAAATCTCGCTGAAAAATCAGCGAACTCCAAGATTTGTTTACTTTTTTGCTGATTTTTCAGTATCTTAGTGTGCAAATATATAATTTTTATGGCAAATTCCCAACCAATACACTACGAACTTGCTGATATGATCATTGAAATGATGAGTAAAGGTAGCCATAGAAGAGTATCACATGATAAAGTGAATACAAGTGGTCACTACGAAAGTTTCCAAATGGATAGTGCAACATTTATGCTTGATCAAGAGATTGCGATAGTTGATTTAACTATCTATGATGATTTAAAACTTAATGGTATTAAACTGTTGATTAAGATACAGAAGGAATTACAGGTAAATAATCCTATTTGGGAATTTAAAGAGAAACATCTATCAGAATCAAGATCAGGTTTAGTACAATTAAGAGAGAAGGATATACTTAGACAGATAAACAGTACTGATTTCTATATAGTAAATCCTGAAAAGATACGCAGAGGTAAACCATTAGCTGTTCTAGCATCTATTTATACTTACTGTAAAAATCAATATGAAAAAGATAAGAGATGGAGATTAGGTTCTGCTGATATAAAGAGATTAGTTACTCCTAGAGGTGAAGTTAAGTTCATAAAGAAAGCTGATGATGATATAACAATTGATATAAACTAATAAGGAGAAAATATTATGCCATTCAAATCTAAAGCACAACAGAAAGCTTGTTATGCAACTAAAGGATTCAAAGGTAAAGTTGATTGCAAGCATTGGTCTAAAGTAACTAACCAAAAGACTTTACCTAAAAGAGCTAGTAGAAAAAGATAATTATGGAAAGACAAATAGCACTAACTGATGAACAAATTCATCAGAAATTAAGAGAATTTCATAATGATGAAATCATTAAGTATCTTAAAGAGCAAATAGAAAGAATACTTTCATTAGGTAAACCTAGTATTCAGATTAATACTTTTACTCTTGAAATAACACATCATATAGAACTTAATGAAGTAGCTTTAGATTACTGGAAAGAGCAATTAGATAGATATATCAAATACCAGTACAAAGAGTTAATAGAAAGTTCCGCATCCTGAAAGTTAAATAATAATATAATAATATGCCAGTTGAAGAGAAAGAAGAGAAATTAGAGACTTCACATGTTAAGTGTGATCTTTGCTCATATGAATGGGTAGCTATTAGGCCATTAGGTACAGAGAAATTAGAATGTCCTAATTGTAATAATATAGTTATCTTTGAAAATACCGGTAAAACTTAAATCATGGAACTTAATCAATTTAATATTAGGGATGAATCTCATAGACTTATCCTAGCAGCAATAGCTATTATAACTACATCACCACAAGTACACTTTATTAGAGAATTGAAGGATGGTAGGCAAATGACACCACAAGAAGTATTGGATGGACTAACTGAAATAAGTGATCAACTCTATCCATCTAAGGGTTGTTGTGGATAATAAAAAAGAGCTATCTAATGATAGCTCTCTAAAATTAATCAATACTTAAAACCTTAAAACTCATGGATAACAAAAACAAGAATGCCAACTAGAAATCCTAAATCAACACAAAGCTACTTAATTTTTTCCAATGATCCTGATTAAACCTGTTATAATCCTTTTCTTTTAATTCAGGGTGCGGTAATCGTTGGCTTTCAATACGTTATATCAGCTATTACATTTATATATACCCTAATTAACTGATTATCAATGATTTAAAGCATTTGAAAACCTACATTTTTGCAATTTATCTAATGATTTAACAGTTTTTAACATAAAATATCTAAGTTTTCTTTGGGCCAGTTAGATATTTATCAACTTTTCTGCCATTATATGAGATTCTATATACACCATATATATATAGCATACATTTACCCATTTAAGCTCTACTGTGTCCGGCCTGTAACTACTGTTAAAATCGTTAACATATACCTTCCTACAGTAAAATGTAGCAGACTATCCCCCGGATCAAATTTTTCATGCGATTCTCAGAGCCTTCAATTTTGCATTTCTTTAACATCATAAAATCTATTTGTTAAATCCAGTAAATTTACCTTATATTTGTTATTCATTTTAACTAGTCATGATAAATAAACCATCTTACAGGCAAGTAATTACTCTTATTATTCGTACTATAATGATATTATTAATCTCAATGCTTATCATCTCATGTATAATCTTTTTAGATACATATTTAAAGGAATACTAGCATTTTTTAACTGCCGTATATTCTTTTTAAGTATATTTGAAATATTTACGATCATATTGTTTATCTTAGTCCTTATTATAATAAATAAATATTAATCATGCCAAAACCAATCATTGTATTAAAAGTAGAAACTCATGTTTATAATCATGATTATGACAGGTTACTAAGCTATGAAAAAGCAATTACTCAAAGATTTGAGAAAGACTATTATGTAATAGCAGTTCCACTATTATGTCAAACAGAAGAACCAGTTAGGTTAGAAGCTCATTATGATAAGAACTTTAATGATACTAAGTTTAGTCAACTTAAAGAGTTTATTGCTAATATGATCAAACACCCTGATGGTGAGAAGATTGAAATAAACCGGGATACTGTTATTCAATTATTAAAAGAACATCCACCTATGTTAACTAATACACAAGTAGATATGTGGAAAGCTTATGGTTCATATGATAAGTTTGCATTAAATCCGGGATGGAACTGGAACATGGATAAATTAAACTCAATGGATGGTTATCAACTATTGAAATTACATAACGAAATAGAATCTTTTAAATAATGGGAAAGTTATTTTGGGGTCACGATGATGATGAACGTAAAGATAGGCGTACTCCTTTGAGAGAAGATGAAGCCTATCCTAAACAAGCACAGGCTTTATTTGATTCTAAAGACCTTAGAGAATCATTTGAAGTGTTTAAACTAAAAAATGAATATAGCAGAAGAAATGGTAGAACACCAGATGATTCAGCAGAAGCCTTATTCAATTTCTTATACAGACAAAAAAAACCAGAAACAAAAGATGGAAAATGAATTTAAAGCAGCAGTATATACTGGAGAAATATCACCCGAACAAGCTAACTATTTAATAGCTGATCTTAATCAACAGATATATGATAAAATTGGTTATGAAACAGTACTAACATTTGAATCAGTTTTTAATGGTTATGGAACTATTATTAACTGGTGTGGTATTCAGATATGGAGTTCAGATGATGATGATAGACCTTGGTTACAAGATGAAACCGGTGATACAGAGAAAAGTAATCTTAAACAATTCATTATAGGTAAAATGCAAATCATCAAAAATAACATATCCAAAATCATATTGGAATGATAGTAAAATTACTAATGGAACTTTGTGAGCAACTTGAAAATAACTTAAACAGTTATAATGAAAGTCAACATAAGATGCCTAACAATAGAGTGAATTATGTTTTTCGTTCAATGAAACATGTTGATCAAACAGAACATTATGCCGGGATATATGTTAACAAGAAACTTATATTTAAACAAGTTCATTATGTTAATAATACAGAAACAGATCAATTGCTGATAAAAACGGAAGAACAGATAAGAGAAGATTTAGCAAAGAGAATATTAGTAGAAGTATTTAACTATGGTGTAATGGCATCTAAAAAAGAGATTGATGATTATGAACAAATTAATAAATCCTTTCTTGGCTGATCCAATGCAAAAGAGGGTAATTGAACAACATGAACTCACCTTACTATTACATTTATCTGTTAAATCATTAAGGTTATATCTCTATATATTAATGGTTAAGATTCCTCAAAGAGAAGGATACTTTGAACTAAGGGATATTGAAATACATGAATTATTTGTATCCTATCGTGCTTTTAAAGAAGCAACTAAAGATCTTATTAGGTTTAATATTATTGATATTAAATCAGATACTCTAAATCAATACTGGATTAACTATAAATTCTTTACACAATATGGATATTATCACACTATTGGAGATGTCACCATCAGTTAATAAAGATTACGTATCTATACTTGAATTTGTAAGAGATAAGCTTATACGTGATCTGGTACTTGTAGAAGATAAACTCAGAAGAGAAAAAGAACGTATCGAAAACATTGAAAACAAAACTCAATACTAATGGATATAGCAAACTTATCAAAAGCAAATGAAATTTATAATTCTATCAGGGAATATGAAATTAAACTTCATCATTTAAAATCTGATCATCTAACATTAAAATTAGAACTTACTATTCCTACTCATGGTAATACTACTAATAGACAAACCATAGTCATACATCAATTTGAGAAGAATGATGCAACATTTGATCACACACTAATGGATTTGCATGAAACCTATACTGCTAAAATAGAAGGATTAAGAGAAGAATTTAAAAACTTATAACAAGTATATCTTTGGGTTTTAACGTTAGGTAATGGGCTGGCTTTTCTAAGCTGGCCCCTTTTCATTTTTAACCTGAAAAATAATTCATAATAAGAGTGAATTTAATTTCATGTTTAAACTGAAAGGAATTACATTTATAAAATGTAAAAAAATTCATTTTGAAAATAAAGCTAGACTGTTATGATCATTTAATCACATGAATAATAATCAATTATGAAAATAACAGTTGTTGTGTTAGTCTACAACAGGTATGATAATCTAAGGCATTGGCTGAACTGTTGGAAGAAAGTAAATAAAGGCAACTACGAACTAATAGTAATACATAACGTTGATACTGCTCTTGATACATTTGATTTTAGAGATTTGTGTAATGCTAATAAAGTTAAGTATATACCCCGGCAAAATATTGGATATGATATAGGTGCTTTTCAAGATGTTTGTTATAATAGGTTAGATGGATTTCCTGAATGGGAAAGAATCTTATGGATCACAGATGATACCTTTCCTATGTCATATGACTTCGTTGGTGTGTTTAATGCTAAGATGCATCCGACAGTAGGTGTTGTATGTATGCAGATTTCATTATCTTACAAACGACATATAAGAACTACAGGATTTATGATTGATAAATCTGTAGCTATTAAATTAAGATTTCCTAAAAATCCCATATTAACTAAAGAAGATTGTTATCAATTTGAACATAGGCATCCTAAAATAACCTTTTATCAACAAATTGTAAGACTAGGATTGAAGGTGATACAAGTTGCTCCAAATGCAATATCACCTCTATGGGATTCAGGTTATCATAAAAGAGTAAGAAGAGGTATAGAACACAAAATCCTATTTGGAGAATATAAAGCTGTGGAACCAAAAAATATTGATCTTTCGAAACACAACGAACAGGTGCATTCTGTAACGTTTATCTGTACTATCTATAATGGCTATCCCCAAATTATTAGTTCTCTGCTACAGCAGACTAATCCTAATTGGATATTATGGCTAATACATGATGGCCCAGGAAACGTTATAGATGTACCCAATGATCCTAGAATTAAATTGATATATACGCCACAAAGAATAGGTAACTATGGTCATTCTTATCGTGCTGAATATCTACAGCAAGTAACAACTGAATATGTAGTAATTACTAATAATGATAACTACCATGTTCCTGTATATATAGAGTATATGATGCAGGGATTTAGTAATGGTACTGTAGGTGTATACTGTTCTGATATGGTACATTCTTATAAAGCTTGGCAAGTAATACCTTGTTCATTAAGACTTGGATATATTGATTGCGCTAGTATGATGCTAAAGAGTGAAGCTGCTAAAAGAGTTGGATGGAAAGATATTACTTCTCATAGTGCAGATTGGACATTCTTTAGCGATCTTATTGCTAATTATGGTGATGATAAATTTGTTAAAGTAAAAGGTTGTTTATTAATTCATAATTGATCAATGGAAGATTATAAAGAACACACACAATGCAGGATATGTAAGTCAGATAATATGACTGAATATTTAGACCTTGGACATTTACCACTTAGTAATAAGTTATGCAATTCGATGATTGAATTTCCTAAAAGATATCCACTAAAAGTTATGCTCTGTAATAACTGTGGATTAAGTCAATTAAGTATTGTAGTTGATCCGCATTTAATGTTTGATCATTATGTATATAGGAGTTCTATTAGTAAAACCTATAGGGATCATTGCAAGCAAATGGCTTATGATTTAGCTATTCAATACAAGTTTGAAGTTGGTATGCTTCATATTGATATTGCAGGAAACGATGGTACTTTATTATCTGCATTTCAATCCATAATGGATAAGAATAGAATGTTAAACATTGATCCTGCTGAAAATCTGGCAGAGATATCAAAAGCTAATAAGATTCCTACTATTACTAAATTTTGGTCAAAAGAACTTGCTTTGGAAATAGTTGATAAATATGGTAAGGCTGATCTTGTTACCGCAACCAATGTTTTTGCACATGTAGATGAAGTATATGATTTTATGAGAGGAATTGAACTTGTATTAAGTAATAAAGGTGTTTGTATATTAGAGTTTCCTTACCTGATAGATTTCATTGAAAAGAATGAATTTGATACTATCTATTTTGAACATCTTAGTTACTTTAGTATCAGGCCATTGTTATTACTTTGTAATGAAGTAAACCTATTTGTTAATAAAGTTGAACACTTTGATATACATGGTGGAAGTTTAAGAGTTCATATAGGACATAAATCTGATCTTGATTCTTCTGTATTATCTTATATAAATAAGGAAGCAGAATATAGGTATTTAGCTCCTTATAAAGAGTTTGCTAGGATAAGTAAAAATACAATAACTGATTTTTGGAATAAGATAAGTAAATTATTCTCTAAGTATAAGATTGCAGGATTTGCTGCATCAGCTAAAGGCAATACTTTATTGAATTGTGCCGGTATAGGATTTCCTATGTTACAATACATTGTAGATGAAACACCAGAGAAAATAGAATACTTTAGTCCGGGTACTCATTTAGTTATAAAACCCTTATCATATCTTATAGAGAATCCACCAGATTACTTGGTTATACTATCTTGGAATTTCTCAGATGAGATCATTGAAAAGTGTAAACGAATAGGTTATAAAGGAAAATTTGTTATCCCTATTCCGACACCTATAATACTGGATTAGTATACTTTTTAAAACTACTGGGATGCGGTTACAAACACAACAACATGAAAGCATATGTTAAACAATTAATATTAAATAAGGAAGAATACTATGAAACACATCTAAACTTAGTTAATGCAATAGCAAGATTACATTTAACGCCAAGAGAGATAGAAGTGTTATTAGCTTTCATGACTTTAAATGGTGAATTGGCATCTGATAGATTTAGTACTCTAAGTAGAAGAAAAGTTAAATTTGATCTTGATTTAAGTGATTCAGGACTAAGTAATATAATAGGCTCTTTACGAAGAAAGAAATGTATTATTACTAAAGAGGATCATGTTGAAATACATAGTATATTGTATCCGAAAAATGCTCAACAATCATATATATTTAAATTAATCTGTAACGAAGATGACACACAGGATGTTGATTGAAAATTTTTATGAAACGATTAAGAACAAATATCCTGACTTAACCCTTGATGATGTAGGTAGAATATGTTCTTCTCCGTTTCATTTTGCAAACAGAGCTATAACAAGTGCTTTATTACCGATAATAAGGTTTAAATATCTTGGTGTATTTTCTGTCAAAAGAAACAAAGCAATTTGTGCTAGGGAAGAAATCATTACTAAGTTTAATATGGGTAATATGAAAGAGAAATATTACCTTATTGAATTAGAGAAATTAAATAGGGTTATTGAACAACCTGAATGTATTATTCATAAACCTGATGTTGATATAGAAGATGATTTATGAAATCTAAACACAGTTGGGAAGATATTAAAGAGTATTTTATAGCTACTTTTCGCTATAAAGTATATTGTAGTAGGTTTTATAAGATATTACGTACTCATATACTACAACAGTATCGTTATAGAGTACTTTTAATGAGAGAAGCCTGTTACAATAATGGTTCTTGTGAAGAATGTGGTTGTTTAACTCCAAACTTACAATTCACTAACAAGTCCTGTAAGGGTAAATGTTATCCTGTAATGATGAATAAAGCTGAATGGCTGGATTACATTGCAAATGATGATATGTTACAAAATCATTTTGATGAATTTATGAAATCATATACTTATGTGGAATCAACTGGTAAAAGATTTAGGAGAAGTTAAAACCAAACAAAAGGTTGTTAGTAGCTTTGTATATAAAGGTGATATTATAGTTACCAGTATAGAAGCTAGTTGTGGTTGTACTTCTGTTAACTGGCATGAAAATTCTAAGGCATTAACCTTTACTTATATAGGTGAGAAAATACCACTTCAAGTATTAGAACGTGGTGAAAATCATTTTTTTACTACTAAGTCTATTCTGGTTAAATCAATTACTGATGGTCAGCCTCATGACTGGTCATTGTTATTCAGAGTTAAAGTAGTACAATGATAGAACTATTTCAAAGAGAAGAATTTATAGTACGTCCATCTGATGAAGCATTGCTATTACCAGAGTATAAAGCTATATGGGATCGTGATACATCACCTAAGAAAGAGAGAGCTATACAAGAGTTTTCTTTTATGTTCTTTCTTATCTCGATGAAAAAGACTAATCCTTTTAAGGGATATAATGAATCAATAAAGGCTAAGAAGATTATTGAGAGAATCTTTCCTGATGAACCGGATTGGTTGCCTGATGAACTTGTATTTAGAGCATGTCAGGCATATAAGAATGATCTTATCAGATCATCTACTTCATACTCTTATTTAATGGCTGCAAAGATAGCAGCAGAAGGAATGAAAACATTCTTTCAGCAAAGAGATAATTTAACTAAGACTAATAGTAGAACTGGTTCCTTATTATATAAACCTAAAGATATAACAGCAGCATTAGCTGATACTGGTAGTGTAATTAAAGAACTGGAAAAATGGGAACAGCAAGTTAGAGATGAAGAATTACTTGCTGGATCAAAGATTAGAAATAACAGGGAAGTAAACTACTTTGAAGAATGAAATGGAAATTAGAGACACCGATTGGTAGATACAGAGCATATGAAAATCCAAAGAATAAATGGATTGCTGAATATCCATATATAGGAATAAGTGGTAAAGGTGATCCTATTATACATATTGCTAGAGTAGAATGCGATTCAGAAGAAGAAGCAATAAGTCACTGTAATCTAATGTGGAGTGATATTGTCGATAAAATAAATCGCATAAAATGTTAACCTCAAACCACTCACAACTAAGTGCTGTCAGGAATCCTGATGGCATTTTTATTAATACTTCATGTTTTAATGAAGAAGCAAGACATTTTAAGAAGTATAAGTATTATACACCTGATCCTTGGGGATCGCCTGCATGGATAGAATATTGGCAGAAGCAATTAGATTATTGTAAGAATGGTTATACGTCAGGTGGTGTACAAATAACAGGTAATCATTATGGTTACCTTAATTTTGGTCAG
>Ga0180067_1000042_pt1 | contig 11442 bp, 18 predicted proteins | sample EasRiv231_16_10D_FD_123018 | JGI IMG/M metagenome (GOLD analysis project Ga0180067, IMG submission 123018) | Soil microbial communities from meander-bound floodplain in the East River, Colorado, USA - East River metaG ERMLT231_16_10D | ecosystem: Environmental > Terrestrial > Soil > Floodplain ... | reverse complement strand
GCGACGACCGCACCGCCGATCCAGACAGGAAGGTGCTTCGCCATGACGGTTGCGAGCCCGAACACCAGGACCGACAGGGCGATCATCGGTTCGACGAACGGCAGGGCGACCCCGCCGAGCGCCGCGCCCACGGCCATGAAGCTGACGAAGACCCCCGGTAGCAGCCAGCGCGCACTGCCGGAGAGCCGCGCGGCCCACATACCGACTATCAGCATGGCAAGCAGGTGGTCCATTCCAAGGAACGGATGCGCGAAGCCATGCAGCGCGCCGCCGGCGACATCGCCCGGATGCGCAAGCGCGGCGGGGCTTGCCGCAAGAAGGAGCAAAGCGATGGCTTGGTTCATGGAATCGGGTTTTTTCATTGGACCGGATTGTGCACGGTAGCGAGTTTAGCGTCGCCTGGAAAGGTTGGTCTCACCTGGCTGCCCCGGCAGGAGCTATGCTCACGGTCGGCAGTACTTTTCGCGCGCCCTCTCGGAAGCCATGCGAACCGCGATAAACCGATTTGCAATCGCCGCCGCTCTGTCTTGGTGCGCCGCTGCGGCGCAAGGCTGCGAGTACCCCGACCAGGGCAACATGCCGCTGCGCCGTGCCGTGACGAAGGTGAAGATGCTGCCGGAGATCGAGGCCTGGGCAGGCCAGGTCCACAAGACCGGCGCGGTGGTTCAGTACGCGTTGCTGCTCGAGTCGACGATCAACCAAGCCGGCCGCTGCTATTGGACGGTCGAAGCGCTTGCCGAGGGCAAGCTGTGGCGGCGCTTCTACGTCACGCCGGACGGACAGCGCGTGCTGGACGAAGCGCGCAAGCCACTAATAAGAGCGCCGCGAGGAGCCAGGCGCTCTGCGGCAGCCACGGCAGCAACGCCCTGACGGCGGGGTCGAGCGTGAAGCCGCTCGCCGCGGCGGCTATGCGCGCGAACGCCGCGACGGCGAGCATCGCGAACAGCGTCCCCAGGAAGCGCCCCTCGCGCCCGGTGCGTCCGAACGCGATCGCGGCCGAGTACGCGGCAACGCTCGCCGCGCCCCATGCGCCGCCGGCGACGAAGTGCGCCGCGGCGAGCTGCGGCAGGCTGGAGGCCAGCGTGGCGCCAAGCGCGGCGAGCGCGCCCACCGCCCCGGCCAGCGCCATCGTCGCCACGGTTCCCAGCCGCGCGGCGATTCCCGCGGCTGGAAACATCAGCACGTTGAAGCCGATCCAGAACACCGGCATCCAGTAGGCGAGCTCGGCTGCCGGCGCGAAGCGCAGGTATTGCGGCGCCGAGTTGAGCGAGAAATGGACCTGGAAGCCGAGCGCGAGCAGCAGCAGCGCGCCAAAGAACAACGCGATTCGCCACGGATCCTCCTTCAACCCTTCCTGCCCTGCGGTTTCGTTCCGCACGCTTCGGCGCTCGATGAAGACAAGCCCCGCAACCGTTGCGACAAGCGTCAAAGTCGAAAGCAGGAAAGGCAGCTTAGGATCGACACCGCGCAGCGCGATGCCGAGATAGGGCGCGGCAGCCGCGGCAATTGCATTGCCTGTGAGCACCAGTGCCGAGAGCCACGGCAGGCTCGGCGTCGCAGCATAGCGCCCGAGCAGCGCCCACGGCGGCGAGCGCAACGCCGACGAGGTGACAGCCCAGACAACAAGCGCTGTCAAGAGAATGGCTGCGTGAGAACCGGCAAATCCCATACCCAGGAAGGCAACGCAGGAAAGGGCGGTGACGGCGAGGATCCATCCGCCGTAGCGCGCGAGGCCGGCGCGCACGCGGTCGATCCAGAATCCGGTGATCACGTCCATCACCGCGAAGACCGCCTGGTCGGCGACCAGGATCCACAGCACCCAGCGCTTGTCGATGCCGGCCTGCGCCGCGAGCTGCGGCAGGTAGAGGACGTAGATCGTCCACGTCGTCGCGAAGAAGAACTGGACGACGCCGAGGTAGAGCGCGAGCGCCCTACTTGAACTGCCGGTCGACATCGATCCTGAAGCCGTTGGCGAGCCGGTTGGTTTCGTTGGCCAGGCCGACCACCGCCATCAGCTCCATGAACATCGCCTGGCTCATGCCCTTCTTGCGCGCCCCGGCGGTGTGCGAGTAGGTGCAGTACTCGCAGCCGTTGGTGGCGCTGACCGCGACGTACACCATCTCCTTCACCAGCGGGTCGAGCGCGCCGGGGGCCATCACCTGCTTGACGTTGTCCCAGATCCGCCGCAGCTCGGCGGGGTGGTTGGCCAGCGCCTTCCAGAAGTTGTTGATCCAGTCGGTGCCGCGCGTCTGCATGATGTCGTCGTAGACCGCGCGCACCTCGGGCGAGGCGTCGGCGTACTCGATCAATGTGACTAATGACAAGGCTGCCTCCTTTGGTTGCAAGGTATATTAATCGCATGCTGCTGAAAGGCTCCTGCCACTGCCGCGCGGTGCGCTTCTCGCTGCGCTCCGAGACGCCCTACCCCTACATGTGGTGCTACTGCAGCATCTGCCGCAAGACCGCCGGCGGCGGGGGCTACGCGATCAACATCATGGGCAGGAAGGAGACCCTGAAAGTCTCCGGGGAGAAGAGTCTTTCCGTGTACCGCGCCAGGCCGTCCTCGGGCCAGAGATTCTTCTGCAGGAAGTGCGGCAGCGCCCTGTGGGTGTGGGACAGGCGCTGGCCCGAATGGGTCTACCCCTTCGCCTCCGCGATCGACACGAAACTTCCTGTCCCGGCCGAGCATCAATACATCTTTCTCGCCTCGAAGGCGAACTGGAGCCAGGTGCCGAAAAAGCGTAAAGGCGACCTCCGCTTCCGCGAGTACCCCGGGGAAGCGATCATCGACTGGCACCGCAAGCGCGGGCTGCTCGCCGCATGATCGATTTCCTCGCGCGGCTCGAGCCGCAGCATCTCCTCGTCGGCTTCACCGTGCTCGGCGCCCTGCTGGCGCTGCCGCTCGCCGTCATCTCGATCCGGCGCCTGGTCAAGCTGAGGATCGCGAGCGGGACGCTGCTGATGCTGTGCTCCGCCCTGGTTCTCGCGCTCGGCGTCGCCGCGGCGCTCGCCGCCGCGAGCCTGCGCACCTACAGCCGGCTGACCCACGAGCAGGAGGCGGCGCGCGTCGCCATGCGCCAGCTCGGGCCGCACCACTACGCGGTGAGCGTGCAGCCGAAGAGCGAGCGAGCGCGCAGCTTCGAGCTGCACGGCGACGAGTGGCAGATCGACGCGCGGCTGCTGAAATGGCGCCCGGTCGCCACCATCGCCGGCTTCGACACGGTGTATCGCCTCGAGCGGCTGTCGGGCCGCTACACCGACCTCGACCAGGAGCGCGCGGCGAAGCGCACCGTGCACGGCCTCGCCGAGAGCGCGCCGGTCGATTTCTGGGCGCTGCTGAGGCGCGTGCACGAGTACCTGCCGCTCGCCGACGCGCTCTACGGCAGCGCGGCCTTCGTGCCGATGGCCGAAGGCGCGGAATACATCGTGACGGTCTCGGGCAGCGGGCTGGTGGTGCGCCCCGTCAACGACGCCGCGCGCAAGGCCGTGGGGGCGTGGAAGTAAGCTGTAGAATCGGCCCTGCGCATGAAGTTCCTGTTCGATCTCCTCCCGGTCATCCTGTTTTTCGTCGCCTTCAAGCTCGCCGACATCTACGTCGCCACGGGCGTGGCGATCGCCGCCAGCTTCGCGCAGGTCGGCTGGCTCAAGCTGCGAGGGAAGAAAGTCGAGCCCATGCTGTGGGCCAGCCTGGCGATCATCGCCGTGTTCGGCGGCGCGACCCTGCTGCTGCAGGACGAGACCTTCATCAAGTGGAAGCCGACGGTGCTCTACTGGATGTTCGGCTTGGTGCTGGCCGCCGCGGCGCTGCTGTTCCGCAGGAACCTGATCCGCGCCATGCTGTCGGAGCAGGTGCAGCTGCCCGAGCCCATCTGGTCGCGGCTCAACTGGAGCTGGATCGGCTTCTTCGCCTTCATGGGGGCGGCGAACCTCTACGTGGCCTACAACTACTCGACCGACCTGTGGGTCAACTTCAAGCTGTTCGGCGGCATGGGCCTGATGCTGCTGTTCGTCGTGGCGCAGGCGCTGTTCCTCGCCAGGCACATCGACGAGAAGCCGTGAGCAGCGTGGCGCAGACCATCCGCGAGCGCCTGGCGGCGCTCGATCCCCTCGCCCTCGACCTGGTCGACGAGAGCGCGCAGCACGCCGGCCACGCCGGCAGCCGTCCCGGCGGCGGCACGCACTGGCGGCTCGCCATCGTGTCGGCGCGCTTCGCCGGCCAACCCACAGTCGCGCGCCACCGCATGGTCTACCAGGCGCTCGGCGAGCTGATGCACGATCCCATCCACGCGCTCGCGATCAGCGCGCGCAGCCCGGAAGAACCGAAAGGAAAGTAATGAACCTCCGCCTTCTCGCCGCAGCCACCCTCGCCGCGCCCGCGCTGGCGCTCGCGCAGGCCGACAGCAAGCCGGCCGCCGAGCCCAAGCCGGCAGCCAAGCCCGCGGCCAAGCCGGCGGCCAAGCCGGGCGCCGCACTCGCCACGGTGAACGGCGTCGCCGTGCCGCGCTCACGCCTGGACATCATGGTCCGCCAGCAGGCGGGCCGCGGCGGGCAGGACAACGAACAGATGCGCGCGGTGATGCGCGACGAGCTGATCAACCGAGAGGTGATCGCGCAGGAGGCGCAGCGCAGCGGCATCGCAAAGCAGGCCGACGTGCAGGCGCAGCTCGACATTACGCGCCAGGAGATCGTGGTCAGCGCCTACATCCGCGACTGGGTGAGCAAGAACCCGATCGGCGAGGCCGACATCCAGAAGGAGTACGACCGCGTCAGGGCGCAGGCCGGCGACAAGGAATACCGCGCGCGCCACATCCTGCTCGAGACCGAGGAGCAGGCGAAAGGCATGATTTCCGAGCTGAAGAAGGGCGGCAAGTTCGACGAGCTGGCGAGCAAGAACTCGAAGGACGGCGGCACCAGCACGCGCGGCGGCGACCTCGACTGGAACGTGCCCAGCGCCTTCGACCGCGCCTTCTCCGACGCCATGGTCAAGCTGGAGAAAGGCAAGCACACCGAGACGCCGGTGCGCACGCGCTTCGGCTTTCACGTCATCCAGCTCGACGACGTGCGCCCGGTGAAGTTTCCCCCGCTGGCGGACGTCAGGCCGCGCCTGCAGCAGCAGCTGGTGCAGGCGAAGCTCGAGGAGCTGGTGAAAAGCCTGCGCGCGAAAGCGAAGATCGAGTAGCCGCCACGGCGCAGCAGCTCCACCAGGAAGACACCGGCACGGGCTGCCGCTTCAGCGTCGTTCGCGGCAACCTGCTCGAGGAGCAGGTGGACGCCATCGTCAACGCGGCCAACGGGCATCTCGCCCACGGCGGCGGCGTCGCCGGCATCATCGCCCGCGCCGCCGGCCCCGCTCTGCAAGAGGAATCCGACCGCCTGGTGCGCGAGCACGGTCCGTTCGCGACAGGATCGGCCGTCGTGACCGGGGCAGGCAAGCTGCCTTTCAAGGGCGTGATCCATGCGGTCGGCCCGCGTTTCGGTGAAGGCGACGAGGAAAGCAGGCTTTTCAATGCGTTGACCTCCGCCTGGAGGTGCGCGACGGAGCAAGGCTGGACCTCGGTGTCCTTTCCGGCGGTATCGAGCGGGATCTTTGCCGTGCCCCTCGACATCTGCGCCCGCGCCTACCTGGCGGCTGCGCGCACTGCCCGGCTTAGTAATGTCCGGCTATGCTTGCGCGACCAACCGGTCATCGACGCCGTACTCAAGGAGCTTGGAAAATGAACAGATGGCTGTTTCTGCTGGCGCTCGCGCTGCCGATGGCTGCGCAGGCGCAAAAGACCGAGAAGGCGGCTTTCGCCGCCGGCTGCTTCTGGTGCACCGAGGAAGCCTTCGAGAAGGTGCCCGGGGTCATCGCGGCCGTCTCCGGCTACATGGGCGGCAAGACGCAGAGCCCGACCTACGAGCAGGTGTCGCGCGGCATCACCGGCCACACCGAGGTGGTGGAGGTGACCTTCGATCCCGCCAAGGTGAGCTACGACAGGCTGCTCGACGTCTTCTGGCTCAACCATGATCCGACGGTGCGCGACCGCCAGTTCTGCGACTCCGGCTCGCAGTACCGGCCGGAGATCTTCTACTACGGCGAGGAGCAGAAGCGGCTCGCCGAAGCCTCGAAGGCGAAGTTGGAGAAAGCCAAGCCGTTCCGCCAGCCGATCCTGACGCCGATCACCAAGGCCGCCGAGTTCTGGCCGGCGGAGGGCTACCACCAGGACTACTACAAGAAGAACGCGCTGCAGTACAAGTTCTACGTCACCGGCTGCGGCCGCTATGCGCGGCTCGATTCCCTCTGGGGAGCGCTGCGCAAGTAGGCAGGCCTAGAACTTCCGGTTGCGCTCCAGCCCGGAGACGCGGCCGTTGACGATGGAGATGGTGGTGGTGAAGGGATCGCCCACCGTCGGCATGTAGGTATAGGTGCGTACGGACCACCCGTCGCGCACTGACAGGTCGGGCGCGCCGGCGATCCCCAGCATCTCGCCCTCGGTCATGCCGCGCTGGATCGAGATGTACTTGCGGAACTCGAGGCCGTTCCACGGCTTGGGCGCCGCGGCGGCGCGCTGCGCGACGTCCTTCGCCAGCAACTCCTCGCGGCGCGCCAGCCGCTGCTCGAGGCGCTCGCCCTGGCAGCGCACCGTGTAGCAGTCGAGCGTGTCGGGAGACGCCGGGCCCGCCTTGGCGTCGATGTTGAGCACCGAGGCGTTCACGCCGGCCGGCGGCTTCTCGCTCGAGTAGTGCACCGTGCCCTTCGCGTCGACCCAACGGTAGACCTGCGCGTCGGCAAATCCGATCGAGAACATGCACAGCAGAAACACAACTGCACGCATGCGGAAATCCTACTCCGCTTCGTCGATCCAGGCCATCTGGATCGCCTCGAGAATTTTCTCGCCGCTGCGGTTGGGGTCGTCACTGAAGCCCGGCAGCGACATCACCCACTTGTGCAGGTCGGTGAAGCGCACTGCCTTGGGGTCGGTATGAGGAAATTTTTCACACAGCGCGATGGCGATGTCGTTGGTGTCTGTCCATTTCATGTCTGCATCTATCCCTTCTTGCCGCCGCCTTCGCGCTCGTAGTTGATCGTGTACTTGGGGATCTCGATCACCAGGTCCGCGTCGCCCACTTTGGCCTGGCAGGACAGGCGCGAGGTGGCCTCCAGGCCCCAGGCCTTGTCGAGCAGGTCCTCCTCCTTTTCCTCGGCGTCCTCGAGCGAGTCGAAGCCCTGCCGCAGGATCACGTGGCAGGTGGTGCAGGCGCAGGACTTCTCGCAGGCGTGCTCGATGTCGACGTGGTTCTCCAACAGGGCGTCACAAATGGATTTTCCTGTTTCCACGTTCAAGACCACGCCATCCGGACAGAGCGTGGCATGCGGCAGCACTTTCAGCCTGGGCATCAGAGGCTTCCGATCATCTTGCCCGAGAGCGCGCGCCGGACGCCTTCGTCCATGCGGCGCTGCGCGAAATCCTCGGTGGCGCGGTTGAGCGCATCGACCGCCCGCTTGATGGCGCGGTGGTCGTTTCCGGGCAGGAGCTTCTCGAGGGACAGCATGGCCGTGCGTATCGATTCGCGTTCGTCGTTACCCAGCAATTTTTCATCCTGAGAAAGAGCCGATCGGGTAGCTTCGAGCAGGCGCTGGCCGTCGACACGGTATTCGGTCAGAGCGCGCGCATGGACGTCCTCGTTCGCGTGCTCGAAGGAATCGCGCAGCATGCGCTCGATGTCGGCATCGGCCAGGCCGTAGGACGGCTTGACGACGACGGAAGCCTCCACGCCCGAGGAATTTTCCTTCGCCGAGACGTGCAGCAGGCCGTCGGCGTCGACCTGGTAGGTGACGCGCACGCGCGCGGCGCCCGCGACCATCGGCGGGATGCCCTTCAGCTCGAAGCGGGCGAGCGAGCGGCAGTCGGCGACCAGCTCGCGCTCGCCCTGCACGACGTGGAAGCTCATGCCGGTCTGGCCGTCCTTGAAGGTGGTGAACTCCTGCGCCTTCGCCGCCGGGATGGTGGTGTTGCGCGCGATGATCTTCTCGGCCAGGCCGCCCATCGTCTCGACGCCGAGCGACAGCGGAATGACGTCGAGCAGCAGCCAGTCCTCGCCCTGCGGCTTGTTGCCGGCGAGCACGTTGGCCTGCATCGCGGCGCCGAGCGCCACCACCTTGTCCGGGTCGAGGTTGTTGAGCGGATCACGGCGGAAGAACTCGGCCACCGCGCGCTGCACCTGCGGCATGCGCGTCGCGCCGCCCACCATCACCACGCCCTTGATGTCCTCCACCGCCAGGCCGGCGTCGCGCAGCGCCTTGCGCACCGGGCCGAGGGTCTTGTTGACGAGGGTCTGCGTGATGCTGCAGAAGGTTTCCGTATCCAGGGACAGATCCACCAGCTCGCCGCTGGAGAGCTTCGCGGTGAGGGGCGCCTCGCCGTGGAACGTGAGGTACTCCTTGGCCTCGCGCGCCTTCATCTGCAGCAGGCGCATGTCGCGCGGCCCGAGCGGCGGCAGCTTCGCCTGCTCGACCGCCCAGCAGAACACGCGCTGGTCGAAGTCGTCGCCGCCCAGCATCGAGTCGCCGCTCGTCGCCACCACCTCGAACACGCCGCGCGAGAGCTTCAGGATCGACAGGTCGAAAGTGCCGCCGCCGAGGTCGTAGACGGCGTAGATGCCCTCCGCTGCGTTCTCCAGGCCGTAGGCGATCGCCGCCGCCGTGGGCTAGTTCAGCAGCCGCATCACGTTCAGCCCGGCGAGGCGCGCCGCGTCCTTCGTCGCCTGCCGCTGGGCATCATCGAAATACGCCGGCACCGTGATGACGGCTCCGGAGATGTTCCCACCCAGACTTATTTCTGCTCTTTCCCGCAGGATCTTCAGGATTTCAGCAGAGACCTCGACCGGGCTTTTGACGCCGGCGGCGGTGCGGATCTGCAGCATGCCGGGCGCGTCGACGAAGTCGTACGGCGAGTTCTCGATGTGCGCGGCATCCTTCACGCCGCGCCCCATGAAGCGCTTCACCGAGGCGATGGTGTTCTTCGGATCCACCGCCTGCTTCGCCTGCGCCGGATAGCCGACTTCGACCTTGCCGTCGGCCAGGTAGCGCACCACCGAGGGCAGCAGCGGCCGGCCAAGCGAATCGGGCAGCACCGCCGGCACGCTGCTGCGCACCGTGGCGACCAGCGAGTTGGTGGTGCCCAGATCGATGCCGACCGCGAGCCGGTGCTCGTGCGGCGCCGGCGACATCCCCGGCTCGGCGATCTGCAGCAATGCCACTACTCGATCTCCTCGTAGGCCGAATCGATCTCCTCAATCAACCTGTCGAGAAACATCAGCTTCCTCACCGGCCCTGCGGACCCCGCAAAGTCTTTTCTCTTGTCGATGCCTTCGGCAATCTGGTTCTCAAGAAGAATCTTCTCGCCGGCAATCGTTGCGCGCAAAGCATCCAGCAAGGCAGAATCTTTCTTCTGCATGGCAGCTTCCAGCTCCTCCCGCAGCTCCAGTTGCCGAAGCAGAAAGTCGGTCGGCATCTGGGTGTTGGTCTCGAAGGCCACGTCGACGCCGTGCAGCTCGAGGATGTGCTTCGCGCGCTGCACCGGGTCCTGCAGCGTGCGGTAGGCCTCGTTCACGCGCGTGGTCCACTGCAGCGAGGCGCGCCGCTCGGCGTCGCCGGCGTGCGCGAAGCGGTCGGGGTGCACCTGGGACTGGATCTCGCGGTAGGCCTTCTCCAGAGCCTGCTTGTCCAGCACGAAGGCGGGAGAAAGCCCGAACAGTTCGAAGTGGTTCTGCAACTGCTAGATGTTAAAGCTCTCTCCGCACCCGCACTCGTCCTTGACCTTGGGGTTCCTGAACTTGAAGCCTTCGTTCAAGCCCTCGCGGGTGTAGTCGAGCTCGGTGCCGTCGATGTAGGGCAGGCTCTTGGGATCGACCACCACCTTCACGCCGTGGCTCTCGAACGTCAGGTCGTCCGGGTTCGGAGAGTCGACGAACTCGAGCTTGTACGCCATGCCGGAGCAGCCCGAAGTGCGCACGCCGAGGCGCAGTCCGACGCCCTTGCCGCGCTTGGCAAGGAAGCCCTGCACGTGGCTGGCGGCTTTTTCGGTAAGGGTAATCGCCATTACTGATGCTTTTTCTTGTAGTCCTCGACCGCCGCCTTGATCGCGTCCTCGGCGAGGATCGAGCAGTGGATCTTGACCGGCGGGAGCGACAGCTCCTCGGCGATCTGCGTGTTCTTGATGGTCGCCGCCTCGTCGAGCGTCTTGCCCTTGACCCACTCGGTGACCAGCGAGCTCGAGGCGATGGCCGAGCCGCAGCCGTAGGTCTTGAAGCGCGCGTCCTCGATGCGGCCGTCGGCGCCGACCTTGATCTGCAGCTTCATCACGTCGCCGCAGGCCGGCGCGCCGACCATGCCGGTGCCGACGGACTCGTCGCCCTTGTCGAAGGAGCCGACGTTTCTCGGGTTCTCGTAGTGGTCGATGACTTTGTCGCTGTATGCCATGGTGCTTTTCCTAACGTTTAGCGAAGCGAATCGTATCTTTTAATGTGCGGCCCATTGGACGGTGCTCAGATCGACGCCGTCTTTGTACATTTCCCACAACGGGGAAAGCTCCCTTAATTTTTCCACCTTGCGCCGGATCAGGTCCGCCGCGAAGTCGACTTCCTGCTCGGTGGTGAAGCGGCCGAGCGTGATGCGCACCGAGCTGTGCGCCAGCTCGTCGGAGCGGCCCAGCGCGCGCAGCACGTACGACGGCTCGAGCGAGGCCGAGGTGCAGGCCGAGCCCGACGACACGGCGATGTCCTTCACCGCCATGATCAGCGACTCGCCCTCGACGAAGTTGAAGCTGACGTTGAGGTTGTGCGGGATGCGGCGCTCGAGGTCGCCGTTCACGTACACCTCTTCCATGTCCTTGATGCGGTCCCACAGCCGGTCGCGCAGCGCGCCGATGCGGCGGTTCTCCTGCGCCATCTCGAGCTTCGCCAGGCGCGCCGCCTCGCCGAAGCCCACGATCTGGTGGGTCGGCAGCGTGCCGGAGCGGAAGCCCCGCTCGTGGCCGCCGCCGTGGATCTGCGCCTCGATGCGCACGCGCGGCTTCCTGCGGATGTAGAGCGCGCCGATGCCCTTGGGGCCGTAGATCTTGTGCGCGGTGATGGTCAGCAGGTCGACCTTGAACTTTTGCACGTCGATGTCCACCCGCCCGGCGCCCTGCCCCGCATCGCAGTGGAAGATGATGCCTTTGCCGCGGCAGATCTCGGCAATCTGCTCGACCGGCTGGATCACGCCTATCTCGTTGTTCACCATCATGATCGAGGCGAGGATGGTGTCCGGACGGATCGCGGCCTTGAACTGCTCGATGTCGACCAGGCCGTTCTGCTGCACTTCGAGATACGTCGCCTCGAAGCCCTGGCGCTCGAGCTCGCGGAAGGTGTCGAGCACGGCCTTGTGCTCGGTCTTCTGCGTGATGATGTGCTTGCCCTTGG
>Ga0180067_1000036_pt1 | contig 12842 bp, 18 predicted proteins | sample EasRiv231_16_10D_FD_123018 | JGI IMG/M metagenome (GOLD analysis project Ga0180067, IMG submission 123018) | Soil microbial communities from meander-bound floodplain in the East River, Colorado, USA - East River metaG ERMLT231_16_10D | ecosystem: Environmental > Terrestrial > Soil > Floodplain ... | reverse complement strand
TGTAGTAGCATTTATTGTCCAGCCAGCAGTTGGAGGATTAGTTTGATAGTATCTCTTACACCGTAAAAGCTCATCTCCATAATTTCTGTACTCAAACTCAGAGACAACATCTCCCTTCTCTAACTGAAGCCCTGTTATACTAAATACAGCTCCATTGGTACTAATTAAATTAACTGCATCTGATTCTTGAAATTGAAGTCCTGCACTCCAAACATAACCAAGTCCATGATAATCAGACCCTGCACCTAAGGAGAACGTAAGGGACAGTCCAGCATTAGAATCTGTTACCCACTCTCCTATTGTATCTCCGGGAATTATAACAGTTTTTCTTTCCCAACTGTTTGAATTTTCTATTGTGAAAGAAAATACATAGCATCTAGTGCCAGTTCCATTTCTAAGACCAGCTCCATACTTTCCAGTTATAGTAGAACGAACCCAGAAAGATAATGCGATAGAAGAAGCTTCAGAAGTTCCGAATAGGAAATCAGTGATATTGTAACCTTCAATAACTTGTCTGAAAAGATATATATCATTAGCAGCAATAGAAGCATCAGCTGTAGTCACTACAATTTCTGCATACTCTGGAAATCCCGGAGGACCATCAGAACCAAATCCCCAATGCATTGTGAATGCACCAGCCGCAGCTGCTCTAAATCCATACCAACGATCTAAAGCATAAGTAGGTGTAGCAGTACCTACAGCAATAGGAGCAGCAACAAATCGCTGATAATGCCTCATCGCTCCATTTATGAGTCGATTTCTAAAGGGAGAAGTAGGAGGAACTGTAACTGTTGGTGGGAGTCCTGCTTCCCAAATAGAAGCTGTCATCAGTATCCTCTAGGAGAAAGTCCGGTTATTCTTACCGCTGTAAACTCTTCTTCAACTTGATCTTTCATTCTTGTATATTGTTGATCGAGTCCAACGAGTTTACAGATTGTTCTAGCTGCTTCATATGCAATTGCAAAAGGATGTTCGTCAGCGATCCAACTCGAATATGAAGACTCTTCAATGTTAGGATGAAGATACGATCCCATTAGACAGTAGCGAAGTTCAGCTTTTGCATTAATTTGAATGTAAATACCAGCAAGATAACATACATCTGTCTTAGTGGCACCATAAGAATCCAAGAGTTGTTCAGGCTCTAGAACTTTAAAGAAATCGCCCGGAGCTGGTGGAGAGATAGTAGTATCAAGATATCGAAGATACTTAATAGCTCTCCATCTTGGATACACAGATTTATAGTCAAAGTTATGTACGAAAGCAGTTACTCCTAAATCAATAGGATCTTCTACTAAATCACGCGAGAAGAAATCCATATGATGAACTTTAAGTGTAGCTGCTTGTATAGCTACTCTTGTTCTCGCCTCAAGATCAGGCCGTCCTGTGAGATCATAGACAGCAGATTGTAGTTCAGAAAGATTCATCCTGTTGCCTTAGGAAGATTTTTAAGTATTGCTAAAATCTTAGGATCTACCTTCGCCTTAGTTATTCCTGACAACTCTGCAACAGTAGCTGAGGAAGCAATTCCTCCTAGTTGTGCAGATGCAGGATTAGGAGTAAATCCCATATCTCTCATGAGTTCTTGTCTTACTTCTTCCCGAATCCTATCACGTTCAGCAAGAGTTTTACCTTCTACCGTATCATCTACATACTTCATCTTAGGATCAATGAAAATATGAGGATGACCTTTAGAAATTTCATACTCTAGTTCAGCAATATCTTCTGGATTATTCGTAATATGAATCCCGTTAGGAAAAGTAATGCATTTACCTTTACGAGTAACAAACTGAATATCAAAGAAAGTACATTTGAAGAGACGAAACTTATGCTGATCTTTTAGTTCTGGTTCTTGAGAAGCTTTAGCAGCATTGATAGCAATAGCAGCTTTTGCAAGAGCAGCTTCTTTCTGTGCTTGAGTTCGTTGATCCGCCATAATTTCAGCAGCTACAGAATCAATAGTTGGATCATTCATTTTGTTCCCCGAGGACGTGAATAGGATTTACCAGCATTTCGTAGTGCAATTGCTACTGCTTGTTTCTGAGGCTTTCCATGCGACATTTCTTTCTTAATATTCTGAGAAATTATTTTCTGTGAACTACCTTTACGAAGTGGCATTAGTATCTCCCGAAAGAAAAACCCAGTTCTTTATACTCACAGGAACTGGAAAGACTGTGCTCTCGGGGGAGTATTAACCCGCTGCAGGTGCAGTCAGACTATACACCACTGAGTTAGCTGGAGGATTTTTTACAACACAAGTTACTTCAGTTGTAAGAGTACCACCAACAGCATCAATGCCATTATCTTCAGCGTCTCCATCGCTACTCATATTAAACTCTTTATTTTGAGTCTTTCTATCTCCTAGATACGCAACACGGAAAGTAGAAAGATCAACAGCAATGGCCATTTTCTGCCAATCTACATTGCTATTGAATAGCGGATGTTCAATCATACGGAACGTTCCACGGGAGGTTTTGAATGTGGAGAATTGAAGTCCCCACGAAGTCTGACCATCGACCATGTAATAAGTACCGTTGAGACGTCCAATACCATTTAGTACTCGTCTTGCAGTACCGCCTACGAATAGAACTCGTTCGTTAGCAATCTTAGGATCTGTAGCTTGATTGAAGACAGGATCCAAGAACCCTTCTAGTTGCGTAAAGTTAGTAGTACCACCAGCAGTGAAAACATTAACCGCTGACATATACGTTGGATAGTATCCAATCGTACCTACCATATTAATGAGACCATCCATTGTACGGAATGGTTGCCCATTACGAGTACCAGATGATTTCTGTCCAAAGAACAGAGCTTTTTCAATATCAGCAGCATGGAAAGCTGCACAATCTTGCCTAGACTCTGCTACATTGGTATCACCAGCAATCATCATAGTCTGCCTGATGGTATCGGTGATAGCCCAAGTGTTACGGAAAATCTGAGTCAGGTTCGTAATCTTCACTGGATTGATATTCAGTGCTGATGGACGAAGTGAACCTTCCTCAAAAGCATTTCCAACTTGGTAAGCGTAAATATTAGCGGCAATTGCAGCAGCTGCTACAGTACCAACAGCACGAGTCACTGCAATCTGCGTAGATGAGATAACTGAATTAATAATGACATTCTCACCAGTTGAAGCTACACGCAGAATCATACCAGGTAGCAGATTAGCTGTGGAGACAACCGTGAAAGTCGTATCAGTATCAGCTTGTCCTGCAGCAGTGACACGAAACTGAGGAAATAGCATAGTTTTAGTAAAGAAACCATGTTCAGTTTGTACAGCAGTTTCTGATGCAAGCATCGAAGTAAGACCAAATAGCATAGCTGAACCATTTGGCATCAATCGAGTGATCATTCCTGCAAATGATTTCTTTGCAAGATCAGCAGTCAGTTGAGAGGTATTGAAAATTCCGATGGTCATTAGATTCTCCTATTACAGACCGTGTGCAGTCATTGTGGTTGCACTGGTCTTAGTGAACAAGAACCAGCGATGAGAAGCATTGACTGTAGCGGTACCTGCAACAGTAACGTCAGTTCCTCCTGCAATAGTAAGAACTTGTGCAGAGGCATTACTGATAAGGAATAAAAAACTATCCCCAACATCCATAGTAGGATTAGCAGCTAGAATTGCCGCTGCTGTTGCTGTAGTGTCAGTACGACCCGCACCAAGACCACTTCTTAAATAGATACCAGCTTGAATAGCTGCAACTGGAATTGTTTGTGCAGAGTCAGCTGCATTTGAATAAGTAGCTGGATTATTAAGACCATCTCCGGGACGAGCAGGACGCGCTGTTCCCTCAGCACCAAATACTAGTGGGCGGACAAACATTGTAAATCTCCTTTAGGATTCAAGAAAAAGACTCCAATCGGTTTCTTTTCCTTTGCGCTTATCTTGCTGTACTAAGTCCTTAGGAGGATTTACAGCTGTCGCAAAAGCAGAAACAAAATCCTGAGCCATACTTGCAAGTTCTTTAGCTGGTGCATCAGGATGCTGTTTTGCAAGTTTTTCTTGCACTGCTGCCAAGATTGGTGCAATTGCTGGATGGTTCAAGGCAGGATTTGCATCTGTAAGAGTGCCATGAACTTCCATCTGTCTAATAAGGTGTGGAATTACCACATTCTGAAACTTCTCACTTTGTTTCTCTAGTGCGTGCTCAACAAGCTTTGCAGAAACTAAAGTAGCTTGAGCATAACCACTTTGTGCTACATTATTAATAATTTCTAGTGCAGCTTTAACACCTTCTTCTCCTCCTTTAGCCATTTCCGCTAATTTTTCTGGAGGAATTGAATTTACGAAACTAGTTTTAGCTGCCTGTTCTGTAAGTTTAGTAGGATCAATATTGAAAAGAGGAAGTTCTGCTCCGTCCTTTTCATCTATTTTGAATACATCAGAGAATTTATCGAGCGGGGATTCTGAAGCTTTTTTAGCAGCAGCTTCCTCAGCAACTTTCTTAGCAGCATCTTCTTCAACTGCTTTCTTTTCCTGTGCCTGCGCCTGTTGTGCTCCAGAAAGTGGATCGGGAGCCTTAGCACTACGAAACATATCCATGATACTCATTTTCTATTCCTTTCCGAGAGGAGTGTTTACTACAATAAGTTCAGCCATATGACTATCTATGAGAAACTGAGCAAAATCAATTTGCCCTTTTAAATATGCATGTTCAAGTGCAACTTCTCCAACACGTTCTAAACTCATTACCATATTAGATTGCTTAATTGCTGCTTGTGCTTGTAAATTTTGAATTCTTTTAAGCGAAAGATCAGACAGAAGTGATCCTTCCTTTTCTTCATGTGCCGAGAGAATCCAAGAATTAAACCTGTTGATTTGTAGCGTTGCCATTTGGATTAGGATTATAGTTGAAGTTTTGTGGAAGTGGTTGTGGTGGAAGCTGATTTTGTTGTAGTTGTGAATTCTGTTTTAGCAACATCTGTACTGTATTCTGCCAAGCTGCTAGCGCTTGTTCATACATAATCTGCTCTGGTGGTTTCTCAAATGGTGTAAGATCTGCTCCACGAGTTTTCATAAGATATGAAAACATTGGAGCTATATTGTAGGCTGAACCAATCTGAGGAGATGAGCCAATAGCTTGAAGAGCTACTGCAAACTCTTCTCCACTGATAATTTTTTCAGCAGGCACTAGACCATCTGAAACTTTAAATGCCATTACAGCTTGCCTCAATTTTACAGGATCTACTTCTATGAGAGTTTTCTTATTTCTGTCGAGAAGAGTAGATTGAGGCTGATACTGTAGAATGTTGATCTTAAGAATCTCCTTAATTGGAGACATTGTTTGATCTTCAATCAACATTGCTGTCATTTGATCACGAGCACTAGCGTTACCCATGATATCTTGAAATTCAAACTTAGTTCTATTTCCTTTAGTGAACTGTCCCTGCTTTGCACGATTCTGACCATTAGCATAATCAGCCATCTGCATTACAAGTTGCATTTCAGCCGTATTATTTACACTCTGGTCATCTTTGAATGGAATTGAGAAATAAACTTCAGAAAGTGGTTGACCATATGCAGCTGGACGAACTGGAATCTTCGCAGCTGGATTGTCTGAATTAATATCTGAAGCTGCAACTCGCGAAGGATCGTAAATACCACGATCAGATACAGCACGTCTACGAGCTGCCATATTAGCAGTCATAAGACTTGTAGCTACATTCTGATAAGGAGTTGCATTACTAGCTATACTCTTATCTTGATAACCCAATCCATTCTCAGAAGGTTGTCCGAAAATAATTGGAAGATAATTGTGCGCATTAGTCATACGTTGCGCTACAATCAGTACCTGTCTATTGATTATAACAAATTTCCAAATCTGGGGAGTATTTGGTTGAGGAACTCGAAGACCGAAATCAGAAGGAATAATACGACCATACAGAACTGCTCGTTCGTAGACGTTTGAATAATTAATCTTGTTTGGAGTGGTACTTTGAGAAAGTTGTGCCCATGCCATCCAATCAGTTGTTTTTAAATATGAATCATTTTCAACTAGAGCATCTGGATTCAGAGGAGGAATATAGTATCCTGAATATCCTGAACTATTTGTACCTCCAGCCCATACTGATTCAAATGCAGCTTTCAAATTCTGCACTTGTTTTATCGGTATAGACTCAACGTACTGTTTGAGTTCAGTACGAGATACAATATCTACATAACCAGCAAACTCTCCACGAGTGTGAACCTCTGGAAGATTATAACGAGTGTCCCAAATAAGATTATATGGATCACGTCTACGAATTACATTGCCTTGCCAAATATCTGCTCTAGCTTTACCTTCCGCGCCAATCACAGTTTCAATCAGTGGAGTAGTAATAGATTCCCATGCTACTTCTAGAGCAAAGAGATTGTATTTGAATCCATCACGAAAAGCTAACATAAAATTACGAATCCAAGAACCTCGGATAGATTGGTCAGCAATAATTGCTTCCAGAGCTAATGCTTGGTCTATGAATGCAGGAGCAGCTACAACACCAAAAATAGGAATTCCAGTAAGAAATACAGAAGCTTGATAGGAGACGGCAGTTTCTACTTGTGGCATTACTACTGGAATTATTGGATTCCTAAGTTTTGTAGGATCATACTGATGTAAATTCCTAGTCTTCGCGCGCTGTTCTTCTTTTGTAAAATCAACTTCTCGCAAATACTGTCTGTCAATGATTTCCATCATTTGACGAATCTGAAACTGTTGATTCATCTGATTAGAACATTGCTGAAAAAATTCTATCACACCATCACAGGCTGGTTGTGACAGAAGAAGAGGAATTTGTTGAGTAGCTGCCATTATTTTACTTTTGTTGTGCTGTATCTGTTTCAAATCTACGAGAATAGTGGTTCAAGAGATCTTGTAATGCTTTCTCTTGATTCTTCTTCTTCACAGCATTAACTCCAAGAGATCCTACACCACCAGTACCTTCTGGAGCTGTTACTGCCATGTAATCTTCTACAGAGAGATCTTTTACAGTCTTAAGTCGCTGTTCCAGATCTTTCACAATAGTAGGATCTTTCGGATCCAGTGCTAGTCTTGCTGCTTGGGAATCATAATAGACTCCTTGGACTGCTTCAGACATAAAATTAACAACATCTAAAGCTTTTTTACGAGCAGCATCTATTGAATTTTGCAATTCCATTATTAACTCCTAGTAGGAGCGAACATTGAATGAACTTCTTTTTATATACGAAAACTTACGTTTGGATGATTTTGTAGGAATAGGTAATGCATCTCTTGTAGGTGCAAGAGGAGAAGTCATATAGTCAACAACATCAGTAGCTTTATTTACTGGAGGAACTAATGGGGGAGCATCTGAAGCAACAGCAGTTTGAGGAGCTGGAGTATAGACTTGCATCAATGTTGATACATCTACAGTTGTCGGCGTTGACGGAACATTTATAAGATCTTTATCAACTGGAGGTGTCATAGTTTAGAATGCTACATTCTCAAGTTCATCATATACATGAATAGCTCCTAATGTTTGATCCATTAGAAGTCCCTGTGCTGCAACATACTGTCCATTTTCAGCAAGTACTTTAGGAGCATATGCAAGAAGATCTAATATTCCATCAACATTATCACGACGTAGAGGAGAAAACTGTGTTGCTTGTAGAACTACTTGAGACAAATACTTAGGATGCACATACAATTCTCCTTTTGCCCAAGACTTAAACATACCAAGAATTCTAGAAATCTTAGAGGCAGAACCAGAGAAAACTTCTACGAATGTAAATCCTGTAAGTCCTAGTTGCATACACATAAAACGTGACCAATATGCAAGAGTTGCTTGATATGCTGTTGCTTCAATAGCAATAAGTCTACAATTATGTTGTAAACCTAGTGTGAGCGCTTTTCTAATGGTTTCACCGGGAGAAAAACGTTCTTCATAAAGAGCCATAAGACAAGGAATACCATCAAAAACTTCAAAGTAACCGATAGCAACAGCGTCTCCATGTATTTTCCCTGAGGCTGGATCAATAATTATGAAATTTCCACCTGAAATATCACCTTCTGAATATGGATACTGAGGTAATTTTGAGACATCTAAGAGATTATTTACTGCAGCAGATTCGTCATTGAGAACTTCTGCGTAGAAAATCTCTGGATGACCTGAATGTACGTCAGTTTCAAACTCATCTAATAGCTGATCTACAGGGTGTAATTCTTCCCAAAGAGAAGAACCATCATTAAGAATGCCTCCAACTATGAATTTAGTCCACTCGGGATTCGCTTTTAGTTTTCGTAGTATCGACCAACGTGTAGGATACATATTTGCTACGAATATGAAGATACAACCAAAGGGTGATTTGGTCTTCATAGCAGTACCAATCATCCACTTTTCTAATTTATCTGATTCTAATTGAGAATCTGCTTGTTCTCGTGTCTGAATATCCTCAAAAATCATTACATCTGGACGTTCATGCTTTAAAACAATACCACGAATAGCAGTTCCTGCTCCTGCAGCTCTCAAAAGAATGTTACGTCCGCGAAATCCGAATTTTTTCAATGCTTGAGTATCCTTTTCCATTCCCAAGCGCCAATCGCCAAAAACTTTTTTAATATTATCATTATCTAACATATCTGCTACGTCTGCAAGGATATTTTCAGCTAGATCTGAAGACGCAGAAATGATAAGAATGAATTTTTTCTTCGTAAAAAGTATGCAAAAAAGCATAAAAAGCTTTACAACCGTAGTTTTTCCAAATCCGCGAGGTAAACCTAGTGCAAGTTTTGGAAACGAACGGATCTGTGTGACCCAATGGATTAACCATAGCCACACCGATATAAATATGGGAGGAAAGAAATACTTAAAATGATCAGGAATAGCAAGTCCTGCAAGAAAATTGAGGTCTTGCTTAGCAATTTCCTGTACTTGGGAAGTTTCAATTGCTACTTCTTGTGTATCCGCTTCCGACAGTGACAACTTCTTGCTCCTCTATACGTTGTTGCATCGAAAGTAGCAGTTCTCGTGCTTTCCTCTTGTTGCGAGCCAATTCCGCCTCTCGTGCCTCAGAGGTTATGGATTGGATCAACTGCAGGTCTTCCACGAGTTTCAACTCTTTTTTGCTCACTGCTACCATGATGTTGTCGTTCTCTTTTCTGAGAAAGCTCCTGTACTTTTGATGATTGTATAGTAAGTAATGTTTGAGATCCAGCTTCGATAACTTGATTATTGATATCACGTGTGAATCTATTTATAACTTGCACTGGTATAGTAAGATTAACAATTGGCTGTGATGTATGAATAGTTTCTGGGGATGCTTGTCCGCGCCGTTTCTGTCCATTTATAACTTGTAATGCTTTCAGAATCTCCATAGGACGAGTAAGAAGTGGAGACATCTCTTTGAATTGTACTAACAATGAGTCTTCAACCTCGTCATATGTAGAGTCCCGGGCATTGTGTTTCTGGAGACTCTTAAATTTAAGTTCTGTAACTTGTTTAGAAAACTGTTCATCAGAAAGTAATTGAGAAATCCGTGCTTGTGAGACTCCAAGAGCTGATGCAACTACTGAAGCCTCTACACCAGAACCAAGAAGTTCTAGCGCACGTGATTCCATCGAAGTCATTTGCAGCATCTCACTGACCCAAGAAAAGAGTAGTGTCTAGTATGTCTTGAAAGATATAGGAATTGCAGTGGGGATCGTAAAAACTTTAGAGAAAATAATGGAACGTCAAAGGATAGTAGATCTTCCTTAGATTAAAAAAGGTTTATCCCCTCCGGCATAAGTGAGCACTTACTTATATTTTATGTATGTGAGTGCTAACTACTGTTACTGTGCCGGAGTAAGTGCTAACTATCATGATTCTGCGGAGTGAGCACTAGCTAACTGCGCCAGTACTGGAATGCTTCTTATTCTCAATCCTATTTCCAGCAGTCTTATATATGATATAAGAGCTAGAGGAATAGAAATGAGAAACGTTTCCAGTCAGTGCTCACATACTTGGCTCATCCATTCGGACTAGCGTATATGCGGTATGCTTTGTATGGTTTTGTAAGTCTCTTGTAAGTTTCAAAGCGCAAGCTTCGGATACTAGGATTTTTCTAGTAACCCACTCATTCATTTTAGATAGGAGATACAAATGGAAGGTACAGCAATGGAAGGCGGATATTTGGTTCGCAAGCTTGATGATGTCACCAGTGAAGCGGACAGCGGTTACAGACTCTCTCGCCATGTTGCGAAGAAAGGAAAAGACGGGAAGTATTCAGGCTTGGCGGAATCGCTCGCAGTGTTCTTACCTGTTATCTGTGATGTTTCACCTTTTGAAACTGAGTTCCCTGCACTTAATGCTGCGATGCAGGACGCATTCGATACCTGCGTTGACAAGTATGTACGCTCGCATCTTGAGGCAGGAAAGACAGTTATTTATAATGCTGATCTCTCTCTAGGTGCTATTGATTCCTTCCTAGCTTCACGGCCTGAGGGACTTGGGAAGCTTTCAGGAGACAAGATTCGCGAATGGTTTGTGGAGTCTTTGGAATCGCAATTGCAGGAAGTGATTACAGAGAAACTAGGCGCATCTGTTTCAGACGATAAAGTTAGGCAGACTCTCAATAGTTACAGAGATATTTTCGCCCGCCTTGCTGAGAAGTCACCTAGTTTTGAGCCAAAGATTCACGAGAACTTGCAGAAAGCTATTGCGCTTGCTGCTGAGTCTCCAATGACTGAAAAGCTTGCGGCTCGATTGCTGGCAGCCTCACAAAAATCAGTTGATCTGCTGGCACTCTGATAGTTTCCTAGTCTTAGTCTCTAGCAGTCTGTGATAGATTGCTAGAGACTTTTTGTTTTAGATTTACTGTGGGTTTTCGCAGTCTCTGTAGACTGTAGACTGTAGACTGTAGACTGTTGGGTGGGGCCTATCCTTTTCCTGACCCTTTTTCGGTCCCTTCTATAGCTTCCTTCTTGTATACTCTTCTGGTATCTGGTATCTTGTATACACTTCTAATATCTTTCTAACCCTATTTTCTATTTAAAATTTTAAACTAGGGTCAGAATTGATGCGTAAGATACTAATATAAGGGAAGTACGTAAGATACTAATATAGTAGAAGGAAATTACAGAACAGGTCGATATTGACTCAACCCGAGGAGACAGGGTACCTTACAGGCTACAGTCTACAGTCTAGAGACTCAGCAGACTGTAACCCGCTCACACTATAAGGAGAAACTATTGTGACTGTTAAAAAATATCGTCCGTATTATACAGCAAAACAAATTCAATTGATTAATTCAAAGATGAATCCAGAGATTTTCGAAGAATTAAATATACTACGAGCGAACAGATTGTTTCAATTAAAGATAGAAACTGGATTCGCTTCTCCAGCTATTGAATTGGTAGTGAAACCTACAATAGAACAGAAACTTGGTTTTGAACCATCACCGCCACTTCTTGAAGAATACAGGAAAGCAGCAGCAGATAAATATAAAATTGATCCAACATCTCTTACAGATAAAGAAATGGAGGATAGAAAAGCATATATTTTCACTTATGGAACTGAGGAAGAGAAAGCTGAGATAGAGAAACAATTACTCACTGACATAGGAGTTATAAAATGAAGCCAGAACCTGATCGGGATTTTCTCGATGACACAATTGCAGTCTTAGTACTGATTGCAGTTCTTGCTTGTGTTGTCTTGATTAATTAATCCTACTACTGAAGAAAAGGAAGAGAGAAGGATATGATATGATAAAACCTAGCGCAAGTGAACGTATGTTCGCTTTACAGTGGTGGAAAACACTTTCTTTACAAGACAAGATGATTCTTGCAAGAAAGCATAAACCAGAATGGACATTTGCGATGACAACAATGTCTACTAGTACTGTAGTTTTAATGTATCGAAAGGAGAATTCATAATGTTTACTGCACGCATTCCAGTAGAAAAGACTGCACTTCAAATTCTTGATGAGTCTGAAACAATCTTCAGACTTACAGGATCAAGACTATTCAATCCAATCTACGCAGAGATTAATGAATCTGATTGGGATTTCTTTACTCAATATGATCCTGTATGTTATAAGAATCTAGTAGATAAAGGATTCTCTGAGATACTGAATCAAAACATTGGATACCTTGATTCTGATTGTCTCTATGTTCTAAGAAAAGATAATGTAGATGTACAATTCAGAAAGAATAGTGCTCTGTATTCTGAAGTGTGTGAGTATTTTATGCAACACCGCAGATTGTCTACTCATTTAATGTTTCGAATCAAAGAAGGATCTCAAAGTCTGCGTAAACAGATTTGGAATGAATTTCTTGAAGCAGCAGACAAAGGAGAACTGTAATGAGCACAACACCTTACGATCAAGATCACAAAAGACGCTTCGAAACTATGTATGATTCAGAATCTTTTGAAGTTCCACTTACACGGGATGAATATATATACAGAGCAAGTACATACATTAATCTGGAAGTGCGTCTAAACATAGAAGATTCAACAGCACTTGCTATCTTTTGGTACACCAAATACAAATCAGAGCGTCCATAGGACAGGAGAACTGATCTCTTTCATCTTAACACACTACAACACAGCTAGGAACTAAAACTGAATTCTGCTCTACTTGACAAGAAATCCAGTCTGTGATACCCTAAGAGAATTCCCTATGAAAACACTTATTTTCTTTCTAACCATCACATGTCTGTGTAGCTGTGGAGGAGGAATAGATACTTCTGAAGAAGTAGAAACTCTTGTACCAGCAGCAAAATGTTGCTATCCTGTACCTTGTACTTGTACAAAGGATCCATCATGACTACATCCAGTCTTAAATTCAACGATATAGTAATGATTCTTGATAACATACATACATTCGAATTAGAAGTAGGAGATTTAGGTATAGTACAATCTGTCTT
>Ga0180067_1000031_pt1 | contig 13526 bp, 20 predicted proteins | sample EasRiv231_16_10D_FD_123018 | JGI IMG/M metagenome (GOLD analysis project Ga0180067, IMG submission 123018) | Soil microbial communities from meander-bound floodplain in the East River, Colorado, USA - East River metaG ERMLT231_16_10D | ecosystem: Environmental > Terrestrial > Soil > Floodplain ... | reverse complement strand
TCGGGTCCAGCAGGACCCGACCTGGGAAGGCGGAGGAATACCAAGCCAGCCATGCCATGGCAAGGTCAGGCTGGTAGACGCTGGGTCGCCGGGTGGCCGGGTTGATGTTGCCACCGAAGTGGTAGTTCGATCCCGACTGCAACGTAAACCCTGATGCCACAATAGGGTTACACCCCATGACATGAGCTAGCTGGATGGCGAAGCACAGCGAGTTCCCCCCTGGGTGAAAAAGCTCGCTTGCCGAGTTCGGCACGTAGGGCGGGAACGGCCGCAAGCCATACTTCTTACCCTTACGTTGGATTCCAGCAAATGGTCTTATCCGTATTTCTAGTGGTTGAACCTTCTTCGTTCCAACCATCTTCATCTTCTGTGAGTGAGCTACTGATTAAACTCCACCACCGAAGATACCTTTACTAACTACGGTGACCATGGAATCGGAGCATCCAGAGATTCTCGCTGACTCGGACTTCCACACATTCCCGTCAACGACAAGCCAGATTGTGGGTTCCAGGAGTCGCAGAGTCCAGTTCGTTCCGATGACGATTTGCCCTTTGGCAGCGGCAAGTCCTGGGGAGTCAACCAATCCGCCTGCCCCTCCAAGAATAAACGCTGGTCTTCCTTTAGCAGATCCGTCAAGCCAACTCGGATCATGACTTCTGCCGCGCGGTGCTTGAAGGTGTGCCGCCTTGAAATCTCGAAGGAGCATGCTTGTCCTATCTGTTCAGCTTCATGAAGGTTGTTCAGGTAATACAAGACATGTCCAACATACTCCTCCGGAGTTGCTGCTCGTGGCGCATAAGGGAACATCCGCTGTAGTTCCAACCTATGATTGTCGCTTACCACCAAGGTTCCACATGCAGCCATCTCAAAGAACCTTGGATTGACATGACTAGCAGGAGCGTTGAAATCGTTCCAGAATCCAGTGCCATCTTTCTTCGGCGGGGCTGACGGAAGGGTAAAGCCGGCCGGGATCGGCTGGTTTGGTGGCCTACCTTTCACTCTACGCTTGTAGCACTCCATTGTCATTCCAGGAGCGCGATGGACGTTCAGACCAACCTTACAAGTAGAGTAGTAGATAGGGTGTTCTTCTTGCTTGATCCACAGCTTGTGGAACTTGTTGACTGGCAATCCTCTGCTTGGCCAGAACCTGATGTCTGCACCATCTACAAGCTTTTCAACTGCCCGCAGATACTCTTCCCTTGGAATCAGAACAGGATTACCAAGGAAGAAGGCGGGAACGGTCCTTCTTGAGTAATCCTTACATCGGAATGCCAAAACGTCTGCACAAGGCGGTAGGTAAAAGACTCTACCTCGATTCGGTAGTTGACGTGCAGCGTCATGGATACCAACTGTGCAGTAGTCCATGGTGAACACATAATCATAGAGAGTCGAGAACTTTGCTGACTCTCCACACTCATATGGTTCATCTGGTAGGTATGTCGCTGTCTTGATACCTGCACGCCTGAGCGGTTGCAGGAACGTTGCTTGCGCTGCCGATCTGCCATGATAGCACCAAACAAGATCAGGCTTCATCCTGATAATGTTGTCTGCCAAACCCTTCGCAGTGTTGCATCCCCTGGTCGAATACGGACCACCAGCGCCCATCATGCGTAGGCATGAGATATCTACTACCTGAATCTCACAGCCTAGTTGCTTGAATCCACTCAGCCAACCATGACGCCAGTTGTCCGAGTAAACAAGCTTAGAGTCGTCCGCTACGACTATTCGTAACGTGGCGCTTCTTCCGATTCGTTTCAACACGATGGCTTCCGATTGATGGAACTAGGAATGAAGTCATGCCAGATCGGTTCAACGCTTGATGGAACCTTGGCACATAGTCTGTTGCCTGTTTGCCTGGTTCCACTCCACCAATGACTGCTTGTATGACCTTCCTTGTTGTCATCAGGATTCCATCGCTGGAACCTACCCACTTACTCATTCGGTATGGAGGAAGTGTGCTTCGATCTTGAGTGCCATGGCAGTATGCCATGCCGCAATCAAACGCCTTATCGATCGGCTGTTGCAGCTTGCCGAACCATCCCTTGTCCTGAATCCTTACGTCGTAAGGAAGGATGATAATCAGATTGGCTGTTGATGCCTTGATGCTATGATGAACTACTTCGTTGTAACAAGCATCCTTGCTGCTGGTAATCTCCCAGATACCACTGCATTTGTCCTTCAGCAAGGTATTCAGTTCACCTTGCTTGGACTCTTTCAGGAATCCAAATACGGCTATCGATAGCCGATAGTTCCTAGTGGTGTTGTCAAGCAATGCCTGAATACAAGGATCGATATGTTCCAGTTCATTCGACGGAACTGGAATGACTATCTCTATCGATTCTGGATCGTTCAGCAGCATGTTTCGCAGCGCATTCGATGACATACAGGGAGTTGCACTTTCTTGAGCAGAATACCACTTGCAAGAACCTTGCACGCCTAGATGGCATAGCAACGATTCTGTTGCACCTTGTGCATTTGACTGTTACGGATTCTTTCACAGGATCCAACCTTCAGGCTTCACCACTGCCGCCCTGGGTGTGGCCACGGGAGCAGGAGCTTCCAGTGCGGCGGCCGGATCGGCAAGCCCTTCACGGGCATGGATCTCTTCAGCCGTGTCGGTGAGTTGCGCACCACGCTTGGCAGCCGTTACCGCACCTTGTTCGGCTGCAATGGTGGCTTTGATCTCTTCAGCAGTTCTTGCCGGCATCTTGTAATCAGCGCCACTAGTGATTGCTGATCCGTTTATTGGCCTAGGAGTTGAGAACTGCACCATACATCGATGGACGAATACTTCTACTCCATCTTGAATCTGCTTTAGATCTCCAGGCGTTGCTTGAATCCTCTTCTCTAAGAAATCACGGACAAGTTGAGCCGCCTCTACGGCTGGCCCCATATGTCGCTGTTTGATTGGTTGGATCCTCTGAACAAGTTGTCCTGGGATTCTTTTTGGTTTTTCCATATGTCGTTCTCCGCATGGCGGGACGATTCACGAGCAGGCCATGGATGACGAGGATTCCATCTACCATCCAACGTCAAAGGTTCCGTCCTGACAGCGCCGTAGTTCTGCCATCCAACAGGTGGACCAGGGAATAGCAGCTTACCTGACTCATCTCTCTTGTCGATGTCAGATATCGCGTCAGGAATATCATCATTAGCTGAGAATGGCCACTCAGTCATCTCGTCGATCAGTGGCTGCCACTTGTCCCTGAATCGATCCTTTACCGATTGAGCAAAGTAGATATCACCGTTACGGAACCTGGGTTCTACCGCCTCAATGCGAATGTCCTTGGTTTCCTGGTTCCTACCTTCAATCATTACGAACTTAGGTCTGGTGAACGTCTTCCTTCTGATTTCCTCGAAAAGAGCCGAAAGAAGCTCTGAGTGGGTAGTCTTCTCAACAGATATCCCCTTGATGTTCCAAGGCTGGTATCTGTCCCACATGTTGCATATCATCTCACAACTGGCGCTAGGCTTCCACCTTCCTACGTAGAAGTCGATGACGTATGCAACTCTATTAGGATCAATCGCCACTACCCAAAAAGCGCATCTATCAGCCTTGCCTTTACGCTTCTCCTCTGCAATGAAGGCAAAGTCTGTGAAGATGTAGCACCATGTGTTCTTTGGAATGTCACAGTCTCGGATGACACGGAAGTATGTAGCCTTGAAGATCTGGTCATCACCTGTGAATGGCTTGTTTTCATAGAAGCATGCATACATTCTAGGTGGAAGAATGCGCTTCTGGTTCGCTACATACCTCTTAGTGAGTCGTCCAGGGAAGAACAGCTTGGTTGGAGTTGGTGATTCTGGATCTACAAGAGGATCGCACCATGCATGTATCGATACCTCGAACAGTTCTCGTATCTTCGGATCCTTCTGTATTCGACAGTAGATATCTGCAAAGTGATGCAGTGTTCCAATCACGAACAACTTGCAGCCAGGGTCAAGCTGAGCAAGAGTTTCGCCAAACCATCCCCACAGCTTTTCGATAGCTTCTGGCGTCTGTGTGTTCTTCTGTGAGCACACGTCATCCATGAACACGAAGTCCCAATGGAATCCGGTAACTACTGTGCCAACCGATCCTGACTGAAGTGTTGGTTCCTTTGCGCTAGTGTTGGTGCGCTGTGCAGACGTGAATGAGTCACCGCGCCAGTGCTTGCCCTTATGAACACCAAATCTCTCTCGGAACCACTCCGAGTCGATGATGTCCATGACATTCTTTACAATGACCGTTGAAAGAGTGTCGGTCTCAGACGTGCAAAGAATGCGTATGTTTGGATCTTTGGCAATCAGCCAGCAGATATGACCTACGTCGAACGCCTGGGTCTTGAAGCTGCCACGGGGCCACAGAACCAGCTTGAACTTGTAGATCAGACGATCTGGCGCTTCAGGATCTGGCGCACCACGCCACGTAATCAGGTCTTGTGCCCAGAGCCCATGCGGCTCTTGTTGTGCATCAGGGCATGCGCCACAGTCGCGGATGAAGTCAATATAGCCTATGTCAGACGTGTAGTATTCACGTTCCTTTCGGATACGCTCACGTCTGATATCATCAGGGGTTACTTGACTTGTAACCACTTGAACCTTAGCCTCTTGATCGACTTAGCGTAACCTACCCAACCTATCTTCTTGACTAACTGCAAATGCTTGTCATGCAGCAATCGATTCTTTTTTGTCGTTCTGTCAAGCGTTCTCACCTGTGCATCAGGGATATCTGAATCATGATGCAATACCATGTTCAGTTGCTCACTGTTCTTTGGCTTCAGTAGCATCTGCATGGTTCGAAGAAGCATTACATCACTATAGCCCTTGTTGCCAGAATAATCCTCGTTGTATCCACCAATAGAGAAGAAGTCTTGCTTCCTCATCATGTGGACATTCGGGCTAGTAATGTCTACCCTATGGCTTTTCGAGTGAACTAGATGCGGACGCAATACCAGTTTCGCTGCAAACTGACGAGCTTCGCCAACGAAACGGCGCAGCATACCTGGAGGTATTGTCATGTCCACGTCCACGAGCAGCAGCACCGGGGCGGTGGCGACGTGGGCGGCGAGGTTCCGGGCTCCAGGCTGGTTCCAAGGGATGTTATCAGTAACCCGATACAGCTTGATTCCATCAGGAACTTCGGCTGGTGGATTGCCATGGTCATCTACGCAGATGACTTCACACATGTCTCTGTATTCCTGTGGCTCGTTGAGGTATGCATCAAGCCATCGCTTGAGCATGACTGGCTGACCGTAGGTCGAAAAGCAGATACTAAGGCTAGGTGCCATGCAACTTATACTTGTAATGCTTGTTCGTGAAGATATCCATGTCGAGAACCTTCACCTTGACTTCTCTCTCACGAACTACACATGGCAACCAGAACTGGTCTCTCATGGCATACTGACACAGTTCCCACCAACTACTACGGACATCATACATCAGATGTCGGAACGCCACGAAGCCAAGCGCCCATAGCCCATAGTCCTTGGGATGACCACGTTGCTTCAAGATGCGCCTAGCTGTTTCGCCTTCTTCCTCAGTAACTTTCTTGAGGCGAACGCACTCGTCAATCTCATCGTAGACACAGTTGCGCCATGGATGCTTGACAACTATTAGTTGATCGTTGTCCTTGAACCATTCATCAATCTTCGCACCAATAGGCCGGGTTAGCGTCATCGACGAGTCTACCCACAGATACCACCCATTGGTGATGATCTGTGGTGGCATGATGATCTTGGCTTGTCGCGAAAGATATCTGGCTTCACGACGTGAGCGAGCCATGCCATTGATCTGACTATACAAAACCCCCTCTTCAGGTTGGTTGTGTGATTCAGTCCAATCATACTTGGGTAGTCTCAATACCCCGATGTTGGCAGAGTATACGATACCTTTCATTTTAGATTGTTCGCTCGCAACCACTTCTTTAGTCGCGTCAGTAGTTCCTTGGTGCCAGCCTTCTCATGCAGTGCATTAGCTGTTTGCGCCTTCAGGTGGCGAACCCATGACCTTCTGACGATCATGAATGGTGTGCCACCATAGCACTTGCGAATGCATGCAGCCGCCGCATCATCACTCCCGTAGTTCGGAAAGTCTTCCGGGAACAACATGCAATCGAACTTGGCATCCAAGCATCTCGCCAAGCCGAACGTCAGGAACCAGCAGTAGGCCGAGACCTGATGCACACGGAGCGGGGGCTTGTCCACCGGCCCCTCCGCGACGGCAGGTATGGTAGCCGTTATCGTTGTCGTTGGCGAGTAAACGAAATGCGGAAACCCTGCCTGTATGTCATTCGCCCTTGCTTGCAGCAGCTTATACAACCAGTCTTCTTGTTCGAAGATCAGGTCATTGTTGAACACTAGGATATCTTTGAACTTGTCGAAGAACTCGTAGTGTCGGATGGCATGGTTCACCGCTGGGCCGAACCCTACATTCTTTTCAAGAACTAACTGTTCTGCACCACCTAACTCTTCTTCCGTGAGGAGTCGTTCAGGATTGTTGGCTACTGCCACTACCTGGATCTGTAGGTTCTGACAGGTTGGTCGTAGCGACTTCAAGCATGCAGCCGTCATGTCAGTTAGACGTTTCGGACCTGCATATGGTGTAATCGCTAGGATCATTAGTTACCTATCTGTGGGATGGCATCCTGAATGGTGAACTCGGCAGCCTTGATTTCTTCCTTGCGAGTTAGCTGCTTACGCTCCAGTTCCAGTATCGCTTGGATCTCCGCCTGCTTCTGTTCCTCGAACGTATGGTTGACTTCGATGCGCTGTGCTGCCCGCTCGATGATGCCAAGATCCTGGAGCAACTTGATCTGATCCTTGCGCACTTGCCAGAAGGCTTTGTAGTCACCATCCTTCTTCAGCCCTATCTGCGCAGTCTCCAGGTCCATCTCCATCATGCCAACGATGCTGTTGAGTCTCAGCATCGTTACCTGTGAACCTACCGTATCGGCATACCGGTGATACAGCGTCTTTACTTCGGCTGGAAGTATGCAAAGGTCCCGCGCGATGACTTCCGTCCGGTAACCCTCATCACGCAACGCCACGATGAGCGCAATCTGTTGCTCATCAGCAAGCTCTTTATACCATATGCCACGATGGCTCTTGGTAACCCTCTGAAGCTCTCTCCACAGAGACAGCCCAAGCTGCTTGCGTGTGAAGCTCGGTTGATCCTTCGTGACCAGCTTCGAACCAACAACATCGATGGCGAGTTGGGCAAGCTCCTCCACGGAGAGGTTGGCTGCATCAGCGGCAGCCTTGAGCAGTGCCTTGGCGTTGCCAGCCGCTACGACCGGGGTGCGGGCCATGGGTGCGGGAGCTTGCGGAAGGGGTCTGCCGTTGTCAAGGCGCGGATGCTTCTCGCCTGGGTTTCTTCGCTATATCTACGTGGACAGCAGATGAAACTTGCAGTCTGACAATCGAGCTAAACCTTACCACAGCCAGGATCAGTCCAGACATCAACGAGTTGTGTTGGCTGGCTTGATTCTTGATATGCCTCAGAGCCTTCTCGGTAGTGAAGAACCCTGGTAGATGCACCATCGGTATCAGGGTGCCCTTCGGTAGCTCGATGCTTTTACCAAGCGAGTCTTGGTATGGCCCACCAGGATGCACCTGGAAGACTCGGTAGTCTCCCTCACCGTCGTCCAGGAGCAGCTTGCGTGACTTGCGCCTAGGCTTGTGCTCTGCTGGATTCTCTTCAGGTAGCGATGGAGTAGACTCAGTAGTTGTCATGACCAATCGTTCTCCGCAGTGGTGCCATCCCGGTTCTTTCCTGCCTTGATCCGTTTTGTTTCGTCTTCCAAAGTAACTATGTTTGGATCTCTTCTCAGTTGCTCTATCCTCTGTTTGTTCTCTTGTGCATTCTTCAGCTTGTTCGGCCTTACTCTACCACCATGCATCAGCTTCAGATTACTGTAGATATTGAAGATGACCGTATCATCCATTGGATCCAGACCTGCCGCCTGGGCTCTCTTCACACATTCCTGCATGACCATCGAGCCAATCCTACTCACAGTGGTGGTTACACTGCTAGGGCGTCCAGGCATCCTAACCTGTGACTCATACTTGAACTTCTCCAGTATAGATACTGCCGTAGGATCATCCAAGTGGGTGTCTACCCACTCAAGCATCTGAACTGCATAGTCCACAATCTTGTGCTTGCTCAACCCCTTGTTCATCTCAGGCCGATTGTGACCATTCGTAAGCTTATACTCCTTCACCTTCTTCTCTAGCATGTCATGGACTTGCTGATTGATCTGCATGATTGGCATGACGGGGGAGGCATACGGGTGCGCGTCGCCCGAGTCAAGTAGTTTCGCGCAAGTGGCTGACGGGAGGGCGGGCTGCATGTGCGATAAACTACCCCCTATTTTATGGAGATACCAACTACACACTACACGTGCGTGATGTGTGTGTCTCTTCAGGAGAGAGAGAGAGAGAGAGAGACAGAGTATGCCAGTCTAAGTAGTGTAGTAGTAGTATAAGTATATAGTAGTTTCTGAGTCTGACAGATTCGGTCTTTGTTAGAGAGATCGTTATGTATCGCGACGGCAAGTTGCACTTTTACTCTTTGTGCGTATTTTTTTCTTCTAATGTTTACTTGCGCATTGCCATAACTCGGGTGCGGTTGACCGTGGCGGCCGATCGTATCTCGCGTTCTGTCAACCGTTTATGCATGCGCACACTAATACGGTCTAACGTGGACATGGTGGTGAGGGCCATTACGCCACACCGTAGTAACGTAGCCGTAACGTGCTACAGTTTCTCATCCTCTCCAATCTTTCGCCGATACACTCACAGAATGCGCGATCCCGTCCAACGTGCAATCACACCATAGACATGCCGATAGTCGATTGTGGGCCATCGTGAGCAAGGCGATTCTCCCTAATCACTATCACCTTGTCATCGTGGCTATGGATACAGATAGAGTAGCGGCCCGGAATGACTCCATAGCCATACCGGGCCGCTTGCGACCCTCCCTATTCCGCCAGCTACAGCGTAGCCAGGGCCATCTTCATGGCTACGGCCTTCTGCTTGTCTGCTGCGCCAAACAGGTTGCTAGCCGTTCGCTCCGCGCTTCCTGCCTGCGCCTTCCCGCGCCCACTACTGTGGTCTAGCCAGTCGGTGACCGCTTGCGATCCCGTCCATGCATTCGCCCCGAACGTTGCGGCGCACTTCTCGGCCTCGAACACTCTCAGCCATTGCGCCATCGTCTCGCCTTGCTTGGCCTCCCACTTGAGCGCCGTGAGCTTGTCTGCACCTTGCGCCAACGGCCACAGGGCAGCGAACACCATGCGGAAATACGATCCCACGTCTTCCCGCTTCCATGCCTTGCCAGCAAGCGCCCTAGCCTCATCCTCGAACTTGGCCAAGGACTTGTCAGCGAACCCCATGACAAGCTGAGCCGTGGCCAGCTTGTCGGCCATCTTCTCTTTGTCTCCTCCTGCCCGGTGAATGAACCTCACACCACGCGAAAGGTCCTTCTCCGATAGGCGGAGAGTGTTTGCACACACGATACGCACCGTTGTCGGGTAGCAGGAGAAGGCAGACGTGCCCCCGTGGCCATTCGCTACGGCTACGTAGGTCGCGACACGATCCTCCTTAGGGAGGATTATGTCGCGTGCCATGCGCATGAGACACCAAAACCTTCTCCTACCAAAGAGGGTTCCGATGCTCTCACACACTGGCGCCTTGTCCATGCCGAACAGACCATCGGCGAAACGTGCCGTCTCGATGTTCTCCACTGGCACGTAGTCCTTCTGGACGATGCCAAAGAAGTAGCCGTCCGTTGCGTCCTTGTGTGCGTAGTGGTCCGCGATGACTTCCCCGTCTGCCATGATGGGAGCAAGCCTAGTAGGCTTGTCACAGCCGGTGAGCTTGCAGGCATCTTCTGCGCCCATGCCTTCCGGGAGCGCCATGCCAAGCCCGTGCCAAGCAAGCTTGCCAACGTCTGCCATGCTGTCGCGATCCGTGATTCCGTGTCCCATTGCGTTGCCTTCCTAGTGGTTTGTGACGGTAGCAAAATGCCACCGCTCAACGCTAGTCTACCATACTCTAGCCGTTGTGCAAACCCTTCGCCTAGCCACGATCCCCGGCAACGTGTCCTAGCACCATGTCCTAGCCGATCATCGATCCTGAGCGATACTCGGTATACCGTGCTACCTTGCAACGAAATGGCGCTACGGTATACCATGTCAAGGCCCTAGGCTAGTGCATCCTTGCCCTTGAGCGAAAGAATCCACAAGGCTCTACGCTCAAGCTTGCCCATGACGATTACCCATACGCTTGACCGTTGCTCTACTAGGCCCCTGCGCTCTAGCGCATATATGGTGGCGTCCGGACCCTTGCCATAAACGATTGCTCCGTCAGGCCCGGCGTCCCCCACTAGCGCAAGCAAGTCAAGTTGCTTACCATTCAAGGGAAGCTCGCTAGGCTTGGTTGCCTGGAACTTGACTTGCTTAGGCTCTGTCATGCTCTCTATTATACTACATTCAACAACGGTTTCAAGTGTAATCTTGTAACAATACTGTATCAACATACCTTTAACCTCTACCTTTGATACATACCTGTTACAAGTTCTCTATTCCATACCTTTAGACTTGCTGTATAATAGAGACGTGGCAAACGAACCTGGACATACCGAGCTAACCTTGCTAGAGATTGAATCTCTGGAGAAGCTTATCGACAAGCGAAAGCTTTCGGAAGTGCTCTACGGTCTACAACAGGTTTGCTTGTTCAAGGCCGAGCATCTTAGCCATGCATGGCAAGACTACCATACCGCTGGCGTATGGACAGAGATGGCTAACAAACTGGAGAAGCTTGGCACACAGTGTGCTAAGCTACCATCAATCCAATGAAGTTACACGTTTCCCTTGAACAGCATTACTGCTGTGTGTGCGGTAGAGCGTTTGACACTGGCACGATACTCCTAGACAAACGTCTAAGACAGTCGCTAGAGCATCACACCATCACCGGATTCAGCTTGTGTGACGAACACAGAGCGTTGCATGAACAAGGCTACGTTGCCCTAGTGGGGGTTGACGAAAGCAAGTCGGAGGTTCATGGTTCCGTGATGCATCAGAAGAATGCACACCGGACCGGGATCATCATGCATATCCGCAGAGAAGCTGCAAGGGATATGTTCGATGAGGAAACCGCCAAGCTCTGTGATAACCCTATGTTCTTCTGCCAGCATGAGTTGATCGTTCAGATCGCCAAGGCGAACAACATACCGATATGAAGAGACGTATAGTCTACCTATACGTTGACAATCGCCACGTTGGCGCTATCTTCACGGATAGAACTTTGCGACAGTGCGTCAGGCAACTAAAAAGAGAACGTCCATACGCTCCATCCCATGAGGCAACAATAGAGCCTAGGGAAGAGTATGAGCGGTTACAAGCACCAGATAAAGAATAGCCATGGATCCACAAGCTTGCTTTGACCAATGGTGCCAAGCCATAGAAGATGGCCACCGTAGAGACGCTAGGATGCTTGCAGACCACTATAACGAGTGGATATGCAAGGGTGGCTTCATGGCAAGCGACAGAACATACAAGGTTAGACTACTTGGCCCAAGCAATACCTACATAGCTCTAACCGATTGGGGTGGAGCTATGAAGCTCACACATGTAGGTGTATCATGACGAACAACAGAACAGACCAGAACAACAACGCAACCGGACCTGAGAAGGTTAGGGTATTTGTCAATGGCACAGACCAAAAGTGTGTCCTGTGCCAGCAAGTAAGATGTGGCTTTCGTGGCCTCAAGTTCAAGCATTTCCTTTTCCAGTATGCTGGATATGAAGGCTTGTTCTGCTCTAACAAGTGCATGAGAATCCATCATGGCTTGCCTAAGCTGAAGGGAAAGTATGAGCTTTGAACCTAGCAAGCAGTATCTAGGTGACGGCGTATACTTGACGGTAAACGCTCATGAGATCATTCTAACAACTGAGAATGGCATCATTGCAACCAACACTGTTGTAATGGAACACAGAGACCTAATCAAGCTAGTTGAGCTATACAACTATGCAATCAGACACACCAAAGCTAAGCGACTTGCGCTACGAGATCCGTCCGATACTGAAGGGACATGAGATCTGGTCTCGCTACAAGGAAGAAGTATGGAAGTTCGTAGCGAGGTATCAAAACCGTGGCCATGCGCTATCAGCCCTGAAAGGACTACAGAATCCCAGGGTCCGGAAGGTGCGTTACACCTTCCGCAAGGTCTACCGCTACCTCCAGGCTCATGGTTGGCGGTTGGACCTGAGCACAGACGGCATGGCCTACTGGCGTTCGCCGGGTGGTTCGTTTCACAAGGAGAACCGCCAGCTAGGGCCGCGGTCTCTCTTACTAACCCTTCAAGAATCGATCGGGTTCAAAGCGAAAAACATCGTAGAAAGCTACTCGGAGTGGCTTGACAGCAAACATCCCCAACAGTAGGTTCATGCACATGGTCAAAACCGCTACCGGCCGCAAGGCCCCCAAGGAAGCCGACAACGACTCGGCCGCTCTCACTCCCGTCACCTTCGCTGCCGTGTCTGGCAAGGACAAGGCCAAGCTCCAGCTTCGTCGGAGGGAACGCGACAGCAAGTTCAAGGCCCTGAAGGATGCGCTCGACAAGGCAGCCATCGGCGATGGCTTCCTGATCGCTCCCGACCAGGAGAACATCGACCAGTTCCGGACCACGCTCTACAGCTACATGCGTCGGTTCAACTTGCTGGTGTCGTGCAAGATGACTGCCGATGGACAGGTCTACGTGGAGAAGAAGGACATTGCCGACAAGCGCGATGTCGCTCCCAGGAAGAAGAAGGCTTCCTAGACGAACAAACAAGGTGTGGGTGTAGCCGAAACTGAACCATCGGTTGCACCGCTCCTAGTGGTAGCAAGGTCACATCGCGGGATGTGGCCTTGCTTTTTTGTTGGACCCTCGCTAGGGTCTCTGTCGCTACCCAACCCGACCATCCTGGACAGGAAGGTTCCTCGGTATGCGCCAGACAGTAGAAGTAGACGTAACCAAGGATGAGCGTGCCCTACTGCTACGTGGCGGCGCTCCCAGGGGATCAGACGAGCTACATCGCCTAATAGCATCGTGGCCGGGCTGGCGGAGGATCCCAGCTACTGGCACGTTCCAAGGTTCGGCTTGCTCGATATATCGAGCGCCATTGTGGCCATCAGCAACCTTGCCTCTGTTAGAGTCAAGCTTGCTAATACAATGGACTGAACCAGCGCAACGATATGCACTGGAGTCTCGTGAGCAACTAATCCTAGCTAACCATGAGCTAGCTAGGAAAGCTCTGTGGCCACTAGCCAAGTCGATATGTCCTAGTGGTAAGCGCGATCCATTCCTTCATCAAGCATCAGCAGTGCTAGCAATCCTACATCACCGATGGAGATGTATGCTTGCTGATGACATGGGACTAGGGAAGACAGCTACTGCGCTATGGGCTTGGTGGATGGGTGGCTTCCAACGACTACTCATACTGTGTCCTAAGTCTGTCAAGCTAAACTGGAGGAAGGAAACAGAAGATAATCTCTGGCCGCCAG
>Ga0180067_1000030_pt1 | contig 13592 bp, 26 predicted proteins | sample EasRiv231_16_10D_FD_123018 | JGI IMG/M metagenome (GOLD analysis project Ga0180067, IMG submission 123018) | Soil microbial communities from meander-bound floodplain in the East River, Colorado, USA - East River metaG ERMLT231_16_10D | ecosystem: Environmental > Terrestrial > Soil > Floodplain ... | reverse complement strand
GCGCTGAACGAACCCGATCCGATCCTGCAAGGCTCGAACCACGACACGCGCTGCGCCGCGTGCTCGAGGGAAATCCACGGCCTTGCCTGGCACGTCGTCGGCCGCCCCGAGCTCGATTTCTGCACGCGCCGATGCCTCAACGCCGGCGCGGTGCGGTGATGGAACCTTCGAAGTTCGGCTTCATGATTTCCGAGACGCACGAGGGCGAAGTCCGAATCGTAATCACCGACCACGGTGGTCGCGTTTTCGCCGTGAATGCCTCACGCGACCATGCGTTGTTACTCGCGTTCGAGATCGTCGCAGCGTCAAGCGCGCTCGGCCGCGGGGAAATCGCGAAGCATTTCACTGGCGAGCGCGAAAAATGAGCGCGCCGAAGTTTCGCAAGCCGATCCTCGTCTACACCGAAAACCATCGGATCGCCGCGTGCTCAACACGTGACGCAGCATATGCAGTCGCGATGGATAGGGCGCGCCGGTTTGGGCTTCCATCGAGGATCTACGTCCGCAACATCGGGCCAATCGCGAACGTTTCCGCCGCTGGCCGTTGGGTTCCATGGCGGGAGTACATGCCCGACGACGTGCTGGCCCGCCCATGAGCGCCGCCATTCGCACGTCGCTACGCGGCCCCGACCTCGGCCGCCAGCTTGCCGCGAACCGCGCCGCGCGCCGGCCGTGGAAACTCGGCGCGATCCCGCCGCCGCACACGCCGCGCCCCGTTGAAGCCGGGGCGCGCATACCCGGCGGCGCGAAGGCAAGCCGCGCCGCCGGTCCTCTTGTGGAGGTGCGGGGCGCCGCGCTGCACTCGGCCGAGTGCAAGCCCCCGGTCGCGCCCACGGGCGCGCCGGCTCCCGCCGTGGCGGCGCGGGGGACCCTCCGCCGCGATCCCACCGCGGACCGCGCATTACTTCACTTGATGATTCAGAAACAGCGGTATAACCCCGTTGTTTCCAACGCCTTAAAATGCGCAAATTCTGCACTCCCGAACGAGGCGCGGCTCGATGCCGCCTCGGCCGACATCGTCCGGAGGCTCCGGAAGCATCCGGAGCTCGCTCGGAAGGCCCGAGCCATTGCCGGGTGCTCTCGGACCTGGCTCGTGGCCGTTCCGCTCCAATCCGGGGCCGCCGGGAAGTCTCGGCCCGTCCCGACCGACCAGTGCCGGGAGCGGCTTTGCCCGAGGTGCCAGCGGGTCCGCGCCCGGAAGTGGGCCGAGCGAGTGCGGCCGCTGCTCGAGCATTTGGACGAGGGAGAAGGCAGGCCCGCGAAGTTTCTCACGCTGACGCAGGTCTCGCGGCCGGGGGAATCGCTCCGCGCATCGCTCCGGCGATTCAATGCACACTTCCGCGCTCTCTATCTGCACCCGGAGTGGAAGTCGCGAGTACGGGGCTACGTCGCGGCGCGCGAAGTGACCTGGACGAAAAAGAAATGCTGGCACTTCCACGTCCACGTGCTCGCGGATTTCGAATACTGGCCGCAGAAAGACATTTCCGCTCTGTGGCACAGCATCACCGGCGATAGCTACATCGTCGACGTTCGCGCGGTGAAGCGCGGAAGCGAACGCGAGGCGATCAAATACCCGATCAAGTTCATCGGCGTTCCGCCGTCGAAGGTCGTCGAGCTCGTGGAGTCGACCGCCGGCGTCCGCATGATTTCGATCGGCGGCGAGTGGCGGAAGCATCTTCGCGTCGCGGACATGGAGCCGCAGGACTGTCCAGAGGGCCACGAGCTCGTGCCGGCGGCGGTTCTCTACGAACGCGCGGCCGCCGGTTGCGTGCGATCAACGCAAGCTCTCGCGGCGGTGCTCGACTGGGCGCTCGCTCGAGGGGAACACGTTCACCGCGTCGTTTTGCTCGCTCTCATGCGACCGCGTGATGCACTGCACGATCCGGCGCAGTTCGATCTACTTCGCGAATACCAATCGCTCGGCCTCGAGGCGATCGCATGAAGTGTCCGCATTGCAATCAGGACGCTATCGCCGTGCGTGAAATAGGCGATTGGCTCTCGTTTTTCGTGCATCGCTCCGCGCCGACGGATGAACCGGAACGAGTCATCGTGTCCGGTTGCACGGTGACGCTAGCGCGATCCGTTGAAGTCTGGTCACGCAAGACGTTCGAAAGCGCACGCGGCGGTACGTCGAGATTCCAACTTCTCGAAACGGCCGCCGCGTCGCACAACGCGAAGGGGACGAAATGACGAAAGCCGAATGCATTCAGCAAATCAAGGACTCCGCGGATCTGCTGAGCCGCGAAGACATTCCTCGAGCCAAGATCGAATGGGCTCTCGACCGCCTGTTCACCGGCGTCGAGGCTCTGGGCGAAATCGTTTCGCCGGCCGAACCGGCGAAAAGCAAGAAAGGCAAGAAATGAAAACGAAGCCGATTCTATTCGCTCTGCTCGTGCTCGCGAATGCGCTGCTCGGTGCGATTTGCACGGAGGCATGTGACTGCCCTGGCGAAAACGATACGGCGCGATTCGCGTTCGGCGGGCCGACGCTGGTATCAGGCGGCGGCGGTTCCGGCTCGATCTACTCGGTGCCGCTGCTGTGCTCGAGCCAGGAAACGGCGACGTTCACGCAATTGACGGTCGTTTTCGACCCCGAGCTTGTCGCCTACGTCGAGGAATCGGCGGTCGTGGGCGGCGACGTGGGCGGAACGTCGAGCATCACCGAGTTTCCCGATACGGGCACGGTCACGTTTCAAGTGATCGGGACTTGGACGGGCTGCACGTCGGGCGGGCAGAACGCCGGCCGCGTTGTCGCGGTCGCGCAATTCCAGAAGCTCGAAACGAGCGCCGCGCCGCTTGCGTGGGATGAAACCGAGGGCGGGCCGAATTCGCTTTGCCACGTCAATTACACGCAACATCACGGGCTCGATGGGAAAATTACGCCGACCGATATTTGCTTCGATGACGGCGCAACCGGCAAGGCCGCTGGCGACGACACGGCAACCGAGCCGGTGACGTGGACCACGGCAAAGCGGCTGTTCCAATGAGGCACGACGTCAACGTCGTTATCCGAATCGAGGACACGTCGTCCTCGACGAGCCGGCGACTCGATGAAATTCTCCGGCTGCTCAAACTCTCGGAACGAAGGGAAATTGCAATGGCAGGCGAAATCGAACGGCTCGAGGGAACCATCACGCCGCTGACCGACGCGGTGCAAGGTGCGGAGACGCTGTTGTCGGAATTGTCGCGGCTCATTCGCGACGGTGCCAACAATCCGGCCCGCATCATCCAGGTCGCGGACCAGATCGACGCGCGCCGCGCGCAGTTGGCGGCGGCAGTCGTCGCGAACACGCCAGCGGTTCCGTGAGAGTTCGCAATCCAGGAGCACGGCCGACATTCGTCGACACGACGGAAGCGCGCTCGCTTCTCGGTGTGTCTCGCTGGACGCTCATGCGGTGGTGGCGTCGCGGGTTTCTTACCCGCTACGTCACCGCCACGGGGCGGAACCGTTGGGTCTACGCCGAAATTCTCGAGCTCATGCGAAAGGCGGGCTGAATGATTGCGGCAATTATCATTCTCGTGGTGATCGGCGTCGTTCTCGAGCTCTTGCAAAAACAAGTCCCGCTCGACCCCGCGATTCGGACTCTTATCCGCGTGATTGTCGTGCTCGCGGTGTGTTTCTACCTCCTGGCAATGTTCGGGCTCGTGACGATCCCGGCGGGGCTGAGGCTGCGACCATGACGACGTGCGACCACGCGCGCGGATCGCTGGAGCGGTGCCACGAGCGCGCGCAATTCGTGATCGTGTTCAAGGGGTTTTCGTATTTCTATTGCAGCAAGCATGCGGTCGAGATCGAAACCGACCTGAATCAGAGGGGTGAACAATGGCGGCGAAAGCCGGTAGCAGTAAAGTTCCCGAAGGAGAATCCGGCGCGGCAAAACTGAAAAAGGTCACGCCGAAAACGACGGGCAAGCCGGCGCCGAAGTTCGCGCGCAAGTCGGGTGCCACGGTCGCGTGTCCATCGTGTCGGGCGCAAGTGCGGCTCGATGCTCGAGGCGCGCCGATTTCTCACGACGTGGCGCATTTCACGAGCGCCGGGAAGGCCGAGGAAAAGCCGGCGCTCGAGGAAACGCCGGCGACGCCGGCGACGGTCGAGACGCCGGCCGCGCCGGAGTCGGGCTGGTCGCGGTTCGATCGCAATCTGAATCAAATGCTGGAGGACTGATGCCGCGAGTAACCGACATTCTGCCGCCGACAACCGGCGCGATTCCGCCGAAGCCATCGGCGCGGTTCGAGATTCCGCCGGAGGACGGCAACGGCGAACCCGAGGAAGTGATTCACGAAGGCCCGGTGATGGCGTCACCGGAGGAAATGCGGCCGCTGACGATTCTCATTCTCGGGCTCATTTGCAAGGTGGCGAAGGGCGACGAGCCGACGGAGCGCGAAATCGACCTCGTGAATCCGCCGGCGACCGCGGTCGCGAACAAGTACAACGTGTCCAATCGTTGGACGGCTGAGATCGCGCTTTTCGGTTCGATCTTCCTCGTGGTCTCGAGCTCGAGGCGGCGCATGGCCGCGAAGCGCGCGAACGAGCCGCAACCGACGCCGGACCGCGCCGACGATCCGCTGGCCGATTACGCGGAAATTGTGCCGTGAAGCAAGGCGTTCTCGTGGTCCTCGGGCACAAGGGGAGCGGGAAGTCGCAACTCACGCGGAAGTTTCTCAAGCAAGTCCCGCGCTCGGTCTGTCTCGACACGATGGGCGAATATGGCGGCGTCGTGATCGAGGACCCCTATTCGCTGGCGGAATACCTCGAGGCGAACCGCCGCGGCGGATTTCGCATTGCCTACCGCGACAACGGGCAACACGAGGACATCAAGCCCGAGACGCTTTTCAAGATGCTCGGCAATCTCCGCGAGACGTGGCTTTGCCTCGAGGAGGCATCGAAGTACGGCGAGGCGGGAAATTCGAATCGCATGATTCGCGAGGCGCGGTGGTTCATCCAGTACGGGCGGCACTACGGCATTTCGGTCTTGCTCGTGGCGCGTCGACCGCAGGAAATTGATCGAATGGCAACCGCGAACGCGGACACGGTTGTGTCATTCGTTCAACAGGAACCACGCGACCTGGACTACATTCGGCAACTTGGCGGAGTGGCCGCCGAGGAGCGAATCAAACGGCTCGGGCTCTACGAGTGGGATTACGTCGTCGACCAACACGACGGCATCCACGCGGTTCTGAGCTCGATTTCTACGGGGGAAAGCAATGTGGGATCTTCCGATTCTGCCCGATTGGATTCCGACGCTATGGGCGACGGTGGTAACGGGGCTCGGCGGGATGGTGGCGTGGTTCCTGAAACGGAGCAGCAGGGGAATGAAGGCGCTCGAGCTCGCAACCAAGGCTCGCGATCTTCTGGCGTGGTTCCTGAGTCAGGGGAAGCCGTTGTCGGCGGCGAAAACGTTAACCCGTGAAAAGCTGGTCGCGGACCACAACATCGGCGTCGAGGCCGCGGAGCGAATCGTCGAGGGCGCGGCCGCAACGGTTCGGAACGCCTGACGATTTCTCTTGACTCGCTCGCGGGGCAGTCGTGGAGGCTCTCCGGCTGTTGAACGGTGTTTCGTTTTTCCAAGGGGTTACAGGATGGCTCTCGGTGGAATCGCAAGCAAAGGGTTCCTGGTCAAGGCCGCCGCGATCGCGGTCGGTCTCTGGGCGTTCGCGCAGTGGGGCGCGAGGCTTCCCAAGCTGAAGGGGTAACGGTGAATTCGTTCCTCATGACTGCGGCGGCTGCGTTCGTCGCGAGTTATCTGGTTCGCGAGTTTTTTTGATTCGCGGATGAAGGCAGCGCCGGCGCTGTCCGGGTGTGGCAACGCCGATCCACGGTAGATCCCGTGTTCCGAGACTTGGCTTCGAAAATGGCTCTCTGCCCAGTGCTCTTGGCGGCCGACACGGTGTCGGGCCAGTCGTCGTTTCTCCGTGACATTTCGCCCGGCAAATACGAGGGAATCATCGTTCGCTTTTCGGGCGACGCGCTTGCGGCGAACACGTTCGTCATCACGGACCTCGGTCGAATTCGGTTGACGGAAGCGGGCCGCGATATTGTTGCTGCCGATGCCGACAACCTTCGTTTCATGAACACGCTGTACGGCGGCAACTCTCGAATGATCGCGACGGCGGGAAGTTTCAGTTCTGCCACGATCTTGATGCCGCGCGGGTTCGGTGACAATAACGTTCACCAGATCATCGAGTCGGATCAAGCGCAAGTGCAGATCCAGTTCGGCGCGGCGTTCACGACACATTTCACCGGAGCGGACGCGGCCCAGATCAAAATTTACGGGTTGGTGCGTGAAACCGGCGAGATGACCTACAACCTTCTCATCCACCAGATCGACCAGACCTACGGCGCGGGAACGTTCACGCTCCCGTTGCGCCATGAGAACGTCTTGGCGATCTATCCCGTTCTGTCGGACGACTTGGCGCGGTTGCGCGTCGTCAAGGACGGTGTGGAGGTCGTGAACGTGCAACATGGCATCACGGCGTCCGCACCGCAGAATCAGGACTTGGCGGCAATCTCGGATCTTCTCTCGCACAGCGACGTGCCGGACACGGCGAACGCCGCGCCGGCGGTGCTGACCGGGTTTGCGTTCAATTCGAGCATGGCGCGGCTCGAGATCGCGGAACCGGGCGAGATTGGCGAATTCTTGTCCGACGACGTGACGATCGAGACGACGTGGGTCGGTGCGGCGACGGTGTTCGAGATGCTGGTTGCATCGGCGGACTTCACGCCGACCAAGTTGCGTCAATCGAAGGTCGAATCGTCGAGCGTGGTCCAGCGCAAGATTGCGCGCAAGAACACGCTCGGCCGTGGTCGTCCCGTTCAAACGCTGCGGATTGCCGCAGAGTAAAAGGGGTATCGCAAATGATCGGACGTCGGCATCACAAGGGAAACGTGCAAGTGTCGGCTCGCTCGACTGTTGCCAATGTTTCCGAGTACGGACGTGCGTTCGAAGGCGGCGCCGGTCGCGATATTCGCATGGAAGGATTCGTGGGGTATCGCCCGGGGACCGGTATCACGCCGGACCCGGGCGGTTCCGTGTCCAAGTTCAAGGTTCCGATTCTGATTCTTCTCGCGGTGGTGTTGCTCGCGTCGTAGGGGGGTCGCCAATGGCGGAAATCGTCGTGGGGCGTTGGCGACCGTCGCCCGGAATGCCGCTCGAGTCGTTCGAAGTTCCGGGGCCTGGTCTCTACGAAGCAGACTTCGAGGTCCCGGACTTCCTGTTGCCTGACTTCGACGTCAACCGTCATCTGGAATTCATTCGTGACGGGAAGAAAATCGAACACATTCGATCGAACGTCGCGGGACCGGTTCTGACCATGAGGTTCCGCGTTTCGGAATTGGTGGATGCGAGCGTCACGCCGCCGCAAACGTCGGCGGTTGTGGTGCTGACGGTCGCGGTAGTAGCGCGCGCGGTGTTCGGCGTCATCATGGGCGCGCTTGCGGTGTTGGTCATCAAGGGAATCGTGGACGGACTGCGCGAAGTCCGCAGGCTGGCGGAAACGCCGTCCGGTGCAGTGTTGACGGGCGGCATTGGGCTCGCGCTCGCGGCGGGCGCTCTTCTCGTTTTCTCTCGGAGGGGGTAGAGGATGCCGTTGCCTGCAATCGTCGTGGGTGGCGCGGAAGTAACGCGCCGACTCCAAGAGGCTCTGAAGGACTTCGAGAAAACGAAGTGCCGCGTTGCCGGCCGGCGGTTGCGCACCGCATGTAAGACCATCGCCGAAGGCGACACGGAAGCGTTTTACGCGGGCCAGACTGCACAATATCTCGTGTCGGAACGCGCGGCCGATTTGCAGAACGCATGGGGCGTTCCGATGAATGGCAGCGTCGCGAGCGTTACCGAAATGTCGGGGTTGTCCTACGCCGACATGGCGCATCTTCACAAAACCGCGTTTGTTCCTGTGTGTCTCGAGGTCGAAGGCGATCACCACACTTGTCACCCGGAAGAAAAGCCGGGTCGCGAGTTCCACGACGTCGCACGGCTCCTGCTGGTGGACCACATCCGAAGCGGGCGAATCCGGTGGCGTGGGTTGCCGCGCGGGGGCGGCGCGGGGGACGTCTTGCCAGGCGGCGGAGTCCACGAACGCATTGATTGCGGTCCCGGCGGGCTACACGCGGGCACGGACGCATGTTCGGGCATTCCGACGGGTCCCAGGGGCACCGAGGCGCCGAACGCACCGCGCGGGCGGGATACGGGAGCGCCAGGCACTCCCGGCGGCCGCGACCCCGGCCCGAACCCGCCGATCGCGGCGGGTCTGGGGTCGGGGCTCCTGATCGTTCTGGCTGGCGTTGTCCTGCTGGCGATGGCATCAAGGCGGTAGTGGTGTGTTGGAGACAGCAATCCTTGCGGCGGGGGTCCTGTATGCGCTTACGCGGAACACGGGCGCGAACGGACCCCCGCCCATGACTGGCGGCGGCGGTCAGATTCCACGGAAATATCCCACCATCCCGGCGGAGACGTTTCGCCAGGTCGATCGGTGGCGTCGGACGGTCGAGGATGAATCACGCAACTTGCCGAACGTTTGGACGGCGCTCGCGCTCGCGCTGATCTTGCGTGAATCGCGCGGCGAAGCGGACGCGGCGGGTCCGACGGGCGACTACGGATTGATGCAAATCACGCGGCCCGCGTGGCAGGACTATTTCACGGAAACGGGAGACCTCGAAGTTGCGATTTTCCCGGACTCGATGCTCGACCCGCGTCTGAACATCCGCGTTGGGTGCTGGTTCCTGAACCGCAAGATTGAGGAAATGGGGACCGCTCGCGATGGGCTTCGAGCCTACAACGCCGGGTCCGCTGGCGCGCGACGCGACCCGTCGCAATCCGCTGACTATGCCGATTCGACGTTGGCCTATGAACCGATCTTCAAGGCGACCGCATGAAGGCGGATCACATCGTGGCGGTGATCGCGGTCCTTGCGATCGCGTCGGTTGAAACGGTGGCGCTCTTGCACGGCATCAACGGCATCGCGTTGACGGCATCGGTCGCGGGCATCGGGACCATCATCGGCTGGTGGGCCAAGAAGTCGACCATCAATAAGAAGCCGGGTGACGAGCCGTGATGGACATTCGCGAATGCATTCCGGAAACTCAACACCGCAAGCCGGGCCAGCAGACCCCGCGCGAGATTCCGATAATCGGACATCGCGTCGTCCAACTCGGCGCGATCTATTTCAATCGCCGCATTGACGACATCGGCGCGCGATGGGTCCGGATCGAATGTGACATGCCGGTCCAGATTCGCGTTAACAACATCCTGGTATGCGACGGAATGTTGCAAGTGTCCGCTTCTGGTGCGCCTGAACGGTTGTTCTTCCCGGACACGACGGTGTTCCCGACGTTTCGCCAATCGCCGCTCGCGTTCGAGTATGCGGGCGAAGTGAATTCGATCGACCTGACGCTGGTCGATTCGACGGCGGTTGACGTTGACCTTCGCGCGTTGGTGCATGTCTATTGGTCGAGTGATTCCGCGGTGCGTGTCGTTCCAGGTCGCCCGCACCATTATGTGTACGAGAAAACGAAACTGTCCGGGTGGGACCCGGTCGCGCGGTGGGCAATCACGGATCTTTGTTTGAATTCGTTTCTCGCGCCAGCTGCGGCCGATGCACATTTCCCGGTCGAAATTGAAGTGACCGGGATGGGGGTCGAAAACCCGATTGCGTTCGCGGGGTTCGACGTGACGCGCCAATCCATCATCTGGCGCGATTCGAGCGACCTGAACACGATTCGGGAATTCTGTCGCGTCTGCCACAACGTCGGTGGCGCGGCAACCAACCAGTCCTTTCATCATGAATTCGGCGTTCCGGTTCGCATTCCGTACATCGCAATGTCGCAGGCGGTCGCGGGCGCGCCGCTTTTGCCGGCGCTACAGATGGAGTTGCGACACAACGGCGGCGGGCCGTTCCCGGAAGATTTGATCGTGTATTTTAACTATCGGGTGGTGTGAAAATGTACGGTCGCGAAACTTACAGGAAGCTGGACCGATCGGTCCCGAAATACTTGCAAGGCATTCGACTCGCGGAGCAGCGTTCTCCGAGTCAAATCCGCGCGGAAGCCGACGCGGAGCGCGCCTTGATGCCGCACCCGGTTCGTGGTGGTGCGACCCGCAACGATCGGGTGTGGCTCGGCGCGTCGCGCCCGACAACGCAAGCGTATGCGTCCATCGAAGCGGAAAAGAAGCACGGCGGCTGGATGGTTCTCGTTCTCGTGGGGGTGGTGTTGTGGCTCGCGAAATGATCGACATCAACAAACCGACCGCGACGCGGTTGTCTACGGTTCTCATTCCCGTACAGGCGAGCGGCGGGCAGAAGTTCGTATTCGAGCTGTCGCTTGCGCAATGGCGATCGATGCGCGACGCGGTGGATCATGAATTCGTGCGGTGTTACAACATGGCGGAAATGAACGCGAAGGTTCTCGACATCGAGCGCCACGAGTCGGTGGTGTGACGCATGAGCGCATTTCACGCGGTATCAATTACGGACATCATTCGAGCCGGCGGCTCGCTCACGGTGCGAGTCAACGGGCACAACCATCGCGTTCGGTCGGACTATCCCGTCGTTCTTCGGTTCAACCCGAACACTGGAACCCGTGGCCTGAGCATGGGAACAGACTCGGACACGTTCATGCCAAACCCGAATCAGGGATGGTTCGTGTATCGCCAATTCGCGGATTTCGTGACGCTGACGCTCCCGCCGGGCTACGGCGGGGGTCCGCTTGGGAAGCTCGAGACGGACGGAGCCTATGGGCTTTGCGTGATCGAATCCGAGGACAAGGACGCCGAGACCTGGCCGGTCGATCCGCGTTTGCTGGTTTCGCATTCGTTCGAGTTTCGCGAGGATACGGGCGTCGATCAGGTAGACATTGTGCAGTCCGATCATTTCCCGGCGGAATTTTCCATCAACGGGAAGTTGCCGTCAGAGTTCTATCTGACCACCGTTGCGATTCACCAACGCGAAACGCAAATCGCACCCTCGAACAATCCGCACTACCGCATCGTGAATAGCGCAACCGCGATCATTTGTTTCCGACAAGCGAACGGACTGGCAAGCGAACGTTGCGACTTGTGGGCGGTCGCGGGCGAGGGGTGTTATACGGTGTCGTTTCCGTTCCTGAAAATGCCGCTCGCGTCGTTGTTCTCGCCGTGGGCGGGGGAAACTCCGACGATCGCGTTCGAGTACACCGAAGCCCGAACGACGCACGTCCAAACGCAAATCGTAATCAGACTCACGGGGGCGGTCAGATGGTAGCGCATGTCGATCTAGCAGGATATTTCCTCCCGGTTCGTGTTCGTCAGACTGCCGCAACTGCGGCGGTGGCGACCATCTGGACCATGCGCAACACTCACGCGACGAAAAGCGCGCTCATCAAGTCGATCGACCTAAATCTAGGTGGCGATTCTGGTGTCGGTGGAATTGCGGCGTATGAATTGTGTCGGTTCTCGGCGGCGACTCCAACCGGCGGCTCGGCCTTGACTCCGATCGAAATGCGAACCTCGTCAACGTTCGTTTCGTGCATCACGGACGCGCGTCAGGTGGACACGGGTTTGACGGTCGCGGGCGTTACGTTCGAAACCGCGTTCGCAGCGTTGCAGCATGGCGGAAGCCTGGCGGGACCGACGCGGTTGCAATTGACCATGCTCGACAACGCTCGAACCTGGTCGGGGTTCGAGTTGTCGCCGGGCGAAGGTCTCGCGATTCGACTGGTCGCAACGGCAGTCATTGGGCAAGTGATCGCGGGATATGTATTCTGGGATGAACGTCTCTGATTCGCCGCATGTGCATTTGCTCGGCCGGGCCGGCGTCGTGGGGCGCTGACGGGCTGGCGCTCGGGGAGTTCACACTCCGAGCCGGCCACGGCGGCGTGTACCCGATGGGCGCGCCGGCGAATTCAAAAGTCACGATGCAAGGCATGGATGCGGCGCATTTCGCGGCGAGTTTCGGTGCGATTGCGACCTGGAACCCGCTACACCGCGACGCTATGCGGCGCATCCACGACATCAATCCGCAGTGCAAGATCGGCCTCTGCCTGGCCGTCGAGGCAATCACGGCAATGTTGCACGCTGACCCGATTCTGGACGCGCTCCGCGACAAGCTGGTGCCGCTTGCCTACGTGCCGCCGGTCGACTACTACGCGAACGCCGCGACGGTCTGGCCGCTGAAGCCGCACGCGATGGCGGTCGACTTCGAGCATCGGCCGGTCGAGGTGGTCAAGGCGGTCGGAGATTTCCTGGACGCCTACGTCGCGCCGCTCGAGCTCGATTTCGTTTTCTACGACGTGCTGCTACGCCGGCGCTATTGGGGCGCGGCTCCGAACCCGCCGGAGGATTCCGAGGTCTACCACGAGGTGTGGTGCGAGCTCGTGAAGCACACGCAATCGCGCATAGCGCCGGTCTGGGGGCATTCGGGCGTCGGCCCCGACGCGAACCAAGGCCCGCACGTTTTCCGCGTCGAGGAGCATTTCTACAGGCTCCGAACGGCGGACAGAGCTCGAGCCGAGGCGGCGGCAAAAGCCGCGGGCCAAGTGCTCGTGCGTTCGGGCGAGTGGTTCGACATTTCCCCCGAAGTCGAGTACATCCGCGGCGAGCTCGAGCGCGCGGCCGCCGCCGGCGATGCTTGGGTGGTCTCGGCGCGATCGGGCTCGGCCTTCGGGGTTTGGTCCTGACCTATTCGTCGGACAGCGAAGCGTAGATCACCACGAAAACGACGGTCCCGAGGAGCCCGCCGACGATTGCCGTTTTCGTATTCTTGCCTCTTGCCTTGTCGGTGAATCCGTTCTGGTAGCACGTCGCGTTGACGCCGGGGGGCACGGTCTCCGCTTCGGGGTCTGAGGTCGCTGCGATCGCGGTGACGACGCCGGCGCCGATCAAGCCGAGCAAAACGCCGCCGGCGAGGCTCCCGGCCATCCATCCACCGGTGCCGTGCTCGCGGCCGGCGTCGGCCTTTCCAACCTCTCGAGATTCGTTGCAATCCTTCTCGGCCGCGGCCGCCGGCGCCGGCGCTGGCGTGGTTTGGGCGAGAAGCCGGCCAGGGACGACGAGCAACAGGGCGTAGGCGCACACTCGAACGAGGCGGCGATTCCGGCGCATGGGGTTCCCTCCGGGGGTTGAAAACACGACAGGAAACACCCTGTTTCTTGTCGTGTAAGAAAGGGACCGGATCTTGTAGGGTCGATCGTTTGGCGGTCAAGAGGGGTGCGGGTTTGCGGGGCACGTAGGGGCAAACGGTAGCCGCGCAAACGTTGCGCTTGCCTGGGGCGTTTCACCCGGCGTAGTGTCCCGCCGTTCGAGTTCTGGAAGTCGTGAGTTTGCAGGCTTCTCCTCCATACGGCTCTGACCGATGGCGCAGAAGAATGAAACTGTAAACTAGCAAAATACAACGACTTCCAGCGATAGCTTTGCCTATTCTGGGAGGTCGTGACGTGCCGGCATTCCGCTACTCTGTTTCGCCGTTCCTCTACGAACCCGTTCGGAAACCCTCCCAGAACGCGCTGAACGAACCCGATCCGATCCTGCAAGGCTCGAACCACGACACGCGCTGCGCCGCGTGCTCGAGGGAAATCCACGGCCTTGCCTGGCACGTCGTCGGCCGCCCCGAGCTCGATTTCTGC
>Ga0180067_1000024_pt1 | contig 15802 bp, 8 predicted proteins | sample EasRiv231_16_10D_FD_123018 | JGI IMG/M metagenome (GOLD analysis project Ga0180067, IMG submission 123018) | Soil microbial communities from meander-bound floodplain in the East River, Colorado, USA - East River metaG ERMLT231_16_10D | ecosystem: Environmental > Terrestrial > Soil > Floodplain ... | reverse complement strand
TTCAGTCTCCACCCCGGTGGACATCTTTGGACCGCGGCGGCGCTGGCCGTCCATGGCGCTCATGACATACTTGTAGCCCTTATGGGCAATGTTGCCCCAGTAGTTCTCGGCCTGGCGCTGGGCAATGCCGCGCTGGATGGCCACGGCCTCGGCGATCTCCGCATCCTTCTGCAGCCGGGCCACGATATCGGCCGGCGCAACCTTCTGGGCCTGGAGCGCCCGGGCCCGCCGCCACATGGAATGCATCTGGCGCTGACCGAGGACATCCTCCGAGGCATTCTCGCGAAACCCGAAAGTCCCGACCTCGCCAGCCGTGACGCTCACGCCTGACTCCTGGATCTGGAGCCTGCGAGACATGCGCACGAACTTCTGGAACTGGAGGAGGGCCGCCCCGGATTTCGCATCGAGATCAATGAGAGGCGTGCCGTCCTCCTTCTGCGCGAAGAGCAGGTCGGCCACGGCATTGGACACGGTCCGGCGATTGCGCGCACGCGCATAGACGTCGCCGTAGTTGACCATGTCCTGCGTGGGCGGAACTGGCTTGGCCGGAGCCGCTGTCGCACCAACCGGTTTGCCCGCCGCCAGAGCCTTTTCCTCGGCGCGCTTCTTAGCCAGCTCGGCCAGCTTGGCGTCCATGCCGCCGGGCTGCGACAGGCGCTTCTTGGTCGAGGTGACCAGATCGGTGAAGTGTGTCTCCAGTTTCTGGGCACGAATCTTGTTCCTCTCCGCCATGGACTTGGCCGCAGAGGCATAGCTGTCATCCACATGCTTGGGCATGGTTGGGATGGCCTTCTCGTAGGACTTGAGTGTGTCCTCATACTCCTCCGTTTCCCTCGGACGAAAAGTGGGATCTTCCACCAGATCCAGAGGATCCGCACCCTCCTCACTGTTCACATTCTTCTGATCTGACTCTGCGATACGTGCAGCCTGATCGAGCTGCTCCTGACCAACAGCCATGACAGCGGCGTATTCATCACCCGCATACCAGTCTTTACGGAGAAGATAGCTTTCCTCCAGCGCCTGTTCCAGCTCCGGAAGATTGCTCTTTGCCCCTTCCGAAGGCTGAGTCCGGACCGGATTCCCAGCCTCGTCCAGGATCGGAGTGCTCTTGCCAGGAGTGCCGGAATCAGAAATCAAGCGGCCAATCTCTTCTGAATTGGCCTGTTGAAACCTGTCGAGCAGTCCCATGATCTGATCATTGTATTGAAACTTGCGTGACACACCGGACTGGATGGCGAGGTAATCGTCCATCGAGGTCTGGGGTGAGGCAAGTTTCTCGTTCATGATCCTCGGATCAATGCGCACAGTGCCATTCGGCTCCAGGTCTGCCCCCTTTGAGAGCATGTTCAGGAGCATGTAGGCCGTGGACTGAGCGCCAAAGATGTCGATATTGTCCGCGTTGAACTGGCCCTCTTTGATGCGCTCGTTGATGAACTCGCCCCAGATCTCGGCCAGTCGCTTGGGAGAAAGTTTCTTTCCAACCTCTGACTTCTCAGCCTTGGCCAGAGCCTCTCCAGTCAGATGCCGGCCCTTGTTGATGGCATCCTTCTCAGCCAGACGAAGCTCGTGGCGCTCATCCAGGAATTGGGTGAAGGGATTGTATCGCTCCTGAGTATTCTCCATGGCGCGCATGGCCAATCTGTCGCGGGCCTGCTGGAGATTCTTCAGATAATACTCGAAGATCATCTGGCGACGGTCGCCCTTCTTCTTTCCGGTGCCCAGGTATTCAAGCAGGGAAACCTTCTGCTGCTCGGTGCCGTACTCCTCCAGCAGGTCACGGATCTCCTTGTTCACCTTCGGATCAGGATCCAGTTGCGCGCGTGAATCCAGGGCGGATACCTCATCCAGATTTGTATCCAGTTCCTTGGCACGCTCGCGGATCTTGATGATGCGCTTGTTCGACTGTTCGAGCTGGTTTCCAACATCAGCATTAAGCCACCAGCCCAGGTCATGCTTCGGCAACTGCTTTTCCAGTTCCGTGTTGCTCACTGGAGCCTTGAGCTGCTCGAGCAGGTCCTGCTCCTGCTGCTGACGTGCGACCGTCTCCAGGCCGCGCATCTCGTGCGTGTCCGGATAACCGCCCTCGTGGCGATAGAAGACAATGTGAGTGGCCTGCCGGTAATTTTTGCTGTTGACCGGCTTGCCGCCGTTCTCTGGCAGGCCGATGAACAAGACGGGAAACTCGTTCCAGTGGATCTTCCGCGCCTCAGGCTTGTCATCCCATTTGCCGGTCTTGCTGTTCCACTCGTAATTGGGGCCGAGACCCTTCCCCTTGCTCTCACGCTTCATCTGAAGCTGGTTGCGATAGATGCCGGCGAGATACTGGAGCGGGTGAACGATATTCAGCTTCTCCAGGTTTATCGGGGGCCTTGTTGTATTCACCTCCCAATTACCGTCACCGTTGCGGTAAATGGCCTCCCAGAAATTGATCAGGGCAATCTCGGCGAAGTCCTCTAGGGCCTTAAGATCGGCATTGTCCATCTCCTCCTTGACCCGTTCCTCCAACTGCCTGGCACGCTCGGCAAGGCCCGGGGAAAGCTTCTCATAGTCATCCAGAAGCTGTTTCTTCACGCCGTTTTTGATGACGGATTCACGGCTCGTCCAGACAGACTGGGTCGAGAATCCACCATCGGGAAGATCACCAACACGTTCACCAAGGAAGGTGCCAAGCTGACTGGCCAGTGTAGTGAGTTCCTGGACTTCGAGATCCGGAAGCCGTCCCTGATCCAACAGAGACTTGATGCGAAGATACATCTCGCGGACAAACCCCATGATCTTCTGGTAGGTGGTCTTGTCCAACGCGCCATCGTCGATGGCCTTCTTGAGGGCATCCCAGAAGGAACCCTCGTTAAAGGAGTCGCCCATGATCTCGGCGAAGGTCTCCTCGATGCGGCCACCCTCCGAAAGATCCGCCCACCAGTTCGCCTTTCCCTTGTAGGGAATGCTTTCCCTCTGCGCAGTACGGGCGTAATACTTATCGAAAATTTTCGGATCCGCATTGAGCATCACCCTGACAAGGGCACGCCACGTAGTCGGATCAGCAAAGCGGATCGTGTGGAAAAACTCATGCCCGATGGTCCGGGTCAGTCCGACAACATCCTTCTTTTTGGTGTTGATGAAGATGAACTCCGGAGCATCGCTGCGGGCCTGACCTCCGCCGGTAAGGTTCGGATTGTCAGTGAAGCGGACCTCGCGACGAAACAGTGCCTTCATCACATCGGCCATTCTGGCCATGCTCTCGGTGACACCCTTGCCAAGATTACCCTCCGCATCCCGCGCACGCCAGGACGTATCCAAAGCCTCCTGCAAGAGCAGGCGTGTTGCCTCGGTCTTTATTTTTTTCTTAACGATTGGGTCACGGTAATCCGTATCCATCCGCGGGCGCTTGCCTGAAAGTTCCGCTGTCCAACCCTCGGGATCAAGGTCCACGGCAGTGAGCGGTCGCCCCTTCTCGTCACGGGGACGGACAGGATGAAGTTCACGATCAATCTCAATCTGCCGGGCCACGCGGGCAAGGTTGGCCTTGGCCTCTCTCACCTTGTTGGCATCCTGAACCCTGCCGATCTTCCTCTTCCAGTAGTCAAACTCTGCATACGCCATGCGGCGCTTGTAGGTGTCGAAATAAAGCTCGGCGCTTTCGCGTGTCGTCTTCTCCAGGCGCTCCAGCTCTGGCTCAAGGGCCAACTTCTCGTTGCCTGTAGCCTCGGCATGGCGGGCTCGAAGATCCTCGAGACGCCCCTTGTTGCGCTCATAGATATCCAGAAAGCTGCCGATCATTGTGCGAGGATCCGAGGTTTCCGGACTCTCGGCATCGACATCAATGATCCCGTCACCGGCCTCCCACTTCTCGATTGCCATGCCTTGCAGACGGTTGAACAGCCGGGCTGCCGCTTCCCTGGAAATAGGTTCACCGATGCGGTCTATGGCCTTCTCGATGGTTTCCAGCTCGACCATCATGGCCTTGTCCGCTGCCAGCCTGGGATCGAGCTGAAGCATGGATTCACGAAGCGAGGTGGACGTTCGGATGGCATCAATGAAGGTGGCACGAATCATGGCCTGACGGGCCTTGGCGCTGCGAAGCGACCAGCCACGAGCGAGCCCACCGAAGAACCCGCCGAGTATTCCGCCACCGGCCACGTTCATCAAAGAGTTCTGAACGCTGTATTCAGCCTGCAACTTCTGCTGGCTGTTGTAGATGAACGGCTCAAAGATCAGGTTTTCACCAGCGCCGATAACTGCGCCACGATACATCGTCTGGACAAGCTGCTTTCCCATGCCCGCCTGGGCCACGCTCCTGATCGTAGGACGCAGGATCCGAGCGCCCCAGGCCTCAAGACCAACGACCGGGACAAAGGTAAGCCCAGTCGTGACAGGGTCGCCGAAGCCGCCGAAGAACCCACCGGCCAGTGTGGTGAAGGCCGAGCCAAAGTCCTGCACACCGGACTGCATGCGCAAACCCAGGGTGTTTTCCTGGACCTTGTGCCGATAGGCGAAGTCCGCCTGCTCGACAGTCATGTCTTTCTTGTGCTCCAACTGGCCGCCAAGACTATAGAAGGTATCAAAATCCTTCTTGGAGATCAGATTCCCGCTCTTGCCCAGATGGTCATAGTACAGGCCATAGACCGTGGACGGGCCAAACGACGTGCGCCAGGAATCGACCATGGCAGTCGTGAACAACTGGAATTTGCTGAGGTTGAAGTCACTCAGCGAGGCGGCCGGACTGTTGGTGTAACGATCCTTTCGCTCATTGAACTGGGAAATCTGCCGCGTCGTGGGAACTGCCGAAGGAGCCCGAGGCTGGATTGCGGCATCCCGTTCCTGGTTGAAGACCTGCTCAGGTGTGGGCGGTTCCGGAACCGGTGTATTCGGTGAGACAATACCGGGCTTGTCCCCGGGACGGTTCATCGTCTGGGAAAACGGATCCAGTTCGAGATTGGTTTTAGCGGCCATCAGTATTCAGGGATGTTCAGGGACTGCGGAGTGCCAGCCGGAGCAGGTCTTTCCGCACGCCTTCTCTCGGCCTCCTGCTGCGCCTGCTGTGCCTTGTCCTTATCTGCCTGCTTCTTATCCTTATCTGCCTGCTTCTTGGCCTCCCTCTCCTGCCAGTATTTGGGATCCGTGCGAACACCGTAGCGGTTGTAACTTGGAAGCTTGCTGTAATCCACAGGCCGCATGTGCGAACCTGCGGAGTTGGCGATGTCCGCAAGGGGAATCTTCACCTTCTCATAGACCCCGGGTGTGCCAGTCGTGTATTGCAACTGGACCGGGGCATCCGTGGTGATGATCTTCCCATTGGGCATCTGGTACTGCCTATTCGGGACAAAGAGGTGCAGGTTCTCCATTGTGGAATCCTGCGAAACAAGAAGGCGCTGAACAATGGTCCTCTTGAGCGCCTCCATGCCTTGAGGCGTGATCTGCACGGTATAGTCAACACCGGCGCTCTGCATGAAGGCGGTTATGTCACGGCGAAGGCCGGTGAGGGCCTCCCAGGCTTCTTGCGGGGAATAACGTTTTTCTCCGATCAGCCCACCAGTACTTGTGGAAATCAGCACGTCCTTGAGACTGTGCATGGAGTACACAAAGGCCGCCTCAGGAAGACCCTCGATGTGGAGCCGGTCATAATCCAGGCCACCGACCACTTCCGGGGCAAAGGGTGCGTCAAAAAGACGGCCCGGGTTACTGTGTTCAAAGATACTCTGAAACCAGTTGAAGCTTCCCAGGTCACGTCGATCCTCACCAAACAAGGCAACGGGCTGGCCTGCGAATTCCCGGACGTAATCCGGGATGTACTCCAGAAACTGCTCCTGGCTGTGGGCATGTCCCTGCGGCTGATGAAAATCGAGAAATCCAAGGTCATACTGGATCAGCCCCTTGGGCATGATGATGGGCCCAAGTTCCACTCCGTAGAGCGAACCTGACATGGTCTCCTTGGAGAACATGTAGCGACGACCGACGATGGAGTCATAGGAGGCCTGTGCTGTCTGATAAACGTCACCCATGCCCTTGGAAAGCTGATACATGGTCTTGTCAGTCACCAGATCGACGACGCCCTGGATCTCCACGGTCGGGGCCGGGCCACCGATCTTCATTCCCACGGTCCAGTCTTTCATGACATCGAGGACAGCCGTGCGGACAGCGGACCTGCTCTTTGCTCCCTCGGTCGTGATCACATCCTCATCCTGCCGGGTGTCCTGGTTGGAAACCAGGAAGAGATCCGAAAGCTCCGTGACCGTGGCCTGGGATTTGGAAGCCAGATACAGGATCGTGGACATGCGCGGGTTGGTCTCGTAAAGTTTTTTGGATACCTGCTCCAGCATCCTTGGAGCCACGTTCAAAAACTCACGATTGTTGGGATCCTGCCTGAATGTCGTCATGGCCGCCACTGTCTTGGCCTGATCCTCCGGACTCTGCTGCCGGAACACGGTGACAAACGCATCAACGTATTCAGAAGGAAGAGGATTGGGACTATCCCCCATGCCGAACTCATTCTTGAGGATGTCGGCGACGTCGACGGAAAGAGAGGCAGCCTCCTGCCAGTACTCCGTACTGTGTGTCATGCCTGGGGTGGCAACATTACGCAGGACCGTATCATACTGCAGAGCCAACTCAGGTGCCTTCACAACGAGCGCCGGCGCATCGGTGATGAACTTCCTCTCGTGCTCAACGGCCTTGGCCACGAGATGCTCGCGAACCGCGGTTTTCTGCCCGTCTTCTTCAAGAGAGTTCCAATAGCTCGTGGCCTTTCCTGTAGTCGGATCAACCGTAGAAAGAAGCGCTGCCATCTGCTCGTCAGTGGCGCTCTTGAGATAGTTGGCAAGGCCAGGCATGGGACGAAGAGTGCCAAAGTAGTCGAATCGAACCCCCTGCTGCGGGTCCGTCTCTTTTGGCTGCCCCGTATGGCTCTTATTGAAGATGAGAAATTCGCCCATGCCCTGGGCGACACCGGTTGCAAGGCCCTGCTCGAAACGCTCGATGTCATCCTCCTGATTCATTGCCACCATCTTGCGGGTCTGACTCGCGTGGAATTTGACCATTTCCTCGAGGTTGCCCGTCTTGGCCACGGTGTCCCGTTTCGCCTCCACGCTCTTCTGAAGCTTGTCCCAGGCAAGAGGCTGCGGCCTGCTATACTTCTGACGGATCTCGTTCTTCCTGTTCTCAAAATCCGGGTTTGCATACGTGGTGGTGGCCAGCGCAAAGAGCTGCTCACGCTCATCCGCAGACCAGGCTTTGTTGTCTGCAAGGCTGAGAACAGCCTGCCCGATGTTATTCGCCAGGGCCTGACGCGCGGCCGTGCTGGTCAGCCCCTTCATAGAATCCATGGCGATCTCGGCACGGGCCTGGATGACAGCAATGGCTGACTCTGGTTTCTCCCTGAAGAGATAGTTTGAGGCATCCGCAGAAGCCTGCGCCATCTGCGTGCCAGCATGCATGAGCGCCTGGGCCCCCATGTTGGCATCGTATCGACGAACGCTGTCCAGGAAGAGGCTCTGCACCTGCTCCCTTGTTCCCTGCATCACTTCCTCGGCACGGCCAGTGACGCCGCGCTGGGACAAGGAGACATCAGCCTGCTGGATACGGCTCTTGTACCATTTTTGGTTTTCCTCTAGCTGTCCGTCCGTATAGCCGGTCTGATCCTGCTCCAGGTAGCGGTCCAGAATCTCGCCCTTGATGCCACGAACCTCATCATCAACGGCCTCCTTGTGCATGCGCTTACGCTCACGCTCAAGGCGGTCGGCTTCGACCCGGGCTTCATTGGCGGCAACCTTGGCTTCGTGGGCGGAGTTCTCTGCCTCGCGCTCGGCACGCTGACGCTGGGAGAGAACCGCACTGCCGATTGCCTCCCCGGCATTGGCGACTCCAGCTCCAAAATTCTGAAGGCCAGAGGCGTTGCCGAACGTGCCGGAAGGCACGCCGGAATAACCAGCGCCCTGTGCTGACGTTTCGGATACAATGGTTGGAATGCGTGCCATGATCAGCGTGGACCGTAAAAGGAACCTCCATCAAGATTTTGGGCCGACTCGTAGAAACCTCCGCCTCCACCTCCGCCCCACATCCCGGCAGCCGAGCCCATGGAATAAACGCTGCCGACCGTGCTGATACCCTTGCCAACAGCCGTGAGCAGGCCGGCCCGCTTGGCGTTCTTGCCAGCCTTGATCAGATTCTTAGCCTCGGCCTCACCGGCCTGAGTGACGGATGTCTGGCGGTAGACCGCGTTGCGCTGATCCAGCTCGAGCTGGATGGCCGAATCCATGGAGACATCCTCAGCAGAACCCGAGGACCCAGCCACGCCAGCGCTGGCAAACATGGACTTGATGGCACCCAGCGTGCGACGCTTGATGCCACCAAAACGCTCCGCCTCACGCCGGGCCTTGTAGGCTTCGACCGAGGCGTTGATACGCGTGATGCGCGCGTTCTCGCGCGCCTCATCGTTGGCGTTCTTGCCCTCTTCGTAGGCCCCGTAGGCCTGGACGCCACCGCCCACGGCCATGGCTACTAGTGCGAGTTCCATCAGTTCTGTTGGAGGTCGAGATAGACCCCCAGGATGTTGAGGGGATAGGGATCGTCCTGCACGACGATGTAGGTGGGTTGGAGGACCTGCTCGGCGTCCGGCACCTCGAGGCGCTTCTCGCCCGTGAACATGGGCGGGACCGTGCCGGTGGGCTGGTTGGTCGAACGGAAGGGGACCTCGATGAGCCGGTCCATGCGCGTGCCGTATTTCATGCTCAGGCTGCCGTAGAGGGCCACTGTGAGGTAGCGCAGGCGGCGCTTGACGCCGGCCCCGGGAGAGCCGCTGGGCGTCGCATTGCGCACGGGAAGGGATCCCAGCAGCCCCCGGTAGCCCACCCCAATCCAGCCCACAGTCACGTCACGCGTCAGCGTATAAGTGCCAGTTGCGTCGAGCGTGACCGGGGGCTGGGCCTCGCCATCCAGGACGGCTCGCACCGTCCGGTTGGCGAGGTTCGGGAGGGCGATAACGGATCCTGAAACGCCGCTGATGGGAACAGCGGAATCAAGGTGGACGATGGGGGCAAGCGGCTTCTCGATGCGATGGATGTCGGCGAGTTTCTCGATGCGCCGGACGCCGTCGTGATTGACGACGGCGTAGAGCACCGGGACGCCGTCGGACAGGATCGTGCAGACGCTCTCGAAGGTGCCGATGCCGTGGACGAACCGTGTGAAGGCCGTGATCTCCTGGTCGCGCACATACGTGAAGGCCACGAGCTGGCCGTCGCCGGTCACGATGAAGACGACTGGATCGGGGGAGTCGAGCAGTGCCATCTCCACGCTGCCGCCGTGATCCTGCAGGATGTGTTCGGCCAGCATGTTCAACTGGAGCGACTCGAAGGAATCGGTGTTGAAATCGTAGGCAAACTCGCGGACGGCCCGGCCATCATCCTGCACGTAGATGACAACCGGGCCCACCCGTACTGGCACGGTCTTGGACGTGCCAAAGTTGTTCTCGGAGATCGCGCGGTAGTTGCGCGGGGTCACGGGCTCGGCCCCGTTGGTCGAGTTGCCGCCGGCCCGGAAGATCTCGCGCGCGGTCGCGAAGGTGATGCCCTTGTCCACCATGATCCAGCGCTGGGTCGAGTAGCCGGTCGTGGCCAGGTCGTAGTTGATGCCGGAGTCGTCCTGCACCTCGCCGAGCGGATTGAGCTGGGCGTAGCTGTCGTAGCGGTCGGTCTCGGAGAGCCAGGTGCCATTGGGCGCGTCGTAGGTCCCGGCCATGATCATGCGCTGCTCGAAGAGCGAGACGCGCTGCGGCCAGTTGCCGTTGTGCCACATGCCCCAGCGCCAGTCGTTGGTGCGGCCCGTGTATCCAAGGGGCATGACACGGTTCAGGTCCACGTTCACCGACGAGTCGCTGTTGTAATGGTAGACCTGCGAGTTGACGATGTGATTGTCGAAGTGCAGGCGGATGAAGATGTCACCGTCGGCCGAGTCGAAGATCGGCGAGGTGGCGACCAGCGTCCCGCGCGTCACGCGCGCGCCCGCGTGAATGTCGTCGGAGATGAAGACCGGAACGATGTGATCGCCGTTGGCCTCCTGCCCGTAGTCGCCCTTGATGCTGGTGACCTTGAACCACTGCTTGGTCGCGATGTCCTTCTTCGCCAGATACAGGTAGCCGCCAATCTCGTGGCGGGTGATGACCGCCGAGGCGGACAGCTTGATCGAGGTGGCGGTCGTGTCGATGATGTAGACCTCGTCGGCGACCTCCAGCTTCTGGTCCTCGTAGGGCTCGACCACGACCTCGTTGACGCTGTGGATATCCACGATGGCACCGATGTAGTCGATGCCCGCGACGACATACTGCACGAACTGGCCGAGCGCGGCCCCGGCGAACGAGCCCGAGGCGCTGGTCAGGGTGCGGCGGTCGAAGATGCCCTGCAGGGTCAGGGTGGCGTCGTCGGTGAAGTAGCTGGAGTAGTAGGGAGTGACCGTGAAGACCATCTCGGTCAGGGTCCAGACCGCCCGGCGCTCGAGCAGGCGCGGCTTGTAGGAGCCGTGGGTCAGCCACATCGTGTCGTAGGACTGCTCGAAATCCACGTCCCAGATCTGGGCCGCGGTCCACGGCGAGGCCAGCGTCTGCACCACCGTATCGTTTTCGTAGATACGAAGGTATTCGTGGCCCAGCTCGATCAGGAACGTGTTGTTCTCGTCGCGCATGAAGCCCAGCAGGCGGCAGGGCTGGGTGGGCAGGTTCGCGTTGGCGACGTGCCGGAAGCCCGGCCGGTAGAACAGGCCGCCCTGGAGCTTCACGAGGAAGTTCTGGATCGTGGCGGCCCCGTTGCGGTACTTCTGGACGTCGAAGCGCCCGGCAGACAGCAGGGAGACTTCGCCACCGGTCCAGTTGGTCTGGATGTCAGGGCTGTCCATCAGTCAGGGCGTAGGGATGAAGACCTCCGAGGGTCTGGTAGCGGGCGGCGGTCCAGTCCTCGGTCGAGCCGAGATAGGTGCCTGACTCATGGGCGGAGACAAAGCGGGCCCGCGACAGCTCGCGCTCGAACATCACGTAGAGCGCCTCCCGGGAATTCTGGCCGTTGGCGGCGAAGACCGGGGCGATGGAGTAGGCAAGGTGGCAGGCGACGACGTGCCCGACCTCGTGCGGGAGCGCGACCACCTCGACCTTGCGGGTGTATTCGGTCCACAACGACGACTCACAGGCCAGGATGCGGTTGTCATACGTGCGAAACGGGACGTTGCTGCCCCGGGTGTCGTAGAGCCTGCGGACCAGGACGGAGTCCGCGGGGGCGGCGTAAAGGAAGGTCCAGGGCGGCGGGACGGGCTCGCCCAGTTGCGCCAACTGGACATGGCGCGTGGCGAACTGCCAGGGATGCAGGCGCAGGACATGGTTGAGCGACATGTCGAAGCGCGCCTTGCACTCGATGGCCGCGGTTGTGTCGTCGTCGATGGACTGGATGCGCGCCGAACCGACAAGGCCGAGCGCATCGTTGCAGATCTCTACCTGGGTGAGGACTACGGCGGAACTCATAAAAAGGACGGGGAGGAGCGTGATGCTCCTCCCCGTTACTGCTCCAGGTTGGCGGGAGGGGCGATCAGATATTCTCGAAGACGAGGGCAAAGCCCTTGATGGCGGCGTTGATCGGGAGCGGAATGCCCTCGATACGCGCCACGAGATAGCTGTCCTCCGTCACCTCGGTGAGCATGTTCTGCGGGAGGATGTTCGACACACCCTCGGTCGCGAAGTCCGCATTGACGAGGATCGGCGTGCCACTGATGCCGGCGTCGTCGAGGGTGGAGACCTTGACGAGACCGACGTCGATGAGCGAACCAGCCCCCGCCGCGGTGTGGTAGACGAACATCGAGGCGATGCGCATGCCCTTGCGCAGGAAGCCCAGGATGATGAGTTCGTTCACGGGCCGGGCAACGGCGGTCGTGAAGTTGAACGGCACGATGCGTCCGTGGGCCGCGATGTCCGCCGGGGCAAGGATGTGGTAACCCTTGTCGTCGGAGAGCAGCTTGGCCATCTGGACGGACTTGTGCGTCGTGGCGGCGTAGAGATTGATGGTAGCCATAGTGGTGGTCCTTGTTGAGGTGGGTGGTTGACTGCGCCGTGGCTCAGGCCTCGAGGCAGTTGAGTTTGACCGTCACCTCGCCCCACATGCGCGTTCCGTCCATGCCCATGGACAGATAGACATAGGGGATGTTCTTCTTGGCCGTCAGACGCCACATGTCCACCGTGACATCCTTCGATACCGCGAGCTTGAAGGCCTTCGGCAGCGAGATGATGCAATGGCGGGTCGTGCCCGTCTTCAGGAGGCGCTCCGAGTGGATGAAGCGGTAGCCCATGAAGGTCGTGACCGAACCTTCGGCCAGGGCCTTGCGCACCGCGTAGTCGGAGTTGATGATCTCGTCGATCTTGAGCAGCTCGTAGAGCTGGAAGCTCGAGAGATGCACGTTGAGGATCGTGTCCTGGCTGATCGCCTCGAGGGCGAGGAGCACGCGACGCACGGCGCGCAGCTTGTCGAGCGTGATGCCCGAGGCCGCAGGCGCACCCGTCGGGACGTAGTCCACGGCGACGTCGATGCCCTCCGTGCCCACTTCCTTGGTGATGTCGCCACCCGTGACGAACCGGTTGGTCGCGTCGGAGATGGATCCGATCGTGATGTCACCGGCAGTCGTCGAGACGAAGTTCACCACCGTGTCGCCCTTCTTGCCGGTGTAGGCCGGGCCGAAGATGCGGTTGATGATGATGTCGTCGATCTTGCGGTTGGCGGCCATGACCATGGACGAGGTGTACTCGTTGGTCGGGTCGCTGGACACCCGCACCAGGTCCTTCGGGTCCACGGCCTTGCCGGTCTCGAAGTCGCGAAGGCCGCAGCGGCGGCGATCATGCGGGATTTCCGTCATCGGGTTGTCCCCGTAACGGGTGTTGTTCTCGGTCAGGTCTTCCGCGATGCCGAGGCGGTCGTAGAAGTCGAATTCGGACGCCTGGCGGTTGGATTCAAAGTATCCACGAAGCCGGGACGTGCTCTGCTGAAACGCCAGATCAAAGCCTGCCTTGAAGGCGTTGATGTATGAGGTTTCAATCGTGTTGGGATCGGTAGCCATGTCAGATGATTGGTTGCGATTGCAATGTGGTTTTGCAGTGCATTCCGTGACGTGCTTGCCGGGCTACCGCGCTAGGCGCGACCCGCTGGGGCTGGCCAGGACGTAAAACAGACACGCTCCCCCGGCGAAGAGGGAGCGTGTCGCCACAAGATATAGGCGTCAAACGGATACTGCGCGGGCAGGACTAGGTCGTGGCCCGGGGTGACGCAAGCTGGAACAGGCGCATGCGGCGGTTGATGACCTCGTCGTGGCGGACGTCGTCCTTGTCCATCATCGCCTTCACGTTGTTGGGGTCGGCCATGAGCGAGGACAGCGCGGCCTGGGCCTCGGCCGGGCTCATGTTGTCACCGAAGCTGCCCGTGGCAGCCTGGCCACTGGCGCGGTCGCTGGCGAGAAGACGTCCGGCCTTCGCCATCAGTTTCACCAGGGGCGCGGAGTTGGTCAGGTGCGTCTCGTTGAGCGCCTTGATCAGGGCCTCGTCACCGAGTTCCTTCACGGCGTAGCGCGCATAGTTGAGCTGCTCCTCGAACTTGTCGCCGTACTCCTTCTGCAGCGCCGCAGTGGTCTCGGCCGCAGCCTTGGCCTGCTGCGTCTTCTCGTTGGCCAGGTGACCCATGACCTTGCCCGAGTAGCCCTCGAGCACGGCCGCAACCTGCTTCGTGGACAGGCCGCTGGCGTGCATGATGGCGGTCATGTCCTTGAGCAGCGGGTCGTCGACGGGAAAGCCTTCCGCCACCTTGAAGGCGTATTTGTCCGGGCTCTCCGGGCGACCCAGGCGGGCGTAGAGTTCGTTCCACTGCTCGGCCGTCCAGTCGTCCTTGGGGGCCGGGATCTTGTCGCCGCCCAGCAGCTTCTGCAGGTTGACGTGGCTCTTGGCGAGCGCGTTGGCGTCCTTGTAGTCCTTCAGGACCGGGTGGACCTTGAACTCGTCACTGAGAAACTCGCGCCACTTCGCCGGGTCGGGAGGAAGGGCGGGCGCGGTCGTTGTAGTTGTGGACTGGCTACCCGCTGTGGTGGTGAGTAGGGGACCGGTCGAGCCGGCTGCCCCCGCCTCCTCATAGAGCGGACCTTGGTGCTTCAGCATCTTGTTTGATCTCCTGTTCCTTGATTGCCTCCACTAGGAAGCGGGCAAGCTGGTCCTCGGAACCCAGGACCGTCTTGAGTATGGAATAAACGAACTGCTGGCGGCCCTCCTTGATGAGAAGGGCCGTGGTGTCGGTCGTGAGGGCGGCGCGTGTGATGCCCGCCTGGATACACATGTGGCGCAGCACGCGCATGCCGCGCTCGTCACCGAAGAGGATCCGGTAGTCCTCGCTGATGTTGTGGCGGTTCAGCCACTGCTTGATGCGGCTCATCCGAGAAGGAACGAACTGGCGGCCTCGCTGGCGGCCGGGTCGGCGGCGCGGGCCTGGGCCACGTTCTTCATGGCGGAACTGGCCTGCTCGGCCTGCGCGATCTGGGCGGCCTGCTGCTCCTGCGCCGCGCGCTGCTCGCGGATCGCGTCGATCTCCGGCTTGCTGCGCAGCACGCGCGGGGAGACGTCTCCAAGAAGTGCATACTCCTGCACCAGCCGGTCCATGTCCAGCGCGTCCAGGACGGTCGGGTCGACCTGGGTCAACGGCAGCAACTGCTGCAGGTAGCGCTCGATGGACTGGGACTTGGAGGACTGCTGGGCCTTGAAGGCCGGCGAGACGTAGTTGATGCGCAGCGGTCGGTTGTCCATCAGCTCCTCGGGCGCGTCGGGAATATGGCCCCAGGCGGCGAGCAGTGAATAGGTCGAGGTGATGATCGGGCCGAGGAGTTCCGACTTCAGGCGGCCGACCATCGGGGCCATCAGCACCATCTTCTCCTGCCGCGCGTCGTGGATCTCGAAGGCGGTCTGGCGCTCCTTCTTGCGGTCCATGAGCAGCCAGTCCACGTAGAATGCCTTCAGGATCGCCTCCTGCCTGTCGCGCAGGATGTCCACCGGGACATCGAGGCGCGACGGGACCGGCAGGGCCTCGATCCTCTCGGCCATGCCGGTGCGGTAGTAATTCAACCCTCCAGGAGTCGTCCTGAGCGGCAGCATGAACCCGTCGTCCGGGAGCATGAGCGGCGGGTCTGCCATCTTCTGCGCTGCGCGCAGGATTGTCTTCCACATGGCGTTGAGCATGCGGATGTCCGGCAGCGAGTTCATCCCGGGCCCGCGCCCGTAGAGTTCGCCCGCATACTTCGTCCAGCGCGGCACCATGTAGGGGAAAAAGTCATACCCGCTCTCCTTGAGGATGAACCCCAGCTCGAAGCAGACCCAGACCGAGGCATACCTCTTGTTCATGGGGCCCGGCTCGGGGGAGCGGTCGCTGCGGGGGTGGGCGATGTGGATCACCTCGAAGAGGCGGTCGTCGCCGGACTTGAACACCTTCTCGGACGCCTCGTTGATCCCGGGGAAGGCCTGCACGAGCTGGCGCTTCGTGTAGGTGGTTTTCCGATACAGCGTATCCACCTGGAAATTACTGGACTCGTCGGCCCAGCAGTCGTGCAGCGGGAAGGCCTTGTAGCAGGTCGAGCCGAAGGCGGGGTCGTAGTCGATATAGAGCACCCCGGTGCCGAAGCAGCCGATGTCGAGGTAATCCTCGTGCAGGCTCGAGTGGAAGGTCGAGCGCGGGTGCTGGAAAGCCTGATACAGGATGTCGGACACTTCCTCGATCCAGGCGCGCACCGGCATGGCCAGTTGCTCGCCGCGGTCGCT
>Ga0180067_1000023_pt1 | contig 16079 bp, 16 predicted proteins | sample EasRiv231_16_10D_FD_123018 | JGI IMG/M metagenome (GOLD analysis project Ga0180067, IMG submission 123018) | Soil microbial communities from meander-bound floodplain in the East River, Colorado, USA - East River metaG ERMLT231_16_10D | ecosystem: Environmental > Terrestrial > Soil > Floodplain ... | reverse complement strand
TGTAGAGGTTCGTTTGGTTGTGCGCTGTGTACGCAGCAGCACCGAGACGACACTGCATGTTGTGAGTGGTGATGTTGCCTGCCGCCGTCGCCGTCTGCTGAATCGACATCGTTGCCACGACTGAACGAAACGTCTTGGTGCCTGTCTCGGGCAGATAAACAGTAATCTGCGTCAAGGTCGTCAACGTGTTATCTGTAACCGCTGCCGTTGCTGGAAAGGCGTAATGAACGGTCTTAAGCCGAGTAGTCACCGTTCATCACAAGCCATTCAAGTCCAAGATGAAGGCGTTCGTCGCGATGGTCAAGTTGCCCGCTGAAGCGAACGTGTTGGGAACGGTCTTGTAGAACTGCATTTCACCCACTGCCGAAATGTCAACAGCAGCTCCAGCTTGAGTTGTCGAAACCGAGAACAGATCGGTTGTCAGACCAGTCGCGATAACCCAGTACAGCGTAGTCGCAGCCAGAGGCGCAGGAAGCGTTTCTCCCATGACTGCGCCAAAGAACACGCGATCATCAGCGACAAGTCCATGACCTGCAGACTGAATCAAGTTGCTGGCAATCGCGTCCACGGTAGCGACTCCGTGGACAGTCGATCCAAGTGGATCAGTTGAAAGACGATTGCCAGCAGACGACGCATCAAACAAAGCAAGCGCCAAGGGTGTTTCACCTGCTCCAATCGGAATCGAGATGGACCCGTTGTTGCCTGCCTGACCCGCTGCTGGTGTGCCCATTGTTTGCCAAGTAATCGCTTGGCGAGCACCAACAACTTCAGTGCCACTCAAGGCAATGATCGCACCGATGTGGGTGAATCCAGCCTTGCCTGACGTACCGAGCGCGGTACGACCTGCTGCGATGAGCATGTCAGCCCTCCTGTGGCTCTGATGGGTTCACCAGAAATTCGGCAAACCCTTCGACGGTGCGCTCATCTGGATCATATGCCTGCATGTAGGCAGACAGACCCTGTGAGACCGCTTCTTGAAATGTCACTTCGTTCGGCACTTCGGCTCCTTTCCGGAATCAGGCAAGGACCTTCATGACGTAGGTGAGGTCGAGATGCGGAAGCACTGGGAAGGCCTTGATGCCGTTGCCGAAGTCGTGGCCCCAGGGGTCCGGACCCGTGTCCTTCTCCCACTCGTAGAAGCCACTTGTCCAGTCGCCCTCGGGATGAGGGCTGGTCAAGGTTGCGCCGAAGCCGATGGTGTCGTCCACCGCGGCCACGTCCTGCGTTGACGGCAGGAGCAAGACCACGTTGTCACGCATGAACTTGGTGTTCACGGTGCTGTTCGATCCCAGCGCACGGGTGCGGTAGACCGAATCGTACAAGATGAACTCCATGTTCGTCTGGTTGGAGATGAAGTCGGCCGCAGCCTGGTCACCCCAACCAGTCACCTTGTACAGCGGATTGCTGCCAGTGAGGGCGTCGATGAACTTGCTGACCTTGCGCAGGGTTCGGAACACCTTGGTTGACATGACGGCCCGGTTCAAGTTGATGCCGTACACGTCCTTGGCGTCAGCCTGGACGATCAACAGGTCCTCGATGGGATCGGCACTGGTGCTGCTCCAGTAGTTGTTGCCAGCGCTCGGCGGAACGAAGTCCTGCTGAGCACCCGGCCGACCGAAGTCGCACGTGAACAGGATCTTGCCGTCGTTGTACGTGATGACGCCAAGGTCCATCGCCTTGAGAATCAACCACTCAATGCGGTTGTCCAACTGGCGGCGGCGGCGAGCCGTTGCCTGAGCGAACTTGTCCTGCATCTCTTCGGTCGCAGACCGAATGATGAGCGGCAAGCTCGTCATTCCGGCACCCAGCAGAAGCGCTTCACGCCACCGGCTGATGTCGGAAGGATCGAAGTGATCCTTGATTGCCCAGTCGATCAAGCTGGCACGGCCGGTCCCAACGGACTCGTCCTTTCCAGCAAGTTCGGCTTCGGCGTCCTCAGCACGTGCCGGGGCGAGGCCAGCGGTCATGCCGCGGGTGTATCCGAAGATCACATCGTCCGACTGCACGTCCTTCATCGGAGCGAACAGGCGGGTACCAATGTGGTCCTGGGGCGGCTCAAATTCGCGGATGATGCCGAGGGCAACTTCCTTGCGAACGAGTCGATCTTGGGCGAGTGGCATGTTCTGTGTCTCCTTCGGTCAGACCGCGAACCGGATGTCGATGTGCTTCTTGGCGAACATCGCTGCGGCAGTGGTGTCGTCCAATGCGACCGCGACCCCGGCTGAATTCAGCACGAAGCAACGATCCTGATACACGTCGGCCTCGTAGAGAACCGCGACTTCGACATCGCGGTCCATCGTTTGCCAGGGCAGGAACGTGTTGCAGATGCCGACGATGTTCGCCGTGTCACCGCGACCATCAGTTGCACCTGCCACGCCGGGGGTTCCGGTGGTCGGTGTGATCGCGTGACCTGCACCCGTGAGCAATGTCACGTCAACGGTTGCCTGAGCAACGTCCGCGCCCATCTCGCCGTTGTAGGTGATGACGAAAGGCGCACTTGCGATCGGTCCACCTGTGACGGTGAGGCTGTCGGCAATCGCCTTCTCTGCGGCCGTTGCATCGGTGTCGGCGGCGACAGCCGCCCGAATCGCCGTCTGCACTTGTGCCGCTGTCGCATCCCAGGCAATCGCAGCCGTGGTGGAGTCGAGCAGAGTGATCGTGAACGAGCCACCCGAAATCGTGCCACCACCCGTCAGGGTCTGCACTTCGTCAGTGCCACCCGCCTGGAAAGGTCCCACCTTGTCGAGTTCGGGACCAGATGTGATCTTGGCGAGAACCATGCCGGTCTGCACGATCTTCTGACCGGAGTTGCCGTCGATGGTCTGGGACGGAACGGTGCTGGCCGCGAGCGTCCGACTGACCGTCCGCATACCCCGCGTCGAACGCAGGAACACATTGCGTCCGAATGGGGTTGCGAACGCATTCTTCTGGAAAGATGCCATGGGTCAGCTCCTTCAGCTCTGGTTGGCAGTGAGTCGGGCCAGTTCCTTGAAGTGGTCCGTCGCTTCGACCTTCTCCTTGGGCATGAGCCGGTAGAGGTAGGCGACAGTTTCCTTCAGAACGCTGATGCGTTCTTGGGCTGGGTCGGTGTTGGGCGCTTCGGGGTTCGTCGTCGCGTTGCCGTGCGGCTGCATGATCGGCAACGCTTGCGCGCCCTCGTAGGTCTTCTTCCAAGCGTCGAACGAATCCGTCTGCAGACTCAGTGCGAACGCCTGCATCCCTTCTACCTGGGCGGCGATGATCTTGCCAGCCTTGGCGAGGTCGGACACGAAGGTCTTGCGAGCATCTTCGTCGGTCGTCCTGACGACGGCCTCCAGAGTGTCGATGTGACGCTGCACGGCAGCGAAATCAACGGTCTCTGCGCCGTTGATTCGGAAGGTCGTGGCTGCTGGGGCTGGGGCCGGAGCCGCAGGCGGTGCAGCCGGAGCCGTCGATCCCGCTGTGGTTGGAGCAGGTGTCGTTGTCACGTTGCTCTGTCCCGGTGTCGTGGACATCTGACCAGACCCAAAGACGTTGATGGTTGTCGCCGGTGGGCGATCTTCGACCGAAGCACCCGCTGTTCCGTTCTGTCCAGACATTTGCTCTCCTTGTGGAATCATGCTGAAGTAGCTGACTTCCTTCTGCTTGCCGTGGAGACCTTCCACTGCAGGCATATCGACATAAGCGACACCGAAACAAACAGGCCAGTATGCGGTCTCGTTGTTGTCGATATACATGCCGACTTCCAGTGAAACGGAACGATAGGTGCCCCGCGCCAACTTGTCAACCTCTGTCGGCTCCGTTACATGAATATCCGCCAAAAGCTTTTGCCCATTTGTCGCAAGACCCTCAATGTACCCCATCACCTTGTCGATGCTGAAGCTGTGGTCGCGCCGCGTCGGTACGTTCGGGAAGATGTCATTGTTCTTCAGAAAGTCGAAGTTCGACGCCATGAGTGCCAGATGTTCCGGCAACCAAGTGTGCTGGTCTCCCCACGAATCGCGGAAGGTGCCAGCCTTGAATACTTCAACTCCCCGCACGATCGCGGTGCTGTCGCTCTGCCAGTCAATGGTGTGACCTTGGAAGGTCGCAGAGGGACGGTTGTCGCTAGCGAAGATTGCTCTCGGCTTTGCGACTGCGGTGGGCATAGCTCAGATCATGCTCCATTCGCCTGAACGTCCGCAAGCACTATCACGAAATTCTTTGCTTTTCTTCCTGCAGAATGGGCGCACCACGAACCACCCGAATAGTTTGCCAGCGGAGACATTCACGACAGCGAATCTTCACATCACCACCCGTGGCGAGAACTTCGGTGTACAGACGCTTGCCCTTCCATACCTTGACGTGAACAAACGGTTCGCCGTCGTCATCAAGACCACACTTTGCAAGTAGTGGACGAAGTCGACAATGACACCGAACCTCCAGGCCACTGTGCAAGTCCACCATCGCTAGCTCACCATTTCAAGGTCAAAAGCCTTTTCGAGAATGCCCTTCATCTCTTCACCGGAATCAACTACCGGCGCTGCCTGCGTAATCACACCGTTGATCTTGGCGTACAACTTGTCAGTGAAGGCTGTAGCATCTTGAATGGCGACACCATCTCGGGTCAACGCATCGATGAACCGATTGCGATAACCAAGAGCCGTTTGTACTTTGCCACTCCCAACCTCGCGAGCAACGCGTGTTGCTGCTTCCTCAAGAACGTGACGACCTGCTTTGACCGTTGGCTTCGGAGTCGGGTCGCCCTGGGGGTCCGTCGTCGGGTCGGGCGCGGGCGCGGTCAACTCTTCGATCTTGTCGAGCTTGACTCCTGTGATCCGACCCAACTCTTCCAGGTCAGGCATTCCACGTGCTTGACGAATCAACTCAACCAGAACCTCCTTGAACATCTCAGTGTCGGCGTTACCCTGACGCCTGAATACCCACTTGCATGAGACATTCTCGCTACCGGGGAAGTTCAGAACCTTGAGGCGATCAACGAGGTAGTTCTGCAAGTAGAACTGAATGTCACCCGACAGCGCGTTCAGCATCTGTTGGAAGATACGGAGATGCTGCACTCCAAGGTTGTACGAACCAACATCAGCGGTCCTGAACAGCAGAACGGGCGTAAACACAGCCAAGGACATCTCTTCGTCCAGGCGAGACATGTACCGTTCAAAGTCAGCACCACGCATCTGACTTTCCAGATATTCGATGTCGAAGTCGTATTCCTTGGTTTGTGGGTCACGGTCGGACGGCAGGACCACAGTTGCACGACTGCGGATGCTTTGAACAATCTGCTCCATCGCAGCCTTGCCACTCATAACTTTGCCACCACCCATGTCCACGTCGCTTTCAAAGCGACCGCGCCCAATGGGGAGCGGCTCACCGAAGCGTTCGTAGTACCTGTTGGCGAACAAGTGCATCAAGTTGGAGAAGAACCACGACGGGAATGCTGCCTTGAGAAGCTTGCGTCCGTAGTAGTCACCGTTCTCCATCAGACACGGATACCAGAGCGTATTGTGTGTAAGATATCCTTCAGTGATGAACGTTCCACAACTGGTCTGAATGCTTGCGATTGGCTGTTCGCCCATCGAATTGACGTAAGTGACAGTCGCCAAACTCACAGATTTGTTAATCTTGAGGGCTACACCATCCCAAAGGAAACTCAAATCTCGATCCATAAACCGGACTGGTTGAACAAGAGACAGGAACCGAATGATTTCTCGACGCCCCCCAAGCACTGTTACCTGAACACAGCGATCACGAGTATTTGGAGTCGCAGTAAATTCAAACTTGTTCTCAGCAAGGAGAGTCTTGATCTTGTCAAGCACAACTCCACTGTTCTGTGAAATCTGCAAACAAACAGGATTCACCGAGAGAGAACCTTCTCCATCAAAGATTCCTGCAAGCCAACCAATTTCTTCCGATGATTCATGTTCCCACGGTTGACCAAAGAATCCAACCTCGTCGCCAGGAACCAGGTCGCCAGCGTTCTTCCAAATCCAACGGTCCGAGTAGATGCCGTCACTGGTTGTAATCATGCGACCTGTTGCTGGATCGCGTTGACGACCAGCAAGCACCGCACGACGACGTACCAAGAATGGATGATCAGTACTTGCAAGAATTGGATCACCAAGGTCGGTACTGATTTCAACACAAGGCTTGCGTCCCGCATTGTTGACTTGAATCTCGGCCGTTCGGTAACAACGGCCACCCTTGCCGCCAGGAAGATGAGCGTCATCTTCATCAAACGCTACGATCTTCTGGCCAACCTGCAAGTCACCAGCGCGACGCCACACCATGTCGGCGCACAGAATCCGTGTATCTGGATGAACACAGTTCTCGGGAGGAATCCAGAATCCGGTTTGCTTGAGACCGTTGTACTTGTACAGCGACGGCTTGACCTTGCCGTCCGGTGCCCACCCCATGATCTTCTTCCACTCGACGCGACACTCTTCAGGAACCAAGTCCTTGATGTTGCTGATCAAGTTGTACCCGTCGCGGAATTCGTAGTTCACGGCGTTCGGCCCGAACCCAGCCCAAAAGCCTTGCGAAATTGCCCGAATCAGCGGAGTCCACATCTCACGGATGTTGCCTTCGATCACCGAGGCCATTTCCTTGTTCTCGCTCTCGATGTACCAGTCCATGCCGTGCATGATGAAGGTCAGCACATTCAAGCTGGAACCCAACTGGTAGTGCTGACGCATGGCGCGATAATCCGCAAGCGTCAACCGACTCAGATCGAATTGAAGAACTGCTCCACCAGGGAGAGACAAAAGGACACCTTCGCGACCGGACCACTGTCCAAACTTGTCGCCAACTCTCGGTTCAACAATCGCTGAAGCGGACTTCCGATACTGCGATTTGTCGATCGGTCGTCCCCTTGCATCCAAGAGGGTCATCTGTCATCATCTCCATGTCGGAGGGAGGGGGGCCGATAGGCCAGAATCTCCCCGGTAGGCTGGATGTTGTAGACCAGCCAGACTCGGGAAAGAATTCTCGTGATGCTGACTGGTGTCCAAGTTGACACCGTTTCTGTGGTAGCGCCGATCGCCCATCAGGGAGAAAGTCACACCAGCTACGGAATCAGCTACGTCCTTGGAGCCGTTCAAAGGATGGTCGATCTTTTTGCCCGTGTCCATCAAATGCGTCAATTCGTGGATAAGAATTTCCTGCTGGATACTTCCAGAGTCCATCTGGATTTCCACGACGTAAGGTGGATAGTCAATCCTATCTTCATAAATCGCTTCACGAAGATCATGATACGGCAAGACATCTCGGTCGATTGACAAGTATTCGGCGTTGATTCTCCGTCGCTGCAGTTGCTGCATTGTCTCTGTGGATTCAAAGCCGTCCATGGTTACTCGGTTGATCTTGAACTTCAGATCATCGATGAGCATGTAAACCCACTTGCGAATATCTGCAAGGAAGATTTCTCCACCGGGGCGAGCTTTGATACGAAGCAGCATGTCAATGACGATGTATGGCTTGCGCTCACCCTCGCGCACGACCATCTCAGGCACGTGACCCATCGCAAATCCAAGGGCATCACCCTCACCTGAATACGCAAGGTCGATGTGAACGGCTCTCTGCAAGGTATTGTGTGCCTTGAACCACGGCTCAAGTCGCCCATCCACGCGGACGGGCGACTTGAGTCCTGGGTAGCGAATTATCCACCGATCACGTGCAGCATCGATCTTGTTCACCAGACTGATGAACGGGTCATTCACGGCGGGCGGAATACCAGCCAAGTCTTTTAGCGCCTTCTCCGGATTGTTCTTGAAAGCACGCCGATAGACCTCTGGAATGATCATCACCTGTTCAGACATATTCAGCAGACCAACTACCCCATCGGGCATGATCTGCTTGCGCGCCACGTCGTAGGCGAAAGTCTTGACAACTCCATTCTCATCCTTTTCGAAGAATTCGTCACCAAGTGATTCCCAAATTGCGAGGCGTACTGCGTAAGCGTCGGGTCGATTCTTGAATTCTTCGTACTTACGAGCAGCGAATCCCGCTGACTGCTTCATCTGGCCGATGACAAGAAGAAATCCTCGATCTTGGAATCGTGACGTGATGCGGTTCTCGATCGCGTCGTAACCGTCTTGCGCGTAGTCCTTGTTGACGGTTACCTGGTGAGAGTCAGCCTCATCGATGATACCGCCGAAGATGTTGTAACCTTCAAACGTGGTGTCTTTGGAGTCACCAGGGAGAATCCAGATATCCTTGTCGAAGCGAATCTGGTTCTTGAATGCCGGGTCCATCGGGTGCTTCTTGAACCAGGGACTGTGCTGGATACGCGCCTTGATGTCGCCAAACACGACCTCTCGGGCCTGAGCTTCACTGGTAGACATCTCCATCAAGGCGATACGAGACCCAGGCAGCAAGTCAAAGAAGTCCTGTGGATCACGCAAACACAGCAACCAGTGGGCGAGATATGGCAGAACGACACTTGCAATCGTTGTCTTGCCAATTCCGATACCACCCGTGACGATCGCAAGTGGATACTTGGTGGGATGTGTTCCGGAGACTTCCTTGCCGAGAATCTCGCTCAGTTCTTCCTTAATCCTTTTCCGAACACCCTTTTCGATGTTCAGGTACTCAGGTCCAAGGAATTCGATCAGTGTCGCAGGACGCTCAATGAACGCTGGGTTCTTCTTGAGCCACTCAAGTTCTTCGGCTAACTTGTTCAGATTGCTCATGGACGACTTCTGACATCAATCGCCTGGCGAGAATGTTCCTGCATGACATACTCTTCGACCATCTCAGTTGTGATGTCATCGCGAGCAATGCCACGCTGTTCAAGTTCATGCACTACAGACGCCACCAGCGAATTCGGTGTGTCAGTATGAATGTGCTGTCCACCGTAGAATGCCGTGACCCGCGCAGCACCAGCGGCAGCCAGGCGAGGGTCGATCAGCTTTGCGAGCTTCTCTCCATCTTGAACGAGCACATGACCAAGACGTGTGAGGTTCGGGTCAAGTCCATCCTGTGAGTATTCCTCGTCCTGTGCGCCTCGTTCAAAGCGATTTGCTTGTGTCGCTAGGACTTTTCCAAGTCCTTCGATGATTGAGTCAGCACTACGGGTTCCGAAGAATCCAGCGAGCTTTGCTCCGTCCGTGTCAGGAAGCGAACAGACGGCACCGTCACGATAATACTTGCACGCAGCAAACAGGCTACATGTGTCACAAGTGATCTTGTCCCCTTCGCCAGCCTTGATTTGCTGAGACATCACGTTCACAGCAGTAGCAGGCAAGTGGTGATGACTGTTCGGGTCCACCGGATCGTGACCGTTGGTCTTGAACTTCAGATTGGTCTCAAAGTTCTCACCAGCCCATTGCGCCGACTTGATATTGAACTGAATCCTTTTACTTACGGTACTCAGTTCGTTCTGTGAGAACCCAAGCATCCGAATCCACTGAGCAAACTGAACACCCTGTTCGTAGTTGATCCGGCGTCCACTCGGGAGATACAGCGTTCCGTGTCTTGCCTCTGTCCATGGCTCGATGTCGGCAGCGGCGAAACCCATGCCGAAACAAGCTCTGAAACTTGTTGACCCCCAAAGATGAATGATGACTTCGGGGTAGTCCTTCTGGAATCGTTGGAGCGCCCGCAGGAAGGATCGTCCCAGGGTTCCAGTTGCGTCGGGATATCTTGTCACCATGACTCGATGCTCTTGTCCGTAGACGGGCCGACGATCCGCGGCGACGTTCGGATTACTGCAGAGCGCCATATCTTCGCCGGGTGGGTTGGCGAGCATGTCCTCAAGATCATCGATCGTGTCCTGGTCATATGCCCAAGTCTGGTACACGGCAAATGGCATGGCCGGAGAGAAGCCACGACGTAGCTCGACCGTCGTACTGTTGTCGCGCACGATCAAGATGCGATACTCTGCAGTCTGAGGGTAATGCATCTCGATCTGAGCCTGAGCATCGATCGCCTTTTGGTCTAGGAGCCGCCCTTCCCAGATGATATGAGGCACAAGAAGTTGCGCGCACTCATTCATGTAAGAGATGGGGTCTCGGAACCAGACTTCGGTCATTCTTTCCTCATTGCGAGAGCGGCGGCGAGACAGCTTCCAGCCACGGAGCACTCCGACGATGATGCCAGTCGATCTGAGTGAGTTACTGTCTCGCCGCCGCGATCTTGTGTCATTGACGAATCGGAATCACTTGAGCAAGAGCTACTGGTTGATCTGGATTGTAACGCCACATAGGAGCCGTTACGTTCTTTGGTCTAGGAACTTGCACTATCTCCCCTCCCTTTTCCAGATTCTCTAACGCTCTAATTCGGAGAAAGGTATCAAACTTGCGGGCACCACTCTGCTTTGAAAGCGTCCGCATGGTTATATCATTGTTCGGACGAAAAGCAAAGTACTTTCTTATGACTTCAGTGCATTCTTCCAATGGTGTCACGCCAACATTTCTTTCCACAATCCCGTAACACTTCTTCAAATAAGGAAACAGCATCATCAGGGAACGCACGTGGCTAGCTGTTATCCAAGTTGAATTACTGTTAATCGCAAAAGTCAGCAGTATCTTCTTGCTGATCAGTTCGATGCGAGATACCAGTAAGTTATCAGTAGCCTCCATCTGCCGAATTTCGGTTTGCACCAATTCGTCCCACAGTTTCACTGCCTCGGGATCAAGTTTCAGTGAAACTTCTTTGCCACCTGATGCCCACCCACGAACCTTGGCAAGTAGGTCAGCGGCCTCAGTCAGATCGATCTTTACATCCGAAATCGATGGTCTGAACTTCTCCGTTCCAAACGGAAAGATCCATCTATTCAAGAATCCACTCGACGCGTCACCTGTTGTCAGTAAGTGGCTAAGTCGTTTCGGTTGAGTTGTGGTCAACGTACTCAGGTAATGTCCCTTGGCAATCGCCATGCCGCCCGACCTTGAACTACGTATCACGTCATCAGACGAGTCATTGAAGTTCATGCAAACTGATCGCATCGTTGAGCCTGCGCGATTGATCCTTGCCATGTAACCTTCCATCTCAGATTCGAGATAAATGGCATGTACTGGATGACTTGTCTTGTCTTTCGTCACCGGGTCTGTGGTGATGTTGACCAGTTGATCGATCAAATCCTCGCCTGATCCTGTACCAGAGATGATACGCACGCCCGCCGAAGTGTCGTAGTGATAAGGAACAGCTTGACGTAACAACATCTTGAACCAGTCGATGCTGCGTGACTTGCCAGTTCCAGTTCCACCAACCAAGCAAATCATCAAGTTCGACCTAACCGGAGTTTCATCTACAAGTATCACATTGTTGTGACTAGCGAGACCAAGAGCCAGAAGACCAAGGAAAAAGTAGAATTCATTTGGCTGAGTCGATTTCGACATCTCAGTCATCCATGCTCGCAAGAAGTTGTCCTCTCCCTCCAAGATGACTGGAAGCTGCGCGTAGTTGAACCCGGCTTCTTCGTCATCTTCGTTATTCTCGAAGTGGGTATGAAGTGGGTATGGAGAAATTGCATCATCATCTTCCGATTCAATCGGCGGCGCTACGTCCGATTGCGAAGTTGCAACTGGTTCAGTTGCCGGTGCCTCTTGTTTCGGTGTCTCTTGTGTCAATGGCTGGGTTCTCTCCAGCCACGACTCTTTTCCCGCCACCATCAGCGTCCAGCCAAGACCTTCCGCCATACGTCGCCGTAACTCTGGGAAGTTCTTGCCGTCCTTGTAACCAGGCACGTCAAACCCGTAACGCCAAGCTGCGATGTCGTACTTGTCGAACCCGCCGTCCTGTGGACAGTTACCGACGCCGCCGTCCCCTTTGTCGAGCGTCAACCAGGCAGATGGGTGGCGATCTTCGTGTCCAGGGAATGGACAAGAGACCATGATCGATTCAGTCTTACCCTTCGGATCACAGACCATCTTGCGACAGTAAAGGTTGTAGGCTTCCACAATGTCCAGGCGATTGAGTACTGCGTCAATCTCCATGCGCTCGCGCTTGAAGTTGTCTGGTGTTGGATCGTCGGGGACCAAATCTGGATCGAAGTACTTTTCCTGTTTAGGTGGTGGGATGTCGGGTGGTTTCTCTGGCAATTCGATGCCAAGGATAGCGGCGCGCCGCCGCACGTAGTCAGTCAGAGACTCATCTGGTAGGCGAGGAATATCAGGGGCTGGCACAGCTAACCCCGAATTCTGTCGATGATCAGCTTGTGATATTCGACGCACATCTGTTCAGCGGTAGATTCAGAGAACCCCTGATCTTGAAGTTGTGCCTTGTAACCAGACATAGCTTCCATGATCGGAGCCATAATCGCCGCCATGTTGATCAGAGATTCCGTAACTGCTGTGACGACCTCTTCGGTTGAGAGCACCTTCATCGGAGACTCCCTGCTGTCAGAACTTCAAGCGGGTCATCGATGACGAACTTGCCAAACTCCACGTCGAGTCGCAAGAAGAACGAAGGCTTCCCACTCTTGCGGTTGATCCCCAACGGGAGCCTCACCAGGTTGCCGTAGCCGTCAGATTTCACACCGTCTTGCTTGGGAAAGACCTCGATTTCCAGGCTCGGATAGCCGATCGTGTGCTTCCAGAAGTTGTTTCCCTTGAGTGGCTCAAACACCTTTAAAGACTCCAACACCTGAACGGCTGAAGCGCGAGCCTGATCTGCTGGCGTCCGCGGGTCCAGACAGCCGATGACGTGCAGACCTTTGTTGCCCGAATAGCAGACAATGACCTTGCAGCCCAACAGTTTCTGTGTGCGTTTGGCGAGACCGTCAGCCATCGCGTAGACCTGTAGAGCAAGATCACGCTTGGCTTGTGTTGTTGGTCCCGCCCAGACCTCTCTGGGATTGATCATCACACTCGGGTTGTCTGGCCCGTCAGGAAAGTAGATGCTGTTCTTGTTGAAGTCGATGTCGAACACGAAGCACCTGACTGTTCCAGTTTCGGGGTTCACCAAGTAGTGACCGAAGGTCTGACGGCCCTCGACGTGGGCAACCAAGCTGTCTAAGCTGAACGGAATCAGCGGGCGATCGTTGTAGTTCTGCTGCGGTCCATCTCGATGCGGCCAGTAATCGCCGTTCGATGTCTGAATCGCCTTCACGTCACGGCGCTCGATGAGATTTCCTGCTAACAACTTGGCTATTTCGGTTGCATTGTTCACAGCGTGGCTCTCTGTGTGTTCGGCCCTTGGGTCCCTCCGTTCACGAAACAGAGCATCTACCAGGGGGTATGTGGGTCCCCGAACGTAACACCGGCCCGAAATGGTGTCAAATGTCTTGCCAAATTAGTTGCGAATTCTTTGAAATAGTGCCCGAAATGGCTCCGGAATTGACCAAAAGAGACCGTTTCTCTGCCCAATTTCACCAGATTCGTGCCGTTTCGCGCTGGTTTTCAAGCATTTTAAGCGCGAAATGACCGTATCTGGTCCCGATGCGTGCAGGGTTGGTTACTCTTCGTCGGGTTCATGAAGAATCCAATCGGGAAGATCGGGGATCGGCACCTGTTGGTTGGCGTACTTGTGCGTGCAGTCACCAAGATACTCAAACACACCCACCCGCAAGAACGAATGGCAGACGAACTTGTCTGTCCACCGCGTCAGGATCGACGGGGAGAGCGTCGGTGCTTCCAGGTTGCCGTCCCAAGTCCACGACGGCGACTTGGCTGTCGTGTTGACCGGGAGCATGTGCAAGCCGGTGTGTCCCGTCCCGCAACCAGGACACACGAACATCAGACACGTGTACCTGGTGCCGTGATCATCCACGGTGCGAAGCATTGACTTCACACCGTGGATGACCGGGGTGACTTCTGTGTCGCTGTCAGTCACCCAGCCGGAGGGAAATCCGTCACCGGGTCGATCGCCTGGATGCGGGCGATCGTGTCGGCAATCTCGGCGTTCTTGGCGTCGTTTTGCGCCGTGAGGTCTGCGATCGTGGCGGCGTCGGCGGCGTCGGTCGCCAGAGCAGCCTGCAGGAGGGCGTCCTTCTCGGCAAGAAGGCGCTGAAGTTCGGTGACATCTGTGTTGATTCGCTCGATGAGGGCGTCAACTGCTTCGGAAAGTGCGGACATGGTGTTCTCCATTGAAGTGAGTCGGGACAGGATTTCTTCGTTGCTACCTGACATTGTGATGTGAAGGTGAACCGTACTGGGGTTGACCCCTGTCAGGTTGATCTGGATTGGTTCAGCCATGACGGACACGCTACCACACCACACGTGTCCGTCACGAACTGTCTTGCGAAATTCAGGCGTTGTTCACCGGGCCGCTGCCAAGTAACGGGGGTTGTTTGGCAGAGTCGCCGTTGTCGAGAGCCTTCTTGAAGTCGTAGACGGTGCCGATGGTGCTTGTCAGTGTCAGACCGATCAGCACAAGGCTTGCTCCGTCGAGTGTCCCCAGGGGAATACTGGTTCCGGGCAGCACCAGGGTCTCGGTGACCTTGGCTGCTGCCGCCAGAAACGTACTCACCACTCCGGCGATCCAGACCGCCGCCAGGGTGAAGGCTCCGTTCATGTCCTTGTTTCGCAAGTACTTCAGCATCTCGATCACCTTGCTTGCGAGCAAGCCAATCGTTCCAAACGCAAGTGCTTGTTCCATTTCTTCTCCTTGTCTAGGCGAGCGGGTCGGTTTCGACCAGCGCGATCCACTGCTCTTCCGAGACCTGGCCGTCGAAGTCGGGGAACCTGCTTCGCAGGGCTTCCTCGACCTCAGCATCGAACGGGTGGTTGACATCCATCCCGAGCACTTGCATCAACTGGATGCGGGCTTCGCCCATGACGCCTTGGCGCAGTGCAACATGCGGGAAGTCGTAGCCGGGGTCGTCGGCCGCGTCGGTGACGAGCACGACCACACTCTCTTCGGGGGGAGCGAAATCCACAGCTTTGTCCACATCCTGTGGATCACTTGTCTTGTCCATCTTCATCTCCATGGGTGGGGCCAGATCACCGGAAGGTGCATCTGGATCGGGCATGTCTTGAGTCTCATCTGGTTCGGCCATGAGGGATCATCGTAGCACCCGAAATCGCGCTCGTCCAGGGTCGTAAGAGAGACCAGATTTATCTTTAAGAAGTTAGGTGGGGTAACTGGGGTATGGAATTTGTTCCGAACCACGAATACGCGGGGGTACACAAGAATGGCACCCATGATGAATCATGACGATTCGAGGTTGTGTATGAAATGCGTACCCCAGTTACCCCACATACATACTTAGATATATACACACAAAAGAAGATACAAGTATATATACTTATATATATATGATGTATAGGTATTTCTTTTATTTACTTCTACGTATAAGATACTATCTGTCGAACATGTGTTCCTAAAGATGTGGGGTATGGATGCTGTACCCCAGTTGTACCCCAGCTACCCCACATACCCTTTAGGTGGGGTATGGGGAGGACCGGAGTACATACCCCAGTTACCCCACATACGTACCCCACATAAAGCGAACACATGTTCGCCTTACCTTCCTAGAAATTTGGTGCGCGTGGATTGTGGCCTAAGAGCGCAACTGAGGGGGCCGGTCTGGATTTAAAGGGGCGGGTCCAGTACCTTCCAAGGATTCTATAGGACCGATAGCGTAGACTATCGGTACTCTATAGCAAGGTGATCGACGGAGCGTATTAAGATCAATGCAAAGAGCGTTAGGGGCGGGGTCAAGTACTATAGTTCTCAAATTCCTCTTCATTTAGTCCCTAAAGATGCTCTCAATTTGACCCTAAGTACACTCACGTTACCCTCCACATTACCAAGTATCCCCGCCCCAAGATCACGTTATCCACAATCTATCTGTTGTCATATAGAGCGTACCGTGAGACTATCTTTATCACTCTCATCATATCTTTGCACACTATCCATCGACGCTAAGTCACACGTAATCAATCTATTAAGTATGCCTACGTGACCTACGTCACAGGCACCCCGTCGAGCGTCGAGCATCCCCGCGACCATACCCCGTGGTCACGCGGTATTTCTCCGATGAGTCATACCCCTAGGGGTATCGCTATATCGGTACAGAAACGTCGAGCCGCGATCGGGCTTCACTCTCCGTGGTCGATTATGATGAGCTCTTTTCACTCTCCGTGGTTAATCCCCGCCGATCCCCGCCGATCCCGTATGTGACCTAGGTCACACATCCCGCTATTCCGCTCACGTTGCCTTCT
>Ga0180067_1000018_pt1 | contig 16616 bp, 13 predicted proteins | sample EasRiv231_16_10D_FD_123018 | JGI IMG/M metagenome (GOLD analysis project Ga0180067, IMG submission 123018) | Soil microbial communities from meander-bound floodplain in the East River, Colorado, USA - East River metaG ERMLT231_16_10D | ecosystem: Environmental > Terrestrial > Soil > Floodplain ... | reverse complement strand
ACCAATAGACAAGTAAGTTCATGAATACAATCCACAATCCATAGGAACTAATATGACTGCTAATACAGATCTTGACACTCTACTTGATGGTACTCTTGATGATCTAGCTGATCTTCCTGTCTTTGAACCTTATCCTGCTGGTGCTCATCGGGTGAGAATCTCTTTTGAAGAGAAAGTAATTAATAAAAAGCCCGCCGTGGAATTGAAACTTGTAGGTATTTCTACGGAAGAACTTGCTGAGCCGGGTGAAGGTGATGAACCTATCAAGGTAGGACAAGAGACACAAGTACTATACATCATGAAGAAAGATGATGGTACTCCAAATGAAGTCTCTCAAGGGAAATTCAAAGAAGTTATCATGAAGCCTCTTATTGAAGCAACAGGACAGACTAAACTTCGTGATGCAATGTTAGCTGCGAAGGATATGGAAGTCCTAGTAGTAACGAAGAAGCGGCTTAACAAGCAAACAGATATGTTCAATACTGATATTGTTAAGCTGATGGTAGTGTAGAGTTGTAATTGGTTTCCTAGGTTATCCAATACCAAAAAACTTAGGACCTTCTCTCGGGAGATTTTTGTGCAAATAACTAATGTCTGTTTTAAATACCGTGACAGGTTCTATCTGCGCATATTTCCAACGAAACGACTATTCAATTCTACTACAGTCTGGGAAATAGTTAATCGGGGTGATATATTTGCTCTTGATCTAGAAACTCTACAATTCACAGTGATTCCGGGAATAGCTAATGTAGAATTCTTTACATTAGAAATGCAGGTATACAAGCCTGATGACACAAAATAAAATTCTAGCCTATGTAGGAACTCCAGAGGATAAAGAATATCTCCACCGTCTTAAATCTCTTGTAGGTACTGCAAAAGTATTTGTCCGTCTTGACGAAATATCCACTCTCGTGGAGCTTGAACTATGGGCGAAAGAAAGATCAATTACTGGGATCTTTTTGAATCAGAAACACCTCCTAAAGAAATTAGTGGGAGTAGAATCTCGCGCAAATCCCTCTCTAGACTCTTATCAAGGCTCATACCTAAAGAGAAATGGTATAGAGTATGTTGTACTGAATCCGTTGGAGCATCTGGTAAAAGTGAACTATGCTCCATTTACATTCAAGAGATTCCTTTCAAAACTATTGACTCCTGAAAAGTGGAATCCTACACCTGAATTTCACTGGAAACTCTATGAGCCCTCCAATTGTGAAGCTATTTATGAACGATTTAAAACTGCGATCGTCATTTCTATTGACATTGAAACAACAGAGAACCCTCTCCGTATTACTTGTTGTTCTTACACTGGAGTCTTTAGTTCTGCTACTGGTGCTCTCGAAACTTATAGTTATGTCATACCAATAAAAGATGATTATACTTGGGTGTGGGTAGATAGATTCAATCAACTACCAGCCCCTAAGATATTCCAAAACGGGAAATATGATATAAGTTATTTCCTGCATTACGGAAGTTCAGTTCATAATTACCTATTCGATACAGCTCATGCGTTTCATGCATGGCTCTCGGAACTCCCAAAAGACTTAGGTTTCTTGGGAGCTTTTTTTGTACGAGAGGCAATGTATTGGAAAGACTTAGCAAAGACAGGCGATATGATGGATTATTACCTGTATAATGCTAAAGACTCTTGGACAACTGCACTTGTTTTCTTGTACTGGCTTCTAGAAGTTCCTGAGTGGGCAGTACAAAATTATTGTGATGAGTTTCCACTAGTGTTTCCTTGTCTACTAGCGGAAATGACAGGAATAAAACAAGACCAAGAAATTAGGGCTGCGGCGTATGCAGAAACTGAGGTTAAAATAAATGATTTAACTGCTGAAATTCAACAATCTCTTGGGGGTAGATCATTCAATCCCGGATCTCCTAAACAATGTACAACACTTTTCAAAATACTAGGAGTAGATGTTACTTCTACGGATGAAAAGAATATACTTAAATACTCTCTTATTCATCCACTCATTGAGTGGTATGGTACAAGAATACTACAGATTAGGAAACTTAGGAAAGAAAACTCAACTTATTTAGTGGAAGGAAAGAATTATCATGGTCGAATACTTTATGCTCTCAATCCACAAGGGACCGATTCGAGTAGACTTGCAAGTAGTAAACATCACTTCTGGTGTGGCCTCCAAATACACAATATTACCACTGGACCTTCAGTCAGAAGATGCTTCAAAGCAGACGAAGGATTCTATTTTGGAGAGGCAGATCTTGAGCAAGCTGAATCTCGCGATACAGGATATATCTCTGGAGACGAAAACCTTATCCTTAATGTTTCAGGATCGAAAGATTTTCATTCCATTAATGCGTCGGCTTTTTTCGGCCTTAGCTACAATGACCTCTACGACGATGTTGCCAGACGGAGTAAGAATAAACCAATTCGCAATATTGCAAAGAGAGTCAATCATGGAGCGAATTACAATATGGGAGCCAATGTCCTTGTAGATACAATGGGAATTCCAGCTCTTAGAGAAGCTCAGAAACTTCTTGATCTACCTAAGATTTGGTCTCCTAAGACAGTAGCAGAATATCTTCTAAGTAGATTCAATGCAACATATCCGAAATTGAAGGGACAATGGTATGCAAGTATTATTCAAGAAGTTATCACTACTACTATGCTTGTGTCTAGGGCATACCATCACACAGATTCTCCACCACTTTCTGAACAAGAGATCCGACGAAGAATTTCAATTGGCGGTTGGACTCGCTATTGCTTCGGTAGACCAGATAAAAACAAATCAGACCTTAATTCGTATGTTGCACATCCTCCACAATCGTTGAATGCACAGACATTAAATAAAGCTTGGATGCGAGTATTCTATGAGATTGCAATGAATCCGCAGTTCTCTAGGAATTTCAGACTACTTGCTCAGATACACGATTCAATACTATTTCTCTATCGGAGGGGACATGAGTATCTTGCCACGAAGGTGAAAGAATGTATGGAGATTCCTGTAACAGTTCTCGGGGCCGACAAAGTTTATAGAACTTTTACAGTACCAGCAGCAATTAAATTAGGTGCTCCACCGGGAGCAGAATTCTGGCATCAAACTGGAGACTGATATGAGTGTATGTGCTGAGATTACTTTTAATGAAGGGGGCTATTGGTATTCTATATCACTAGAACCAGCGCAATACATGAAACTTTTACAAACAGGATCACTTCCTGATGGTAAGTCAGTAGCATCTGTAAAACTTTTCGATTTTCCAGATGAAGAAGGAGTATCACTTATTTACGATTTTGTACTAGCAAGACGTGGTTCTACTCCTTGGAGGCAGTTTCCTGCGGTGAATGTATGAAATGGCAGAAATTATAAAACTCAAGGAACACTCACAGTATGCCCCTAATATAGATTTCTTTACTGAGTACTTGAGTTATGTAAAAGATACTGAGTGTCCTATTTTCTTTCATAGATGGTGTGCCATTGCTGCGATAGGAGCGTTTCTTGAGAGACGCTTCTATTTCCAGCATGGACACTTCGACATATTTCCAAATCTCTATGTGATGCTTATAGGAAATCCCGGTACCAGAAAATCTACTGCTATCAAGATTGTACAAGGAATTATTAAACAAGCTGGATATACTGATATCGCAGCAGATAAAACATCGAAAGAAAAATTTCTTTTAGATCTCGTTGGTCCTTCATCTGAAGAAGAAGAGTCTACTCTTTGGGGAAAAGAAGCTGATGAGATCACTAACTGTTTTATCATGGCGGATGAATCAAATGATTTTTTTGGTACTAACAATCTCGAATTCTTATCTCTCCTTGGAACTCTTTGGGACTACCGAGGAGTCTATGAAAGTAGGGTTAAGAATTCCAAGTCAGTTGCAGTCCCCAATCCCACCATCTCAATCCTTGGAGGTAACACACCTACAGGATTTGCCTCTGCCTTTCCTATTGAAATTCTCGGACAAGGATTCTTTTCTAGACTCCTCTTGGTATACAGTGATCCAACAGGACGAAAACTTACTTTCCCTAGTACTCCGACATCCGAATCCACAGGAAACATTGCGAATTTGTTTCAACATATTAAAGCAACTATATTCGGACCGGCAATTATTACTTCTGGAGCACGCCAGTTATTAGATAAGATTTATAAACAATACAGAGGAATAAATGATATCAGATTCGAAAGCTATTCCAGCAGGAGATTTACGCATCTTATTAAATTGTGTCTCATCCATGCAGCAGCTGATTTCACTGATACAATCTCAGAAACTATCGTTATCAGAGCGAATACAGTTCTGTCGCATTCTGAAAAACTTATGCCAAAAGCTCTTGGAGAATTTGGAAGAGCAAAGGATTCGGGAGTCTCACATAAAATAATGCAGATTCTAGATTCAACTTCTCAGGTGCTTTCAGTAAATGAAATCTGGGCTCATGTTCATAGTGACTTAGATTCAGTAGGAAAGCTTGGAGATTTGATTAGGAATCTTGTAGTAGCTGACAAAATTATGTCGGTTAAGGAACCGAAACATGGATTCCTTCCTAAGAAGAAATTGATGCTAGAGATAGATGAAGAAACTGTTGATTGGAACTTTCTTACACAGGAGGAGAGAGATGTATCCATCTGAAGATGCACTCAAGAAAGTCTTACAGGCACTGGAAGTAGAACATAGGTGTACGTCTAAAAGACTTTCTGAACTCTCCACTCTGTCTGAATCTGTTATATATGTTTCAGTGAAAGTTTTGAAAGCACAGAAACTTATCTATATAGCTGGATGGAAAAGAAGCTATGGAACTAAAGGAGCTATGGGACCTATGTGGTCACTAGGTTCTAGAAGTAATGTTCAGAAACCAAGATCAGATAGAAGTGAAGATAATAGGAGATATAGAAGAAAGCTTACTCCTGTGATTAAGAAACTTAGATTCAAGAAGTATCACGGTACACTAACTGTATGGAGCTTACTAGGGAAATGACGCACCTGACTAAAGAACTTCCATACTACTTACAGATATATAAATTGATTCTAGAGGAGGCTAGAACTGTAGATGAGATAGCTTCTTTACTAGAACTAGATCCAGTGACTGTTTATAGAGGAACTAAAGCATTACAACTTGTGGGATTAGCAGATGTAATTGGTACTAAGAAAACACACCCAGTTGGAAACTCTTCTTTTCTATGGAAAGCATCGAAATAACATGGCTATCTACGAATATTTTCCAGAAGAATACATACAACTCAATATGGAGTTGATGAATCACCCCCTTCTAATGGAGAGATTAGCAAAACATCCAGCGGAAGAATTTGAAATTAGACTTGCAGAGATTGCATCATACTGTCTCATCGCAGTAGATGGAGAATTCCTTCCAGAAGATCTAGTAAAGTTAGCTGACTTATGTCTAGAAAAACTGAAGCAAATGAAAGGCGTCCGACCATTAGATCAGACGCCTGTGGGAGTTGTAGAAGAAGATTGGTCTAAGTTAGCACTACCAACGCATAAAGGCTCGTTGCCGTCTTAACTTAATAATTCTATCCTTAGCGATACCACTACCGCCACCGCCGCCGGGTATCCCAGTTGCGCCACTCCAGAACTTAAAAAACATAAGATATGTTAGCATTATCCTACTCCCATTAGATTAAGTCTGTTAGATTTGGGAAATCCGGCGGCTCCTTCATAAGTAACACCGGGATCATTAGCTCCAACAATTAGATCAGTTCCAGCTACCCAGTTATTACCTCCAACAACTATCAAATTGGTTGCTAGATCAGTTATACTTCCCATTGGAGAAGCGCTATAGATATTAGCTGTATCAATAACAGTAGTGGTCAGATGCTCAGCATCAATATCAGCTCCAGCTAGTGCAGCACTGAATGCTTTATAATTTGTAATACCACATCCCACATGACTGTTAGCTACATTGCTTTCATCTCTAAACCAAACTTCTCCAGCAACAGCTTCTCTAGCGGTTACATCAGTAGTATTAGTAGCTCGATCAGTTCCATCAATACGAAGAATCAAAGAAGTCACTGAAGTTCTACGGATAGAAGCACGAACCCAAGAGGCATCCGCAGGTTTTACAGATGCTGCTGCTTGAAAAGCAGTACCAGCAGGACTAACCCAGATACTGTAGAAACTAGCACTACTACCACGAAAGTTATCAACGCGAGTTCCTATTCTATTTCCACTAGAGTATCCTGAAGTTCCTCCAATTCCCCACTCATAGTCATTAGCAAACGCAGCTTGCGTAAGCACATACATACTGAATAGTACAGTATAAGGTGCATTGTAATTCAGAGAGGTCAGTCGTCTGAGATATGCATTTGCACCTACAGCATTTACAAAGATTCCCATGCTATATCCAATCAACTGAACGTATAACTTGTACAGGAGTACCCGGTCTGTCAGTGTAGTATATACATTTCAAGGCTGGTATATATTTAGTTTTTCCACCCCATGCTGGCATTTCATTCATATTAAAGAATCCAGCTCCGCCACTTCCAGCAGCTGGATTAATAATTTCAAGATCCCAAGTCCAAGTTCCACTTACTTCTTGTCCTATTGCAGGAGGATGAAGTTTCCACAATTTAATCTGGGTCTGATTAGCTCTAGTTGTACCGTTATCAGTACCAGATTGACGCTCTACATAGAGTAAACAATCCTCATAGTCACAGTATTCAAGTCTATCATTGATTCCTCGAACCTTATTTGGATCTGCATGTGCTGGATCTCCAATCATTCGTGGACCCCAACATCCTCCTTGCATAAGATTTCCGTTATCACTAGCTCCCAGCCAAGTAGATTCTCCAGAAACTAAAGCAGATCCAGTACGATAACCGGGCCATCCAGTATCTAATCCTTGTGAAATCTGATCTAAGTAGTATTCAGAAGTAGGACTGACGTGTAGTTCAAATGGAGATGGATTGAAATTAGCTTGATTAAACGTATATCCAGCTAAACTAAATGCATAGATTCTAGGATAGCGATATGAAGCAGCACTCGCCGGATCTATAGGATCTTGAAAAGCTTGATATCCTGTGCTACTAGCGAGAAAATAAACCATGATATCTCGCGTAGGCATATAGCAGGCATTAGCAACATATCCACCAGTAAAATTAAGACTTGGTCCAGTGATTCTATGTCGTGCAGGATATGGAGCAGTTAGATAATTAAAAGCTATAGGTCTACCAGAAACTGGAATAACCCACATTAATTTTCTAGTAGAGTCGTATTCAAGAGCTGGGAAAGAATGTTCTGATGAAAGTAAATCTCCAACAAGAGAAGCAGACCAAACTTTAGTTTCAAGATCAAGTCTAAATATTTGATATTTAGCTAGTAATACACGAATACCAGTTTGATCGTGCCCATGTACTATAAGAGATCCAAGAGTTCCACCACCAGCGTCCGCGGGAAGTCCACAAATACCAATGTTTGAGTGTATTGGATATGGAGTCCAAACAGTAATTCCATCTCCTAGAGCATCTCCTCCTCCCGGAATCTGTACATGATCCATTGTCTTATAGTAATTACCACTCTCACTAACGTGTTGATTTGCATCTTCATTGTTAGGATAATTAGTAAGTTGTACAGTTCCTGTTAGAGCTGCAACTGTGCCATTAATAACTTCTTTTTCATAATTACAGTAGGGAGGATAAACATACATTTCCCACTTACCAGTAGCGAAATCAAATCTAGGTACACCACTACCGCCATAAGTAAAGTGGCCTCCAGCAAATAGTAGAATAGAACCGTACTGTCCTAAATCTTTAGCGTATGCACCTCCAGCTTGAGAGTTCCACATACTGTAGAATCCTGCTTGTCTACCAGCAAATGGACTTCCAGAGTATACCTGTGGACTACCATCAGCCATGTATGTGTCTGGATTTATAGCATCTGCATAATGTATCTGACCATTATCCGATCTGTATACATTATTGAACTGTCCCGGAGCAGGTATCCAAGAAGGTAATGCATTGCTAGTAACACTTACAATAGTGGGAGTGCTAAGTATGCGAGCCATGTTATATCTCTGCCTTGTTTCTTGGCCAGAATCCTTTACGGGCATCATTTTCAAAACCATCAAGCCACACTGCAAGATTACCTGTATGAGTTCCAACTAATCCTGCCATCACACGATCCCACATCTGTTGTGCTCCAGCGATATTACGTTCAGCAGCACAACAAATTCCCATCCAATGATTTTCAGTATAATCTAATCCAGCAGTTGCTCTAGTTTGTACAGTTGAATCTGAATATAGTCTAGTACTTAAACCATCGACATCTTTTGGAACTGTCAATCCACCAACTTCTGCTGGAGGGGGTTCAGTAAAGAACCATGCAAAGTTCTCACCATAAGTTGGAAATGATCCGGGATCTGGACCTTCATATACTCCACTTCCCCAGTATCCATTATTAGTGATTTCATCATAATTATTTACACCAAGTGTAGTTCTATATCCATAGAATCTCCACTCTCCTGCAACAGATTCATTAACATATCTTACAGTATGTTCACAGGACCAATCAGCAATAGCATCAGTTCTTGTTTGCTGAGATCCAAAAAGTTTACAAGGTGCAAGTCTTGTAATAGCTGTAGTGAGAAAAATATGTTCCCATGTAGATTGTTGAAATCCAATATCAAGACGTCTAAAATCAAGCCACTTACCAACATAGCCATTTAGACAATAAGATAATTTCTGTGTTGCATGATCTTTACGTTGTGTAATATAGTCAAGCGTATAAGCCCATGTTGGTATAACAGCATCTGCCCACGCATTTACATTGGTATCGTCTGTAGTGGTAGGAGTTAGAAATAAAGCCATTCCCATAGTTTTTAAATTCCAAGCAATTCCACGTGTTTGATACGCAGCTTGTGGAATTGCTATTGGATCACTATAGGTTCCACTCCAGTTAGCAGCTTTTTGTGCTATCTCAATGAAACAGGGAGAAGGTCTACATAAAAATGCCATAACACCAACATTAGGTTGATGTGCTGCTTCCCATCTAGGTTCTTCAGAAGTTTCTGGCCAACTATAAGGAGCATTTCTTGTTTTACCCCCAGCGTGTGCAAATGTAGGAACTAGATTTGTTGTTGATTCTCTGTAGTTAATTCCATAATGTAAAGCTACAAGAGTGTTAGCAATGACAGCTCGTCTACATGCTTTGTGTCCTGATTGCAAGTAACTAGCGTCCCACATAGTATAGAGACCAATGGCATTAGCAGGATCACCTCCTTGACCCATGTTGTAACCGACGAGGCGTCCGTAGTACCAAGGTTGATACGCATCATTACCAAATGGTTGAGTTACTGCTTGGTACGGACCTACATTGAAAGTTGCTGGATCAAATCCAATTGGACGAACTACCTTGTAGAAAATAGGATGCGCTTGCATTGCTGCAATTTCATGAGTAGTCTCTATTCCAAACCAAGAAGCTTTCTCTTGTGCTGTTGTTGGAATAAATACTACTCCAGCTCTGATTTCTGCAGAACAATACCAAGCTCTAAACGGTGAATGTGTTCCTACTGCATATAGTGTCTGTCCTTGATATAGCATTCCAGCAGGAGGATCACTGACAGTTGCAATAACAATACCATTCACACTAACTGTTGCATTAGTGTAGGCTTGTCCAACTGGCTTAGTAGCTACAGCATTGGAGGAAGTAAGTTTAGCATTCTCAACTACAACTTCAACAACTCCATTTCCTCCTCCAAAGGAGTGAACATCTATTACTGCCTCTAGTACACCTAAGCCACAAGCTAATCTGTAGCGAGCACAGATAAGTCTACCATTCTTCCACCAGATGCGATCTGGACTTGTCCATGTATTAAGATTTTGTACTCCAACACCGAAATCTACAGAAATACCAGTGCTGAAGAGTGCTGTGATATCAGAAAGAGCTAGAGGTGTATCAGCTACAACAGCTGGATGCAGTGTCAGAGTTACTGAACTGTTTGCTGTAATACCTGTTTTATTTCCTGCTACAACTATATTTCTAGCAGAACCATCAGGCCAAGTATTTAAAATGCTGCCACGCAGTGAGGGATCTTCTGTACTTGCTAGATTCGTACCAGCAGGAACAGCTCCTTCCATTGCATATACAGTAGCTGCATATGGCAGTGTACCAGTGAGGGAACTACTATTAAGAGTTATTGCTGAGAGTACAACAGGTTCAGTGTATCCGAAGATAACATTAGATACTACTTCAGGTGAAGCTCCAGTATCTGTTATAACTCCTGCAGCAGATAGTACTAATCCAGCAGGTAATGGATTTCCAGATGCATCAACATCATATGTTCCACCCGGAATGTATCCTAAATCTACTGGACCCGTAGCAGCTATATCATATGTCTCTGCAGCATCTTCAACAAATGTAGGAGATGGAGTTACATCCCACGCAGCAGGAGGGGGAGGAGGTGGAGGAGGTGGTGGCGGAGGAGGAGTCCCAGTTGCTGGAACAAATCGGAAGCGATTCGTAGCCACTTGCAACCTCTACTTGTAGAAGATGTTAACAACTACATCATTTGCACCGGGAGCACCTGTATCAGCATCAGCAATTCCAGTAGAAGCACCAACACAGATACCAGTTGCAAATTGAATACCAACACCGCCGGGACCAAAAGATCCAGCAATGTCATCAGTGGCATTACCAGGGATAGGAATAGTAAGCACTGGAGTTCCAGTTCCTACAGTACCTGAAGTTGCGTCGTAGAATTTAATAAATCTAGTTGCTGTAGCTAGATTAGCAACCCACATACCATATAGACAACCCGGACTTGCTTTAACAACTTCAAGAGCACCTTCATCTAGATCAATAGATCTGTGAATAGAAAGTCCACCTTGAGCATGACCTTGATTTACAACAATCTGTTTACGATCAAGAGTCATTCTAGCAGCACCACCATCTCCTTCATCAACTGAATCGACAGAGGTTTCGTCTGCTGTAAATCCTCCCATGAGAACTGTAGTCTGTGTGGGAATGAAAGTAGAGTCATCAAGTATAGCAGCTCCAGCTAACACTGCATCTTGTACTGCAAAGTTACCTGCAGGAGATACTGAGACTACATCTACATGCTTAACATAGAGCTCACCAAAATCTGTTCCTCTAGCAGCTACATTATCTCCATTAGCAGTTACAAGAGATCCTCCTCTTGCATCATCACGAACCATTAGTAATGCATTACCAACAGGATTAGTAGCAGCTGCAGCATCTTCTGTATACTGAGTACCACCTCCAATTGAAACTTCATCTCCTGCTGCATCTCTTATATTAACTGCAAGAGCACCATTTGGTAGCGCCCAAGCTCTTACAGCATCTCCAGCAGTTACAGCAGTAGGAGCTGTAGTAGCAGCAACTGCCATTATTTGTGGACCAGTAGTTAATGCAGCAGAATCATGAACTGCATCTTGTGAAGGTGCCAGTTCTACACCAGAAGCACTTCTAAGATTAACATGAAGTCCACGATTAAGAGTCATGCGTAATGCACCTGCATCACCCTCATCTACAGCATCTGCAGCAGTTTCATCTGCTTCTGCACCAATCATTAAGACTTTATCTGACGTAGGAACAAAAGCTGAATCATCAGATTTAATTGCATCGTCAAGAAGTTGCAAAGAAGTAAGAGTAGCAGCACCATGCTCAGTTACTACATGCAGTCTTCCATTAGCATCAGTGATAAGAACAGTTCTATCACCATCAGTACCAGCTTTAGCAGCAGCAGTATCACTTCTAACTGCACCTGCCATAGTAACTTTATCACCTGAAGCATGTACAGAATCTTCATCATACTGAGTACCACCACCTACAGCAAGTTCAACTCCACCAGAATCGTAGAGAGTAACCTTCTGTTGTCTATTCGCTAGAATAGCAATTACACCCACATCTCCTGAGTCTACAGCATCAGCAGTAACTAGACCCATCATCGGTGTACCAGAGCCAACTGCTGGAGTGAATGCAGCATCGTCAGTACTAGCGGTACCGCCGGAACCTGCACCAGCAATGATATTCACTGGTAATGGTTTTGCTGCAGAAGCAGCTCTAAGAACATCTCCAACATCTTCCCACAGTAATGCTTTGCCTGTGATAGAAGCGTCAGTATCTCCTTCAGTATACTCAACTCCAGTTCCACCACCAGAAATCTTCAGTGCACCTGAGGCATCAAGTTGTAATCCACACTGCTGTGCATTAGTGAGAGTTGGAGGAGTAGCATTGTAAGTACCAGCTGCAGCTAATGCTGTAGTGGCTGTAGCTGCTCCACCATTGATAGGTGCAGTTCCAGTAGTAAGTCTAGAAACATGAGCTTCAATATCTGCAATATTCTGTGCATCTGCTGCAGGAAGACTGATAATATCTACATTTCCAATATTGTTATCACCAGCAGCAATACTAGCAATGTCTACATCACCGATGTTATTAGTTCCAGCAGGTAGTGCAGGTAGAGAAAGAACATCTACGTCACCAATATTATTAGCTCCAGCTGGCAATGCTGCCCCGACATCTACAGTAATAGAGTTTCCACCATCTTGAATTGGAACAGCCGCAGCTCCAACAGCAACTTGAGTAGCAGCATCAGAAGCACCCCAAACTATTTTAGTTTTAGGATAGTGAACTCCACCAATATCATCAGTTGCAAAATTTGGTCCTAGTCCATCACCACTTGCAGCAGCTACATTGTCAGCCATGACGTTGTCCTTATGTCTTCAAAATACTAGTAGTAGAAAGAACAGTGCAAAGTAGAACCTGCATCACCAATCACCTTGAATTTACTTAGATCTCCTACATAGAAGAAAGTATTATCAGCGATGAGTGGAAATCCATCTACAACAGTTGGATCTGTTCCATCATCTCTCCAATAAGCATTTGCTCCACGTGAAATTAATAGTACCGCTCCCGGTGGAGGAGTACCAACAGGGATTGGTAGCGCTACAGCTCCAGCATCTATTGCAACCTTACCATATCCAGCTGTGCCTCTTGGTGCATCAAACATACCGCTCATTTAATTCTCCTAGTGGTATAAATCATCTGCGGGTGAACCACCCATAAGCACTTGCATCTTAACTGCATATGGACTTTTCAAATCTGCAGCAATTTTATTTGCTTCAGACGTATTTGCATTCTTGAATTGCTCAACCATCCACTGATTGAAATATCTTTGCTTACCACCAAGAGCAGCATACTGAGAAGCAAAATTCTCTACTTGCGTCTGTGTTGGATGTTTACCACCTACAACTGTAGATTTCACGGCTTCACTTAAGGCTAGTTTTCTTCCTCTATCAACAGCTTGGTATGCAGTGATTCTATATACTTGGTCATTTAGTATTGCTTCATCAAACGGTTTTCCACCTACCAAGCGAGTAATAGAAGCAAGAGAAAAAATATCATTTGAACCCAAGATATTTCCTCTGGAGGAAGTAGAATAGACATCGCCTGTCGTAATTCCTCTAAGTACTTGAGCAAGACCTGCCATAGGACGTGATAATCCATTATGTTCTATGCCTTGTAAAAATGACTCCCAGGCATCTCCCCCGCGAGAGGTTTTTGTAAGTATTTCTTGCATACTTCCTAAAAATTTAGAGTATGCACCCACGATTGGAATGTCAACTGGATTCACTGGAATCACTGTAACTTGTCGTGGATTAATGTCACCACGAGTATAGAGATTAGTTCTCAGTAGATTCGATGGAAGTCCATACATTAAAAAATCGCCAGCAGTCTTACCAGCGACTCCGTAAACTGCATCATATAAGTCTCTATGATTTGGATTTCCTGATGCAGTTCCTACTATATGTTGATTAATAAAATTGAATGCAGGTAAGCCATTCATTCCATATAAAGTAGATTGAAGTCCTAAAAGTACCGCCGCATCTTTTGCAGATCCTTCACTTACATGCCTCAGAAGTTGCTGTATGAGATTGAATTGATAGGTTTGAAACAATCCGATAGCTTGTCCAATTGGACCTTGAAATAGAAGTGGACGCTGAGAAGCTAGAATATTTCCTTGTGTACGATTCACGAAAGTATTAATGTAGGCAAGAGATTCTCCCTTAGTAAGAACTCCAGCTTCTTGTGCTACATCTGTGATCTGTTTCATTACATCTGCAGCAATGAAACGATTAAGTTCTTCAGCGTAAGTATTTCCTGTCCACTTCTCTCCTACTTCTCCAATCTTCTTAGCAGTAGCGAAAGCACTTTTGAGTCTAGATCCTAGCTCCGTTGGGTTCTCAGTTCCACGAATGGTAAGATCATCCATCATCTTATGGAATTGAGAACTCAAATCTGTTATCCATCCTTGCTGTTTGTATTCAGCTATCAATGCAGCTTTCTCAGGACCAAACCAACGAGAGATACTGTTATTAATTAGTTTCCCTGCTGAGAGAGTTTTCACTTCTGAGCCGGGAACTTGTACTCGCATTAGTTCTGATAACTTTCCAACAGCTGCTGAATCTGATCTCTCCATCGCTCTTAGAATAGATTTAGTTTCAGACCCTAGTAGAACATTAGCACCTACAGAGTTATTAATTGCATTCAGAGGATCTAGACGAAGAACCAGAGAACTTAGTAGAGAATTAGCTTTACGTACAAAATCTGTGAGATACCCTCTTGCAGGAACTTGATTAGCAAGTCGATCCATAGCTGCATCATAGTATGCAGTCTTAAGTCCTTTCTCATCGAAGATTTTTTGTACTAGCTCAAGTTCCTCCGGAGTCTTAATCTTTGTGAATACATCATCTACAGTCTTGTAGACTTCACTGAAGGCTGAATCTAGAATATTATTGAAAGAAACAAGAAGTGGATACTCTCTAATAGAAGAGATATCGAGACTTGTCTTTATATAATTCATGTACGGATTCTTGACTACATCCTCAGCATAGCGAGTAGTTGATGCATACTTAGATGCAGAGATATTGGTGTATTGTTCACCTAAACGACGTAACTCTGAAAATTCTTTATCGTACTTCATACTCACAAGTTCTCTTGCAAGTATATCCTCACCCCGCTGATGGAAATTTTGAATCTTCTGTGCGATCAATGTAGGATCAGTTTGAGGAATGAATTGAGAATTCACACCTTTAGTTCTAAGTTCTACATCTATATAGTTTTCGTGAAGAGTCCGCTCGAAATCGAAATCTCCAATGGCTTTATGGAATTCCTCACTCTGACTCTTAGTGATAACTTTAAATTTAGTTTGAGAACGAACCTGAGAAATCATAGCCTCAAGTTCTCTATCTGAAGTAGCATGAATCATTGTCACATGACCAGAGCCAGTAACAGTATCATCTACTACCATTGCAAAGAACTTGTAATCTTTTGGATCAGGTTTGATTGGATAGAATGTTAGTGGATCTTTAGCGTCTTCTAATCCTTGAGCTGCCCGAATATTCTTGAAACTCGTAAGTCGTTTACCATTCAAATCAATGTGAGCTTGAACAGCATTACGAGCATTCTGACTTTTAATTAAGATCTCTTCTGGCGCACCTTCTTGCAATATAGGAGTTAAAACATTGGTGCGTCCTTCTGCTATTGCAGTCTGCCATTTCTGTATTGCTCGCGGTATAAGTTTTGTACCAGATTCATCTAGTACATACTTCTCAGTAGTTCTAGCTAACAACTCATTAATTGCATTCCACTCTACAGCGGCTTCTAGATCATTACTGATATGGTAAGTAACTGGAGTCAGAGCTTCATCAAGAGATTTACGAAATTGAATTTTCAATCTATTAGTTGCATATCCAGTGTTCTCTGACCAAGAAGCTAAAGAACCATAGTCACCATTAGCAAAAGAGAGTAGTCTAGAACCAGCTCCTTCTCTTGTAGCTCCTAGTAACATCTCATCAGGAGGCCTAGTAAATTGTTCTGCAATGGGTCCAGTTTCATTAGCAAAAACATTATCTAGCGCCTGCAAATGCAACTTCTCTTTCGCCTTAATATACGCCATTCCTTCAATTACATTACCATCTACATCTGTCAGTGGTGTTTTTCTATATCCTACTTTCAACCATTGCGGAGTACTACCAACATCATATGGTCCTTGTTTAGTACTCCAAAGTCCTTTCTTCACTAAGTCATCAGTGTATTGACTAGTAAAATACTGACGGGCCATGAGATCATCATCAATATTGAAAGATTCAACGCCTTCAAGATAAGTCTTTCTCATATTGGTAGCTTTAGCAACATCATCTGTTGTAAACTTACCAACTTCTTTCCTCACAATATCTCTACCTACTCTCTCACGTACTACAACTTTAGAACTAAGTAACTTATTAGCAAGTTCTTCTTTAGCAGTCTGCATTACTTTATACATCTGCTCGTGCGAATTAAGTACAACATCTCCTTCAACTGCATATCTGACTACAATAGATTCAGGTTTCTGAAGAACTGCTTGTTCAAGAAGTGGAATATCCCATTGATCTATTACTTGTCCAGTTGGATTCAACTTTTGATGCTTAGCCCAAGAGTATCTTGCATCTACTACATCGAAGTCAGCTTTCTGAATGTCGAAAGATTTATCGAGTGCGAATTTCTGTTGAGCAATAAATTTATCAGCTTCTTCTTTACCAAGTCTGTCAATGATAGTAGAAGAGCGAGGAGCTTCATATACAACTGCTCCTGCATCATCGCCCCACATCTTTACAAATGCGATCTGTTTACCAGCATT
>Ga0180067_1000016_pt1 | contig 17525 bp, 25 predicted proteins | sample EasRiv231_16_10D_FD_123018 | JGI IMG/M metagenome (GOLD analysis project Ga0180067, IMG submission 123018) | Soil microbial communities from meander-bound floodplain in the East River, Colorado, USA - East River metaG ERMLT231_16_10D | ecosystem: Environmental > Terrestrial > Soil > Floodplain ... | reverse complement strand
CGATCATTGACTTTCAATGGTGACCTCAGCTTCCCGAATATTACCGATCCAGCTGATGCTGACAAGTTTATTGATAATCTTGAAGCATTGGCAGGAGGTCTCTGATGACGACGACAACACTTCGACCCGATTCAGATGTTTTTACACCGAGTTGGACACCAACTGGCGCGGGTACTAATTGGCAGTGTCTTAGTGATAGCTCGGATGCTACTTATACAGCTAACGCCACAGCAGGTTATCGACAAGATTCTGTTGGATTTGGAACTTTCTCTTTGCCTGCTGGAAATGTGGTGAAGTCTCTTCAGGTTCGTTCCCGTAATTCGGGTGTTGGTACGGCATCTGGTGGAGGGATGGTTTTCTTGACCGTACCTTCATATGGACAGATTGGCGACTATGCTTGGCCGGTTAACTCTGGAGCTATTGTTAACGACTCCAGCGCATTGCTGACTCCGCTGTCTAGTAATTTGTCACAAGCTCAAATTGACGGAATGACTGTAAGTTTTTCTTCAGGACCATTCTCCAGTAACTGCAGATTCTACGAGCTGTACATTGATGTTGTTCATGCGGCTCCACCAGTAACAAGTGCTGTGACGGTAACTCCATCTGGAACGATTACTACAACGCGCAAGCCCGTCATTGGCTGGACGTTTACTCAGGGTTCGGACGGATCAACACAGACATACTTCCGAGTCAAGATCTTTACAGCAGCACAGTATGGCGCGGGTGGATTCGATCCAGCGACTTCTGCAAATGCTTACGATTCAGGTGATGTAAATTCTGCAGCAGCGTCGCATACGCCAAGTTCGTTCTTGGTAAACGGTGTCACCTACAAGGCTTACGTTCTCACATACCAGACAATTTCTGGTGTCAATCAGCCAGCCGTGGCTTGGGCGGCAAGTGCAGCCTTCGACATCGCTATCGTTCCGCCGACACCAACTGCGATTTCTCCAACTTCAGGCAGCACGGTTACAACCAGCCGACCGACCCTGGGTGCCAGTGTTGGAGCGATGACCGGCGGTTCACTGATGCGACGAGAATGGCAGTTCGCATCAGATTCTGGATTCACCGCGAATCTACTGACTGTGACTGAAGCGGTCGGTGGATTGACTGCTACTCCATCGACGCCGGTGACATTCCCGGCGCTTCCGACACGTCGTGCCCAGGGTGTTTGGTATATCCGTGCGCGTGCGCTCGACCAGGACGGTATATACGGAGCCTACAGTGCGGGCCACAGCTTCACTATTGCTCACGCACCGACGACGACTTCGCGTGCTCCTTCTGGTGGTGGAACTGTTGCATACTCTACGACACCAACAGTCAATTGGGCATTCAGTGATATCGACACCGATGATTTCCAGACAAAGTATCAGGTGCAACTCTGGAAAACGTCGACTCCTGGTACTGTACTTGATTCTGGAGCAATTGCGTCAGCGAATCTGTTCTATCAGTTTGTTGCTGGTATTGATGCAACCTGGAAGAACACCGAACTGCGTTGGAAGATTCAGGTTTGGGATCAGGATAACGTAACAGGTGGATTTTCGATTGAGAACACTTTCTACTTGCGTGATCTTCCTGTTGTGGCGATCGATGAACCTGACGAAGCTGATGTTGTTACAACTGGCGCTCCACTGATTGTTTGGGCAAACACCTTTTCTGGTGGTGCAACCCAAGCACAGTGGAAGGTTGACATCATTCGTGCTTCTGTCACACAGGAAACATCTGGATGGATACTCGGCACCGTACTTCAGTACCAAGTGACGGCACCCGTTGTCACGATTGGGCCAACCCATCAGGTCACCGTCACTGTTATTGATTCCAATGGGCTTCAGGGTTCAGATACCAACAACTTCACGGCGAACTACTCTGCACCAACGACACCAACTTGGTCGATTGATGCGACGAATTACGCGTCCAGTGGATACAACCAGATTGACTGGAGTAGTGCCACAGCTGACGGTAACTTCAACTCTTGGAAAGTACTGCGGCGCTATGTTGGTGTAACAGCGTGGACCTTGTTGTTTGAGACACAAGCTGTCGGAACCCGAACTTATCGCGATTACCTTGTGCCGTCACAGCAAGCCGTCGAGTATGTGGTTGTTCAGACGGGTATCAGCTTCAGTGTTCTGGTTGAATCGGCTTATGTTCCTCAAGAGACTACAGGAACGACGCCTCTTTATCTCTTGGTGTGTCCTTCGTTGGAATCACTGAACATGGTTCTGTATCAGGTAAACAGTGACAGTTTCGGTGACGAGATTGAATCTGCGACAATCAACCTTATTGGCCGAGGACGCCGTGTTGAACTTGGAACGCGGTTCGGTCAGAGCGGACAATTGACGGCTTCGCTTCGTGATGTGGAGCCGTCTGGCCCAACTGCACGTGCCCAGCGAATGAGCGTTGAAGCCTTGCGTGATTCGGGTCGAATCGTGTACTTCCGCAATCCATTTGGTGACGTGTTCCAGGTAGTGATGCCGACTGCTTCGTTTGATCGTGTTGCTGGCGTCGGCCTCAAGGAGTACATGACCTTGACTTTGACGTATCTGGAGATTACGGCGTAATGGCTATCATCTTTGGATCACTTCCCGACGAAGAAGTCTCGGCGGCGTTTGAGGCTGGACTGGTCAATGTCATTCGTTGGCTTGACATTTACCAGTCCGATAACGTAACGCTCTGGCAATCACAGGTTCCGGTAACTGAAGGTAGTGTCAACGTGGACATGTCGCGAGCTGAGCGCCGCAACATGGACATCACGATCTACGATCTTGAGAATTATCTTGGATACGGTCCCGGCAAGGTTTGGTACGACAAGGTATTCAAGCTGTACCGTGGTCTTGTTCTTCCAGATCAAGACATTGAGGGCTACATATCTTTGCCTGGAGTGATCGGTAACGCGGTGACGTTCGCCCGTTCCGCGCTCGGCTCGGTGACGGTAGCGGAATGGGCTGTGCGGGTCACTCTCAACGCCGTAGGCGTTGCTCAGGGTCTCGCTGGATGGTCGGGAGGCGGGGGTGGTCTCGCACTAACATCTGCAAACAAATTGAACGTTGGAATAGCCAAGACGGTGAGCGGTACAATTGGCGGCGCAGACTCTTCTGTCGCTGTACCTGCTCTCGCGATCAACACGAAGGTATGGCTTCGTGGCGTTGTCACGGTTGCAACAGCGGTGTGTCAGTACTACTGGTCAGATGACGACACGAACGACTACGATGCAGTCACATGGACTCAAGTCGGAACCAATGTCACTGGGACCAACGCAGCGGGAGCCGTTGATCTGACAAAGACTACGACACCGATCTTTGGTGCAAGTACGATCACTGTGGCTGGATTCGCTGGCAAACTCTACGCCGGAGCCGAAGCGATCAGCACAGCCAAGACGATTGAAATTGATGCAAGTGATTACCCGGTTGATGTCGCCACCTTTGTTGCAACAACCGGACAAACCGCTACCGTTGCAACATCTGGGAGTTACCCCAACATTGCCAGAATGGTTGCCAAGACGATAGAGGCTGGCAATACGTGGGTGACGGCGCTCGGTGAATTTCTCGCGGACCAGATTGACTTGCCGCGATTCCCGAACACGATCCACGTCAACGGCAGAGACTTCACCAAGAAGCTCATGCTCGACAAGTTCTCGGTGACGACGACGTTTGCAACCGGAGCCAACGTCGCGGCGACAATCCAGACGATCGCTACGAACGCCGGTATTACGAAATTCAACTTCCAGGTGTTGACCAACACACTTGGAGCCGAAGTGACGTTTGAGAAGAATACGCCGCGGTGGGATGCCTGTCATCAGTTGGCGACCTCGATATCGTGCGACTTCTACTTCGATGCGTTTGGCTACCTCACACTCAAGCCGATGGTTGATCCGATCACCGCGCCGATCTTATATTCGTTCAATGACGGAGCAGAGAGTAATCTTGCTGACTTCTCTCGCTCAACAAGTGATTCTCGGCTGTACAACGACGTGCTGGTGTATGGAGACAGTCCAGACAATCCACTTGTCTACGCGCACGTGGACAACACGACACCTTCGTCACCGACACGTGTCGCTGTTCTTGGACGCCGCACGTATGCCTTCGCCAGCCAGTTCTTCACATCGAATGCTCAGGCACTTGCCTACGCGCAGAAGTTGCTCGCCGTTGTCGCACTGGAGCAGTACGAGATGAACTTGAGCAGCATTGTTCTTCCGTGGCTTGAAGCTGGGTTTGCCGTAGAGGTCTTGGTTTCGGATGCCGCGGTGGGAGACCCAACCCGATTTTTGCTGACTTCGTTCACGATCCCGTTGGCCCTGGAAGCAATGTCCGGTACAGCCAAGAGAATTACGGTGGTGGGCTGATGCCTCTGGATGACTTCAACATTTCGGTACGAACCCGTGACGTGATCTACAAGATTGCAACTCAAGCTGTTGTTGATCTGTACCCGATTCCAAGGTACGCAACGGTGACCGCGGTCAACACGACGACGCGCAAGATAACAGTTCAATATCCCGATGAGGCTGGAACGTTCGTCGTTTCCGGTATGAGTCTCTTGCCCGCGGTCGGTGCGACCGTTCGCGTCAACGGAGACATGGGCGCACGGTTTGTCGATCAGATCAAGACATCCACACTCACTGTAAATCCAACTTCGGACACAACCAGTTCGGCTTTGATCATTCCAGCGAGCACTCATGCCACAAGTGACCGAGCTGCTTTGTCCCTGGGTGATTGGCAAATTGGTCAGGACCTCGGCGCGAACGGCACCAAAGACATCTACTTCTGGAATGGCTCAACTCGACTGTTGATTGGTACTGGTGGCTTGATCACCATTGGCAACAGTGCTGAGTCGCTGAGGTTTGGTGGTGACTCTTCTTACATTTCTTTCTACAGTTCTCCCACTGGAAGTCGCCGTGGATACTTGCAGGGCAATGCTGGAAACGTAATTCTCAACTCTGAGGTAGGAACACTTCAACTCTACGGTGTTGGTGGAGTCAGTCTTTCTCCCATGACGATCAACGGCTACACGGGTTCAACTGGAACGCTTGCTAATAGGCTTGTTCTCAGTGACAGCAACGGTTACATCTTTGGCAACTACATCAACATGACTGCTAATGTTGCAAGTGGATATCCAACCTACATGGCTGGACAGAATGGCGATAACTACTTGCGCTGGTACAACAAGGCAGGTGAATTCGCTGCTAGTAGAATTTCAGGAAACGCCAATGCCGCAGACTGGGGAAACTGTGCTATAGCTGCGCTTCCGTTTGCTGGTAGTGCTGCAATCTGTTTTCATACTGGCTCTGTTGCTCCTGTGATTGCTGATGTCACTGGCTACGGTAATGCTTTTTTCTTTCGGGATTCAGCTTTCAATGGAAACACAGGAGTTCTGTATGCCAACTCGTATAACGCAGACTCATCACGACGTTGGAAGAAGAACATCAATACTTGGCCGTTGCGTTCTGGTGGTGCAGCAGTAGAAGATGCAACTGACGTAGTTGCTCGCCTCCGACCTGTTACTTTTCAATCTGTCAATACTGATCACGAGATGCCCAGGGAACGTCGCTGGTATGCTCTTGGACGACTCAACCAACTTCGATCCAATAAAGGCTTGCCTCCATACGAACCAGAAGCGCATGACTGCGCTACGCATGAATGTGATGGAACTGCAACTGATCCGTGTATCAGAAAGATGAGAACTGATAGCGAAAAGATCGGATTCATTGCTGAAGAAGTAATTGACGTGCTTCCAACAGCAGTTCATCTTGATCTTGAAAGATTGCCAATGGCGATTGATCTTGGTCAGTTAATTACTGTCGCAATCGCGGCCATCAAGGAACTCACAGAGCGGGTGGCTGAGTTAGAAGGAGCAAAGTAATGGCAAGTATCAGTATCACCATTCCAGATGAACACGTACAACGTGTCGTGGATGCTCTGTGTTTGAGTGGAGCAAATCCACTTCCAGCAACACCGGCCAACGCCAAGCTGGTCGTGATCACCTGGGTCAAGGATCGCGTACTTGAATACGAGATGGAAATGGCTCGGAGGGCTGCAGTCACAGATGTCTCAACACTTGTGACATAGTGCTTGCTGATGTGCTATGCTCGTAGCTATTCAAGTCTCAGGAGGGACACATGGCTATCTTCAATCCCACCACCCCGTTTGAGTTGGATTTGTCGCTTTCTGAAGAGTCACAGCGAAATACTTCGATTGCGGCAACGGGGTCCCCTTCTCCGGTTCCCTTCGCCTGCATCACGCCCGTTCCAGCGATCTACACTCACGTAGGCCACGCTGCTCAGTACGGCGCGGGTCGTCGCAATGGTCGCACGGTTCGCCTGGTGATTCTTCATGTCACGGATGTAGACGGAAGTGCTCTTGGAGCCGCTGCTTACGATGCGCGTCGGCCAGATTCGGTCTCGGCCACGGCATTCATTGGTCCGCAGGGTGAGATTGTCTACGACGTACCTGAGAAAGATCGTCCGTACACGACAGGCAGATGGAACGATGAATCCGTCACCTGCGAGATTGTCGGCAAGGCAGCTTGGACGGATGCCCAGTGGCGCGCTCGACCAGACCAACTGGAAGCAATCGTTCGCATCATCGTTGACTGGTGCAAACGGTATTCGTTGCCAGCGCAATGGCTCACTGCCAACGAAGTTGCGGTCGGGGCGTCACCAGAAGGTACGCCGCCGATTCAGGGATTCAACTACGGAGTAACTGATCACTACACAGCAAACCAAGCTGCTATAGCTTTGGGTGGTTCACCGTTGAAGTACAGTCACACGTGCGTCGGGCCTGCTCTTCGCGCTATCGTGATGAATGAACTGATTCCCGAAGCCGCCCGTCGAATGACAGCAAATCCACCAGCATCAGGAGAAGATGAAATGATTCTGTTCACCCACCAGGACCCGCGCTACGCGAACGTGTTTGTGCGGACAACTTCCAGCACGTTCACTGTCACCGGCGAAGAGTACACAGCTGCGCCAGTCAAGGATGTACCACACTTCAACAAGGAAGCGCACAATGCGACTCTGTTTGCGTACATGCGTGAGGCGCATCTGAAGGCCGCGGACATGGTGCAGATCGGTGGCCAGCCCGCAGCACCATTCCCTGACGATCTGAAGTAACTCCAGAAGGAGACCCATGGTAGGTTTCTTCGCAACGGTCATGGATGACGCTGGAAAGATCGTCCCGATTGGCGGCATCGCCGCCCTATTTCTTGTCATGCTTAAGATGGTTTGGTCGGACAGTGAAACGCGTCGGCGGATTGAGACACAGTTGCGTATGGAGTTCAAGAGAGAGCGTGATGATGAAGATGCGCGCCACGTCGCTGACTTAATACGAATACAGACTGAATATCAGACATCGATCACAAGTCTCAAGACGGTTCACGCGGAGGAACTGGAGTCATTGCAACGAAGAATCAAGAGACTTCGTGATGAACAGGAAGCGTCGAGGGAGCAGAGATGAGTGCCATTGTCGATCGTCCGTCTGAAATAAAGTTGCCCACCCCTCGACGGCGACCGATCCTTTTACTGCTGGTTGGTCTTGGACTCTTTATTTGGTTGCTCGTTGTGAGCTTTGTACAGATCAATGCAAAGTACGACGGTCTGCGATTAGAAACGCAACAACAGGTACTCATTGATCGACTTGCCACTGTTCTCGATCAGGCTATTGCTCAAGGTGCAAATGTAGCTACGCCTGAACAGGTCGCTGCTGGCGTGCCTGGTGCAATTGTCAGTGATATTGGTCCGCAAGGTGAACGCGGTGAGGCGGGACCACCCGGCCCCGATGGTCCCCAAGGTCCAGCTGGTCCTGCGGGTGCGCCGGGAGAGCGCGGCGAACCTGGCTCCCAGGGTGTAACTGGAGAACCGGGATTACCTGGTCAACCAGGTGTCGCCACACAGGGTCTCTCAGGTGTGGATGGTGCGCCTGGAGCAGCGGGTCCAAAGGGTGATCCTGGTACGAATGGTCTTGATGGTGTGCCTGGTGTCAATGGTACAAACGGCGTTAATGGTCTGGATGGTGCTCCAGGTGCAGCTGGTCCTGCGGGTCCAGAAGGTGCAGCTGGTCCTGCGGGTCCCGCTGGCGCGGATGGTGCGCCGGGCGCGGATGGTGCGCCGGGCGCGGCGGCTACAACTGAAGGTCTCGTCTTTACTCAGATCAACAACGGTGTTCTTGAAACATGCACCGTTACTGCTGGCGTGTGCAACTTCGTTCCCGTACCTTGAACTAAGTAACGGAGAGTCCGTCCGTTACACCAGTGATGTCTGGCTGTGATTGACCGGCGTTCTCCATCATCTCGATCCGCGTTTCAAGCTGGGCGATGTAGAAGTCCTTGGCGGAAAGTGATTCACGCAACTTGCGAATCAGGATTTCGGCGTCCAACTGGACGAATTCAGGCTCTTGTCGTTCGTCCATCAGAAGGGACTCCGTTTCTTGATCTTGATTGAGGGTTCGCTGTAGTTCGTGGTGAACAGTTGCTTGACGCGGGATTTGACTTCCGGCGTCAGCGCTTCGGTTCGCAGCATCAGGTCCACGTTGCTGACGTTGATGCTTCCGTACTTGACCATGATGTCGTCACCAACCAGTGTTGCCAGCATCTGTGGGTCGATGTGCCGACGACCAGAGATTGCCACAGCGACATCAAGTTCGCCCGTGGTGAATTCAGTCTGGTCTGCTGCCCGCATTCCGTCCACAACGATCTTCTCAAGCTCAGCTTCGGTTGACCTGAGACCGCCGATGATGTTGCGAGTGTCCTCAAGTTGCTGCGCTGCCCAGGCAACATCGGTGATTCCCAACGTCCCCCCGTGGACCGTATGAGTGTGCAGGGTTTCGCAGATACTTTTGCGGATACACCACCGGCATGTAGGGTTGATTGTCTCGCGTGAACCGTCGCTGGCAATGATTTCCTCGGCAATGCGGCGAAGGTAGAGCCATGTAGCGCGGTTCTCGGCCTTGGTGAACACGATCCCGATGGAGTCGTACCGGAGCATGTCGAAGGTGACCCAAATTCGTTCTGCATCCGGATACTCAAGCTGAGTCGCCACCGCGTAGATGCGAGCCTGAATCTTGCGCTTCAAATCCTCTGGCTGTAACGGCATCGACAAGCTCTTCACATCGATGACCTCTGGAAGCCCATCGGCACGAAGGTCCAAACGGTCACGGATATACGTCACCGGGATCGTACCCACCGAAGTCGGCAGCGGAAAGCTCTTCTTGTCCTCGACGCTGACGACTGTACGGTTGCTCCAGTCCTGACGGGCGAGCCAGTTCTTGAGAAGCTTGGCACCTTCTTCGTAGCGTTTGTTGTCAGCGAAGTTTGCCCAGTACGCTTCGTCGTAGTAAGCCTTCATAACGGCCCATTCGTCTGGATGACCCGCCAAGTAGTGACCATCTGTCAACCACCCCTCGATGGATGTGTGACAGGTTGTCCCGAGACTGGCTGCAGACCCTGAAAGGTCCTGAGCGCGATTGATGATTTGCGCTTTGTACTCTGCGGGACAATTCAGGAATGTCTCAATCGCAGAAGCGCTGAGTGTGTTTGGCAGCAAGTTGACCTCCTGGTCATTGAAAGATGATTCGCCCGTGGTCGGGGACTTGACCGTAACCTCATCTCCTGTCGCCATCCGCACAGGTTCAGTTGGCACTACAGTCAGTTGTCCCCGACCTACGGGTTCCCTGCTACGAACCTTGCCTCCCCAAATCCCCCACTCACTGTTGGATTCAGAAGCATAGCGATCGCATTCGCCTGTGACTTTGCAGCGTTCACATCTGCGTAGTCCCGGCGAGGACGACTGCCCTCTCTCAAGGAAGAAGTCCCCGTTACCCACCCCTAGGCACTCTGCGGTTCGCATCCAAGGTTCGTCGCGAGAATCAAAGTAGCTCCGGAGAACTTGAGCCAGAGCTACGTCGGTCTCGGAAAAGATCAATCCTTGGCGGGTTCCATTTTTGGGGCTGTGTCAGCCCCTTCGACCGCGCCAGGTGATTGCAGATTCTCGACGGGCTGTTGCTGCTCGACGGGAGCCTCTTCGGTTTGTTCGGTCGGCGCGTCCAGCACGACCGGCGACGGAATCTCGACCGCGGTCTCTTCGACCGCGCCAGCGGCGACGACGGCAGCTTCGCTGGAGCCAACGGGCGGGCGGTCAGCGACCCAACCTGGTCGGAATCCACCAGGCGGCGCTTCGGCCGGTGTGAAGTTGGTCGCGTCACCGATCGGGCCGCGCTCGCCGGGACGGTCGATGGTCATGCCCTTGGCTGGGCGACCAGAGTCACCGCTGTCGATCTTCATTGGATTGACTTCTTTCGGACCTGTTGCATCAGGCGCGGTATCACTCATGAGGTTCTCCTTGATTGAACATGGAGCCTCAAGTGTACGCACACTCACTGGGTCTCTGTCAAGGCCATGAGAGCGAGAACTTCGTCAGCCAAGAAGGTTGCTGCCCGAGTAAGTCCTCTTGGATGAGGGACACCTTCTGGATCGATCTTGTCCTCTTCCAGAATGTAGTCCTGCCAGAGAATGGCGTGCTTGCTGCGAAGGTGACGCTTGCAGAGTTCGATCAGATTGTCACGATCGCTGAAGGTGGCGACGACGGTTCGGAGTCGCGCATTCTCCTGAGCGAGTTCCGTGACGGTGACATTCTTCCATGCGCGAGTGATTTCTTGGGTCACAGTGACATCACCGCCAAGATGATGAACAGCATCGCAAAGGTGATGACGAACATTTGTCGCTTGGTGATTACCATGCGATTGTGACCTCCAGTTCTTGTCCGATGATGGGTTCTGTACCTGGGAGGACGAAGCACTTGATTTCACTCAAGCCGAATTCGTCCAGACGTTCCGCGGTGACAGCGATCCTCCGGTGAGTGCCGGAAAGATCGAGAATGACTTCATCCAGGGAGACCACTTTGAATGTGTACTTCGGGTGTGTCCGAAGCTCCGGCGTCATCGGGTACACCTGGTCCGTATGCGGCAGATGCCGTTGCATCGGTGGCGTCCATGGCGGCGGCGGGATTCTGGTGCGATGTTTCACTTCGTAGCTCCTTGACGAGTCGGCGGATTTCTTGCAGTTTGCGGGCTGCGGTGGTTCTGGCGATCACGGTGGATTGCAGTGCTCGCTCATCACGGGAATGCTCAAGTTCGTAGGCGTCAGCCCATTCGATCGCGGCCTGAGTGATGCCACCGAGAAGTTCCAGCTTCTCGATGTTCTTGATTTCGATGCCGACGTTGACTGTCTTTGCCATGATTAGCCCTTCTTCTTCTTCTCTTGTTTCTTGCGATCAGCGGCGCGCTTGACGAGACCGGCCCGCCAAGCTTCGCGCTTCACTTCCTTCTCTCTTGTCGTCGGCATGACGAATACCCCTTCTTGTTCTTGTCCTAGTTGTCGTGGGTCGTATGTCAACATTATGATTCAAGTATCCCTTCTTGTCTAATGAGTTCATCAAAGGCTTCCGCGATGACATTTCGATCTGGATAGAACTGACCAACGAGGCTGCAAATAACAAGAATCACTTGTGCTGCCTCTTTGACGGGATCGCCACGGTCAGGGCGACCTTCGTGTTCACCGATGATTGCGCGAGCGACTTCGCCGTATTCCTCGACACCCTTGAGTGCAACCCAGGCGATGTTCTCATGATCTTCAGGGAATCGACGCTTGCGCCACGCTGCACACCGCTGCTGGAAGATTTCGTAGTTGAGGATGGTGCTCACGCAAGGCTCCTTCTTGTCATGTCTGGTGGTTTGGGCATCTTCTGAGTGCAGCACGGACAGATTTCGTCGGCTTCGGTGCGGTTACGAAGGTCCATGACTCTGACCTGTAGCGCACGGAGACCATCCTCCAGATCGATGTAGCGCCCTATCTGCACTTCCAGGCCGGTGTGCGCGTCCTCGATGGTCGGTTCGTAACCCTCGACTTCAGATTCGAAGATAATGTTGACGATTCTGCTCATGGCTCTTCTTTGTCAGGAATTGGAGACTTTTCGGGCCACCTACTTATAAAGACCTTTATCCAAGCAGCACTGGCAACGAGCACTCCAGCGATGAAGCCGATAGAAAGAGAGAGACTATTCATATCTTCTTTCTCCGTCGATCGAAGATATGAGTCGTGACGAGACTTCCTGCCGTGAAGCCATTCATCCAGGTGAGAACGATCCACCAGATCACAGGTCGAACACCCCCTGGGTGAGCCGTTCTCGCGAGCGGGTGATGTAGAAGTCATCGACTTCGATTCCGAGACCGACGCGTCCCAGCCGGTGAGCGGCAACGGCGGTCGAACCGGAGCCAGAGAATGGGTCAACAACAAGATCACCCTTGACGCTGGAAACACCGATCAGTTCTTGCAGTAGCTCAATCGGCTTCTCGGTCGGATGGATCATGTGCTGCTGGGCGACCCGGTTGAACGACAAGACACTGTTGCGGCGCTCAGGGAGCATCCGTCGTCCCTTCTTGGCGTAGAGGATGATTTCGAAGCTGAACGGCCAGCACGCTTCGACATCGCCCATTCCGAGGTAGCCCTTGTCCCAAACAAGGAAAGTCTTTACATCGAATTCGGGCAATTTGTTGACAGCATCGATCCAAAGTTGGATCATGTTCCATCGACAGAACACGTACATGTCAGCATCAGCAACTGTCTTACTCACTAGCGGACGCATCACGTCATCGAACAGTTGCAATGCTTCTGCAAGATCGCCGTCGCCTTCGACGGCTCGCACGAATCGCTTCCCCTGGGCAGTTTCAGCGAAGTTCGATTCGTAGCTCATCCCGTAGGGCGGGTCGGTGATGATGAGGCTGACTGGCTGATCGATGTCCTTGACCAGCTCGCGAGAGTCGCCATACCAGATAGCGGAACGGTCAATTGTCACGGTAAGATCGCTTTCACTCGGTTGAACAGTTCATCTTCCGTCGTCGGCGGCAATCGAAAGTCCCATGTCTCGGTGCCGTCACCCTGGAGCGACCAGCCAGTGACGTTCATATCGTCGTCAACATGGAAGGCCAAGGCGTAGCCTCGCGGGTGGAACACGACGCGGTTGACCAGCCACAGGAGACCTTCTGCTTGGAATTCAGCAAAGGGATGACCGGGATCGGTGTCTGGTTGATCGCTCATGAGAAGAGCCTGTTCGTGTGGTAGACGTTGCCTGGTGGCATCGGCCGCTGCGCGACCTCGTAGCTGTTGGCAAGTTCCTGCCAGTACGGATCGCGGACTCGCTCGGCACACATGATCAGAATGCGAGGGTGAATGTCTTTTCCTTCCATGACGATTTCACCTTCGGAGTGCTTGACCTGTCGGTCGTTCTTGTACAGAACACCTTGGAGCGCATCCTCCAGAGCTTTCGTCAGGTTCGTGGCGTCGGCCACGTTGCGGTGAGCGGTGCGACCCGAAGCTGCGGTGTACTCATCTTCCATGCGCCAGAACTTGAACACCAGGTGAAGATCGATCCCTTCGGGGAACGGCAGTAGATCGGGGTATGCCTGCTGAACGGAAGTCTTGATGCCTTCTTGGTAGTCGATGAGCCGTTGATCCTTGGCGATCTTCGGATAACGCTGCTTGCCCTTGAAACCGATCGACGGACTGCCGGGTGTCCATGGCTCAGGATTGATGTCCATGATGTACAGGACCTTGTAAACACCCTTCATGCCGCACGCAACCTTTCGGCAACTTCGTGCAACTTGTGATCGAACGGCTCTGCACCCTGCAAGTCAAGGCTCGGCACAGTGATCAGCGTCGTGTAGGTCAGACCATTCTGCCTGCGGGTCAAGAATCCGATCAGGTGATGATCCACGACGTAGCTCCACACGAAGAACTGATCGTCGGATTGAGGCGTCAAGATTTCACTGTTGCCCATCCCGATCCGCGCCGGATGTCCCGAACCGGGAGCCGGTCCCTCTGGTGGTGGCGTCAGATTCTCGGCGGGCTTGGTTGATGTTGCGCCGCGGCGTCTACTTCTGGTCATGGTCATGCCTTTCGATAGATTTGGAATTCTTCTGTATCCACCCGAACATCCGAGTTCGCGCCGAAGCCCATTCTGTTTGTGTTGACTTCCTGGGTGCGAACGTGAGTGAAACCTGCATTTCTCATCGCGCCTTTGTGCCACTGGCACACGGGTTGCCGTTGACCTTTGCGGATGTGGTCGCTGACGTTGACGATCATGATGCCACCAGGTTCCAGAATGCGATGACACTCTTCGTAGACAGCATAGTGAAGCTGCTTATACTCGTTCTGAGTGAACTGGTACATGCCGGTGTTGCCGGGATTCAGTTCCCGACCAAGAACGTGTCGATAAGTCATTCGCTTGCTGGACTCTTTCTTGGTGCCTAAACACTTCGGGCACTGAGCGTGTCTGATGTTTGGAAGGTGGTCTCCAATTGTCGTGACATCAGCTTCGAAGTACCCTAGACCTCCACACTCAGAACAGTCTCCCGGCGTGTGATGGTCAGCCATTCTGTTGCCATATGTGTTGTGATGCAAGAATCCCGCACCAATGTAGGTACCAGTTGAAGTGGTGATCCCTTGGATATTCTGCATTCCAACCGGAATCACAGCTACGACTTTAACTCGTTCTGGCTGAACTGTACAATTCTCAATTTGGTTGCCATTCATGAAGTTTGCAATTAATCGATCTGGACGCAACCGACCCAAGGTTGAAAGAATATCCGGCACTCCACCAGTAACCATATGAGTCATCACGTCTGAACTTTTCGACTTCTCGTAAGACGCAACTTTGATGTCTAACTCAGTCATTCCAGAAACAAACCGATCCGAGAGTGGACCGACCTTTTGTGACATGCTGAGCTTTGGTGCGCCATGTGTACCGAAGTAGATCGATCCTTCGCCGTCGAACATGCCTGACAGCCAACCAGCATCGAATGATTGTTCTTGCTGCCAAGGCGTGAACTGACGAGACACGTAGGGAAAAGCGAGTAAATCTTTCGCTTCTACCCATCGGAATGCTTCTGTTTTGTGGCTGTATCGATTCGCCAGCCACGGATGATCTGTAGTGCAAATGACTCGCTGACCATTATCAAGACAAACCGCTACACATTCCTTTTTCGCAGCGTAAGATTGCGTGACTGTGGCGACTCGGTATCTCCGTCGCATGGGTCGTCCACCGACCTTTTCGCCTGGTGAGAACTCATCGAATGCAAGTAATTCATCACCAGCCTGTACATCGCCTGCGGGAACCCAGCGAAGGTCGTGAGTGAGTACCAGTTCAGATTGTTCCAAACAGGGCGAAGTGACGACGGCCTGGAACATGTCCTGCCAGTAGTTAGGCATCTGAGTGCTGTCGCCGCAGTAAGTGAAGGGCGAACAATCTGCCCACTCCGGTTCAATCTCCATTCCGAAGGTGACAAACTCTGGTCGCAATTCATGAATAGTTCCTACCCCAGCGAATGGGTCCAGCACCAACGGCTCAGGGAATTTCCATGGCTTCCGTAGTTGCTCGATCAACAGTTCACGAAAGATATCGATGAAGCCCGCGCTGAACTTAGCCGGATGCTTTGCATCCTGACCAAGGAACTTGGTCGGTACGGGGATTTGGCTGGTCATTTGCTTCTCGGCATCATCAGCGCCATGAAGTCGTTGTCGTCTGTCACCACCATGGGCGACAGGTTCGTCGGCCCGTACTTGACTGTGATCTTCTCACGACCCGACGCCATGAGTGCGCTCTTGAGTGAATCGGGAGAGAAGGTGATTACGAATTCTCCGGAGGACTCGCCGCCGACGACATCGAGCGAATCCTGAATCTTGCCAACGTCGGGGACTTCCATCTCCAAGATCATCACGCCGTCACTGATCTTGATAGTCGTTGTCGGGTACCGTTCGGCCTTGACGAGCACCAGCATCTTGTCGAGCGCCGCGGTGATCTTCTCGTTCTCTACCATGACTTCGCCGGTCTGGTTGTCCTTGAGAAGCTGACGGACATTCGGGTAGGGATCGGCATACAAGATGCACGTGGTTTGCGTCCACGTATCCGGCATCAGTTCGACGCGATCGACACCGGCGCGCATGGCAACCTCGCTGGTGTTCTTGATCAAGGTAGCGACATCACTTAACGGAGCAGTGATCGGACGGTCAACTGGTACCTTGCAAGGCACCATGGCGAGGTTCGATCTGTCGCATCCGTACAGATACTCACCGTCGATATGGACGCCGCCAAGGACCCCAACGGTTTTGCTGTCCGTAGCCCACGCTACCTGCGTCAAACGTCGTGCGAGACCGGGCACAGTGGCAAGGGAATCCGCGTTGAACGGGGTCCACACGGGATAGTCCCCCGTGATCAATCGCAATTTCGCCTTCGTCTTTCCGCAGAGGAAATAGACGAATCCGTCCCCGTTCTCAGCCAAGCGAACAGTAGATGAAGGGCCGATCGGAAGAGTGCTCATCACGCCGTTGAACAGTTGCGACGGGATGCGCCAAGTCACGGCTTCGTCGCCCATTTCCAGCACGTTGACGACCTGTCTGTACGTCACATCCAGGTCGGTACTGCGAACGATGACTGGGTGAAGCTCGTTCGGATTGACTTCGACAATGATTCCTGCGGCGCGGTCATGCGCGGCACCTTTGGTCGGTGCGATCCGGTTGGCTTTCTGTACGGCATCAGCAAGAGCGGCGACTTCGAAGATTGCTTTCTTCATACTTCTTCCTCCACGTAATCCAGGAACGTGGGCGACTCGTCACAGACACATCGCTGGGTAGTCTGATCAGCGGGAGTGATCCAGGTCAGCTTGAAATTCTTGCAGGCGGTGTTGTCGCATCGGTAACGCCTGCCTGTGGTCTTGCGTGTCATCGTCTTTTCCAACCCTTTGCTTGTCGCTTGGATTTGGCTCTGTTGATGCGATCCTGGTCATGTCCGTCACCGCGCACCTTTGCACCGTGGTACTCCTTGCGGTTCTTGACGTGCTTCTTGGCGTAGCCGCCTCGGAACTGAGTTGTCACGACAGTTTCACCTTCTTGATCTTGTAGCCCTGGAAGGGATTGCCGTCCCAGCGCATGACGCTGCCGTCGTCCTTGGGTTTGGTCCAGGTTGGGTCTGGATACGGAAACTCCCTGTCGAGAGCTTCCTTGCAGCGTTTGCGCGTACAGGCAGCAACAAGTGGTTCGCTGCAAATACCCAAGGTGATTCGGAATGCGACCCAGATCACCAGAACACCGTCCACATCCAGTGGATGAACAGAATCATGATCGACATGAGGACCGCGAAGACAGTACCCAGGAAGATGCTGCCAAACCACCGCACCCATCGCGGTGTCGCTGCCCTGAATTCGGCTTTGGTTTGTCGTTTCCACTCCTTGAGTTCTTCGACAACCTCGTCATCGCTGCTGTCCATGGTTACCCTTCTGTCTCGGCCGTGGATTTGGAATCGTCCTTCTCGCTCATGCATCGAACTTCACTCCGTAGTGTGATTGGGCGAAGTCCACAAGGTCATCGCGCTTGACTCGGTACTGGTGTCCACCAACCTGAGTGCCTTTGAGCTTGCCGGTGGTGATCCAACTGCGAACCGTTTCAGCGGTCACGCCGAAGATTTCGGCAATCTCCTTGGTTGAGTAGAGCTTGGG
>Ga0180067_1000003_pt1 | contig 47559 bp, 63 predicted proteins | sample EasRiv231_16_10D_FD_123018 | JGI IMG/M metagenome (GOLD analysis project Ga0180067, IMG submission 123018) | Soil microbial communities from meander-bound floodplain in the East River, Colorado, USA - East River metaG ERMLT231_16_10D | ecosystem: Environmental > Terrestrial > Soil > Floodplain ... | reverse complement strand
CTAATCCTGGCCATCTCGGAGCTTGTGGTCGAGAGGACGAAGAAAACCCTGTTACAGAAACATTACAAGTGATATCTTTATAGTGGTATAGAGCTTGCTACTTATTGGAGGTTTTTGAAATGGATCGAAACGGTGGAAAGATGGGTCTGCCCAGCACGCCCAAGAATGTTCTGAAGTCGAGCCATGGGACGGAAGATACGCCCAAGGCGCCGGGTCAGAAGAACGTGGTTAATCTGGGAAGTCAGAAGAATGTTCTCAGAGGGGATCTGAAGAGGGATCAGTAATGAAGAAGAGAAAGCCGAAGGGTTCTAAGGGAGGGTATTGAAATGCCTAAGGAAATTCCGGATTCGCTTCCGATTGATCATGAGACCAGGAATGTTGTTGCTCCAAGACGGGATAATATTCCCGGACTTGATATCGCGAAGCATCCATTCTCGGAGCCACAGGATCAGAAGATTCCGAATTTGAATAAGAGACCGAAGTAGGGGTGATTCGAATGGCGCAGGATGAGAAGAAAGAGAGGGATGGTGGAGGGGGCGCTGGGGAATTACTGAAGATCTATGGGGTTGGTGCGGGGGTCGCGAAACTTGCCGAGGTTCTTGCGAAGCAATATCAGAAGTCGAAGAGGCCGCCACAGTTTGAATATCCGAAGTCTGGGGAGCCGAGGATGCATACCCAGGATGAAGCAGATCGGTTGATGAGAAGAAGGGTTGTTTCGAAAGAAGCGAAGAAGGTTGCTAGACAACGGGCGAAGAAGGGTCTTTCAGAGCAGGCAGCAAGAGAGTTGTTGGATGACAAATTGGCCCTGAAGTTTGAAAAGCTTCTTGGCAAGCAGGCGACCAGGGGAATGACAAGACCGCTGAATAACACGATTATTAAGAAAATTGCGGGTGGGGCTTTGGGGAATGCAGGGGTTCTTGCTCTATTGGGATATGAATCTTTGCGGACTGGAAAGGATGTCGCCGGATATCTCCAGGGGGAAATGAATAAGAAGAAGATGGATGAAGAGGCTAAGCAAAGGGCCTTGTTTGATCTAGCGAGTCGGAGAGATATCGCGGATCCGCTTGGGACATTGCAACGGCAAGAAGCCTACTTCGCTGGAAGAAAATAATGACCAAGAACTTGACGAAGAAATTAATTGGGGAAGCAATGAGACAGGACTTCTGGCTCTTTCTCAATTATGGCTTCGGGGCCAAGTTCTATTGTGAGACGAAGAGGGATGAAGATTGGCTGGATTCGACGGTTCATGAGAATTTGGCCAATTGGTTTCAGAAGCATGTGGAGGAGTGGGAATCTTGGAGAAGAGCGGGGATCAGGAAGACGAAGAAACTTCTGGTCTGTATTCCAAGAGGGTTTGGGAAATCCACGGCGATTACAGCGGCGGGCAGTTGCTGGCTTCATTTGAGGAATCCGGAATTGGTGACGTTAATCTCGTCGTATGGGGAGGAACGATCCGCCGCGTTCCTTGGGGTTATCAAGTCAGTGTTTGAAGGGAAATCTAGCTTTGGGTGGTGGAATGACGTTTATGGGTCCTGGGAGCCTACGGATGGGAGAGAGTGGAAGGTAACTTCGATCGTTCATGCCATGAGGAAGCATACGGAGACAAGAGATCCGTCGTTTGAAATTACGTCCATTAATAAAGGGGCGACTGGGGGACGGCCGGATGTATTTATCCTGGACGACCCGATTTCGGAGGATAAGATCGGTGAGGATCCGAATCATGTGGATAAGGCTGTGCGACACTTTAGGTCGATGGAATTTGCGGTTAAGACAAATGGGCTTTGGATTGTGGCTTTAACGAGAAAGACGGACGCGGATGTTGCATCGGCCATTATGTCTGCGGATGGGGTGAAGTCATTCGCAGAGACCGGGATGCGGCCGAAGGATGTACAGGAAGTAGAGACTGGGGTGTGGGATGTGTTTTTTATGTCAGCGCGGGATCCCCTTGGGAAACCGACGTTGCCCCGTGTGTGGACGGACGACAAACTGAATGAAGTTGAAAGGGTCAATCCGCTACGGTTCGCAGCGGAGTTGATGAATGAGCCTGCGGAAGGGCGGCATGCTCCTTTGAAGAAGGAGTTTGTTGATAAGCTCTATATCAACTATGACCAGATTCCTCCGGATCTAAGATATTCAGTTCATATTGATACTGCGTTCAAGGAGAGGGAGAAGGTTGCCAGAGGGGATGATAACGTCATTGCCCTCGTGGGACATTCGACCGATGGGTCTGGGATTGTCTATTTCCTCGATGCTCTGGTTTCGAATAGATGGAACTCGGAGCAATTTCTTGAACAACTTGTCGGTCTTTATCAGAGACTTAAAATGCAGGGAAAGAGACCGTTTGCCATGACGGATGAGAATGTGGGCGGCGGGAAGCAGGGGTTGTTCGAGCAAGCGGTTCAATCACATTTCCATGCGGTTGGGATGAGTGCGCCACAGATTACCTTTGTGACTAGAACAAAGGCATCAAAGGAATCACGGATTCGGATCTCGATGGACTATTGGCTTATGGGGAAGGTTCGGCTAGTGAGAGGGCATTTGGGGATTGATAAATTGGCCCATCAGATGATTCGGTATGGGATTGTTCCTTTTGATGATGTTGCCGAAGCGTTCTCGGATTGTTTTATGCCGGGAGTTTATGTTCCAGAAAAGAGAATGAAGGGGCAGGTAGATAATACAGTGGCTATGAAACGGCCATTGGATGATTACATCTACCCGAGAAGAGAGAAGAAGAAAGATGATGAACTATCAATCATGTCTCCATGGTGGAACTGAGAAGGGATTTTACCAGTGTTTGTATGGGATGTTGAGTCGAGATTACCCAAGGTGGATCAAGATGATTCGAACGAAGCTTGGGAACAGTATAAGGCGATTTGTGGGATCTCTTGCGCGGTAACTGTCCCGTTGCAAGATGAAGGGATGCGGGTTTATACCGATCAGGATGAGATCCCGAATGATATTGAATCGCTTCGGAAAGATCTGATCGATGCGAAGTTCACGGTTTCTTATAACGGGATTAAGTGGGACCGGGTTGTTGTTGCGAATACTACTGGGCGGCCGTGTCCGGCATCGAATGAGATTGATCTTTATCGGATTATCCGATTGGCTCTAGGGGAGACGAAGTGGGAAAAGGGGACTTGGAAATTAGGAACGGTCTGCGAGAGAACGTTCGGACAGGGGAAGATCAGAAGCGGAGCAAGTGCCCCCACGCTGGTAGCGCAGGGCCAATGGGGGACTTTGATCGAGTATTGCTATTTGGACTGCCTTCTAACGAAGAGGCTGTTCTTTCATATTTTGAAACTCGGCTATGTGGTAGCTCCGTATAATAGGATTATTAAAGTAGGGGGGGTGCTTAGAAGTGAGCTTGAACGAGTTGGAGCTTCAAAAACTCTATCCTACTGAAAGGCGGGATAAATACAGAGCAATTGCTTTGGATGTTATTGATAATGGAAGAAGGACATATTCGAAGTGGTATGGTTCGTTGCAGGGCTGGTATGAGATTTATCGAGGGTATTGGCGAGGGACCGGGGATGCGAACTATAACAACATCCATATTCCGGCCCTCTTTTCCCTTATTCAGACCTTTGTGGCAAGGATTCACGCGGTTCTTTTTGGAGAAGCGCCCTATGTGAGCTTTATTCCAACCGGGCCGGAGGATCAGAAGAAGGCTAGGAAGAATGAAAGATTGGTCACGGAGGAATTTGAGCTAGCAAAATTGAGGGTTAAGGGTCTGAGGTTCCTTCTTAATAGTGCGATGTATGGGGTAGGGATTGCCCAGGTAGGTTGGAGAAAGCAGTATGGGCCGATTTGGAGAAGAGATGGGGCGGTGAATGGGAGAGCGTTAAGGATTAGAGGGAAGAAGGCGAATTCGTCCATCTTGAAGGCAGATTGGCCGGATGTAGAGGTTGTGGATCCAGCGGATTTCACCCCATCGGTCGGGTATGTAGATGTTGAAGACATGCCTGGGGCAGCGAGAAGATATTATCAGTCATTTGATGCGATTGTAGCCGGGGCGCATGAGGGGCCGGGTGGAGAAAAGCCGATCTACGATGCGGAAGAAGTTGAAAGGATGGGGGGGAGTAGGCCAGGAAGGGCGTTGGATACGGAGACTGCGAATAGACGATCGATGGCGGCCGGGATTGATGAGAAAACCTGGGCTCAATTGTCGTCTTATGAAAAGATGGTCGAATGTCAGGACGTTTATATTTCGGTCGGGCCGGAACTTGGGCTCTGGTGGGACCCGGAGACGGGGCAGTGGGATACCGAGGAGTTTCCTGGGGCGGAGTTTACCATGGAAATCCTGGTTACTCTTGCGGATCGGAATTTTGTCCTTCGAGCGATTCCAAATCAGTTCTGGATTCAGGAGAAACCGTTCCTGGTCCATAGACCGTTGGAGGATTCACACTATTTCCACGCGCCGGGCTTTATTGAGATTGGTTTAAAGCCACAGGTCGCGACGAATAGGCTCGTGAATACCCAGTTGGATGCATACGACATGTTCGCGAATCCGCCCTGGCTCGCGGATTTGACCAGAGTCGATCCTAGGATGATCAAATCTGGGGCCGGGAAGGTTATTGGTGTTGAGGGTCCTGTATCGGATGATGTGATTCAACAGTTGCAGCCGAACTTGCAGGGGATCCGGGACATCTTCCCACAGACATCTTATCTCTGGGGGATCTTGCAGCAGGCGGTTGGAATTGGGGAGGACGTTGGGCTTGGTACTCCGATTTCGAAGCGGCAGACAAGGGCGGAGTTTCTGGGAAGAGAAGGCGCGATGGGGGTTCGTATTGGGCTTTCCGCTGCTCTTGCGGAGGCACAGTTTACCGAGCCTCTTGCCCGATGGTTCTTTGAGCTAAATCGGCAGTTCCTTGATTTCTCTGTTGCGGTTGATTTGATTGGTGCCGGGGTTGTCATGGATCCGGTAACAGGTCAGCCGATTCCACAGGAGCCGATTGGGATTACGGACCAGGATCTAATGGCGGATTTCGATCTCCGCGCAATGGGAGCAACGAGGGTTCTTGGGAAAGCGGCAAGACAGCAGAATATGCTGGGACTCTTGCAGGCTCTTCCTGCTATTCTCCCATGGATTCCAACCTTCAATGGTTGGGCATTTGGTAGAGAACTCTTCATGACGTTCGATAGTCAGAATGTAGATGAGATCATGGGAACAGCGGAAGTCGCTGAACAATATGCACTTATGGCTGAAATGAAAGCGAGAGGAGAGCAAGGTGGAGAAAACACGGGAACGCCTGGAGAAGGCCCAACGGCTGGCGGCCCTCCAGAATCACCCATCATGGGCGCTCTTGGACCAGGAATTGGGCCAGATACAGTCCCAAGCTTTGGATAACATTGTCCGAGGGATTCCGACAAGAGGAGAGAATGGGGAGATTAGGTTCCAATCTTTGACTTATGAAGGGATGCAGTATGTGAGGGGAGTTATCAATGGTCTTGAGCAAGCTAGACACTTGCCAGAAAACCAGTTGAAGATTTACAATAACCTATTGGCGGCTGTTGAAGCCCCAGAGAAACCAGTGGACAGGGACGTAGAAGCGTCACCGATTCCTGGGAAGGATGATGAAGATGAGTAACGACGGACAACCCGGCGTGAATCCGGAAGCCAGTAACGGAGCCCAAGAGGCTGACGAAGGACACCTGGAGGGTGGACAACCCACTCCGAAGACGTACTTTGTAGCTGGTCGAGAAAGATCCGTGGAAGAAGTTCTCCAGGGATATGAAGAGAGTTCGCAGGAGGCCCTACGATGGAAGGCTATTGCGGAGGAGAGAGATAGGCGGGAAAGTCCCGTTCCTATTCGATCCGAACCAAGTCTCCCAGGATGGGCGCCGAAATTGGTCGAAGCAGGGGCTCCAGAGCCAGTTGTTCGAGAAATGGTCAACTGGTTTGAAGAGCAGAAGAGCCAGGCGGCGGAACTTGCAGCCGCAGCAAAGGTCCAGGAATTGGTAGAGGGACTCGCGTCTATCTCTACTACGGAAGGAAAGGCCGATGCGGCTCTTGCATCTGAATTCGACGGTTACTCGAAAGCGAAGCTCGATGAATATCTCTACACGAACCCACGGGAGAAAGAGAGATATGAAAGGGTCTTTAGAGCGGATCCAGAATCCGCAAAGAGACTGGCTTGGCTGAGTTATTCAGGTGGTGCAGAAGTGAAGGGACAACCACGGGCAACGACCCCTCCGAGTTCCAAGCGGGTAAATCCGGGCGGACAGGAGCCAAAGATCGATCTTCAGAAGATCAAGGAATCTGCGGCTAGAGGGGAGGACTGGGGTAAGATCCAACTGATGAAGCATCTGTTGAAGGGCCAGAGCTAGTTTCGGGGTTTTAGGTAGAAAATGGCTACTGGTTTGCCGGTAATCTCGGGCGCGGGCGCACAAACGCTTGGTTCTCCCGATGGTACCAGAATTTGGAGAGAGGAAGTCTATGAGGGTCTGACGGATATCAGTCCATCCGATTCTGCTACGATTAATCTTCTCGCGACAGAAGACGTTGACGACGTTGTGTTCAGATGGCCTTTGAAGCGGCTCAATCCACTTCCGACTGGTAATCCTGGTTATCCGGAAGGGGTCGAGTTTTCGGCGCTTACGGCTACTTGGCAAAAGCGTCCAATGCTCACGAACAATGCAGAGAAGTTCGTCAAGGCGGTTAACGTCTCGGACGACTCGCGCAAGGTTCAGATGTTCGGGGACAATGATGAGTTCTATCTGAAGTCGGCGGAAGCGGTCGAGGAAATGCGTAGAGAGATGGAGCAGCGCATTTTGGACGACACCTTCGCTGTAGTTGCAAATACGAACTTCATCGGTGATGCCACTACGACGACTATTCTCATGAAGCCGTTGATGCAGTTGATCTTTCAAGCGAGAGATTACCTGGTCAGCCCTACTGCTCCTGCACAGGGCGATTCGGTTAATGCGTTCAGATCGTCTGATATGGCAAGGGTAGATAGACCAGCCGGTACTCTGACGACGGAATCTGCCGTTCTCGATACTGGTGGCACCTATCCTCTCTGGGCACAGACGAAGTGGACCGAGACGATGTGCACCAAACTCCAGGAGTTGATGAGAGGTAATAAGGACCGTGGCGGGGTAAATATCGACACGATTCTTGCGCCTCCGGCGAACTGGGGTCAGACGGGTGCGTTCGGGACGGGACCAGGTACGGGGACCGGCTATGGGGATTTGAACGTGAATATCGATGCATCTCTGAGAAAGATCATCAGATCGGTTCACTTCTTCAAGTCGAACTTCGGAATGGTTCAGGTTCTGGAAGCGAGATTCCTCGATCAGGCTAAGAATACGGGTGCGGTAACTACGATGGTTGCCGGTGCGACGCCGAGAGGCGCGACTCGGAATTGCGGTCTTATCTGGGGATTTGAAAGAAAGTTCGTTCAGACGTGCTGGTTCCAGAGACCGGAGATCAAGAAGATGGGTATCACGGGTCTTAATGAAAAGGCCATTGTGAATGCTCAGATGGGTCTTCGTTTGCTGCATCCGCACGCTGCGGGCGTAATCATCGGCGTGAATAACGTCTAATGCAGGTGGGGGGAGTAGGGCTTCAATCCTGCTCTCCCCAACTTCTACTGGAGGAAAGGAGATGGCGAAAAAGTTTCTGAAGACCTGCGTTATGGCGTTTCCGAGTCATTCGGATACTTATGAAGCTGGGGACTGGGCACCATATACGAACTTGTATACCGCGTTTAATGCGGGGCAGAATTATCAGGTCTATCAAGATGCGTTGACGAGAAGAGGGTATACGCCGGGGAAGATTTGTACGATCACGAATGGTACGGATACCGTTAACTGTGTTGGCCACGGGTTTAGTGATGGCGATGCGGTTTCGTATTATTCGGGAAATGCGGGCGCGGATCCGGGGAATATTACTAGAGCCACGAGATATTATGTCAGAGATGCCGCGGCTGATACGTTCAAGTTGTCGCTAACTGTTGGTGGCGGCGTACATAATATTTCATCCGATGGGACTGCACCAATCTGCTTTGCTAAGGGCGGGTTGCTCGGGACTACGGCCTGGGTTGCGGGATCGGGGACGATCTATCCTACGCTCCATATCTTTGGTGAAGCGGTTCTTGATCTCTATTCCCTGTTCGATCTGGCCCTAGTCGGCCATGCACCACATAAGAATATTTTTAAGGAAATCAAGAGACGTAGTAGACGGCCGAAAGGGACCAAGGTCGGGCTCTATTTCTTCCAGTTGGAAACTTATGGCCAGGGTGGGAATCAGAACACCTGGTTCAATCAGTTTGATGGGACCCTACAGGCGGTTGCAGTTAATGGTTCAGGCGTGCCTGCGGGTCCGCCTGGCGGGTGGCCAGCAGCTTGTACTGGAGTAGATGCATTTCAGACGAATGGCTCGGGCACCTATTCGGTAACGTGCAAGGGAAGAGATTCGGCATCTGGGGCATCGTGCACCCATGTTTGGATGGTTGATCTTGCTCCATCGAATGATATTAATACCTGGATCACGTTGATGAGAACGCAGTTGGCGCTGAGATATGATTCTGGTGATTTGGATTATGTCGTGGTTGATAACTGTGTTCCGACCAGATCACAGGGGACGGCGACGAACTATTCTGCTGGTAACGATGCTGGGTATTATGCAGGACAGATTCGGATTATGAATGATCTTCAGAATCAGGTTGCCCAGCCGTTGGGGATTAAGGTTGGTGGGAATGGAACTGGGTGGGATCGGATCTTCGGCGGCTCGGCGTGGCAGACAGAGGCTTCGAATCCATTTAGATATGACGAGTTCTTCTTCCAGACTTCATTCTCTGCAATGCTAACGAATCTTATGAAGCAGAAGGAAGGGCCGTATCAGTGGACTTCGTTCGTTGGGCACGGTAGGAACACGGGAAATGCTACGACCTACAATGCAGGGACGAGGAATACGTCTGATCGATGGTTCCATAATAACGCGGCAGATCAGCAAGGGTTTGACCGGGGGCCGAATGTGATTGCCGGGACGGATTCGGGAAACTGGCCAAGATTGGCACAGTTCATTACGCAGAATGGGCTTTGGGAGAATACGTATATTGTCGCGGCCAGAACGGGAACTGTCTTTCACATTGCACATGATGCAGAATTCGGTCCAGTGGACTAAGGGGGAATTTAAATGGCATGGAAATCGGTAAGAGGCCAAGATCTATGGAAGCATGATGGGACCACAGCGATTACTGGCCTCTCGTCAGGGGTAAGGCAGTATCAGCCTGGTGCTGGTGGAGCGAATGGGACCATCGTGAACGGATCTGCATCGTCTCAATGGATGGAGATCGATACGCAGGGTGCGGATATTTTGTATATCCAGTATGAAGGAAGGGTTCTTGATCGAGGGGATATTACGGCAGTTGTTCCGACGACTATGGCAATTGCTGCACTCGGTGTTCCACACTTGACTGATGAATCATTTGCTCCACAACCGACAATCTTAGCTCCAAACTTGATGACAACTGCGGCGGGTGGGCTTAATCAGGTCCAGCGCGGGACCCAATTATGGTACATTTGCCCAGATTTTGCATCGCCCGTCCAACCTTGTACCCTCGATCTTACTCAGATGAATGCTGGACTGTTGTTCGCAGATACGATTACAAACAACTCTCGGCCGTCATGGAGAATGAGACTTGGAGAGAGAGGCGAAGGTGTTGCACTTCCAACACAGGGGGCAACACATCCACTATATGTACAAGGTATTTCAAAGGTCTGGGTCGCGTTTGAACAGGACTCGACGATTACCGGAACCCCTTCGACACTTCGATTGAGGTGCGCGATTTTCCCAGTTCTGGTTTATTTGAATATTCAGCAAGGAAGATACTAATGGACTTGACGCAGGAATATTTTAGGTCCAAAAGACACCATTTGAAGAAGCAGGGGTTGGAACATATTATCGATGATCCAATTAGGGGACTCGATGGGGTTTCGAAAGCAATCTTGCAGATGCAGGAGATTTCGCCAAGAATCCAGCAGTTCTTCAAAGGGATGTTGAAGTGGAATAAAATGGGCGTTGCAGATCAGCAGACCTTCGATGAGATCTCGGATAATTTTCCAACGGTCGAGTGGGAGAAGGTCGCAACGGTTCCAGTAGAGATTCATGCAATTCTAATGAAAGTAGCTCCAGAGATTCTGGATGACCCAACGGGGAAGGCACTGGAGAAGTGGCTGAAGACAGATGCGGGCAGGCCGTATGCGACTCCTCCAGATGCACGACGGAGGCATAGACGTGTCAGTATTCGTGGTGGCCTCGTCAGCGATTCAGGCAGCCCCATCTCTTCTGGAAATGGGGAGACAGGTCGCTAGGATCGTCGGCGGGCAGGAAGATCCGGAAGAAGTTGGGGCATATGATGCTATCCGGAATATTCTGAGAAGACTGAATGGGGACTTCTGGGATTATCTCCAGGTTCGGGGGGATGATATTTCCATCTTCGATCATCGGACAAAGGTGATTGGGGATGAAGGATATCAGGGGCAATATACCTTGCCGACCCCGTTTAGGGATTTGATTTCGGCTCGATTGAAGTCGAGTGCGACGGAGCAGGGCGGGGCTCCGTTGGAGATGATCCATCGTGGGGAGCATGACCAGAAGACGACCAATAATACTGGAATGGGGACAAGGTTCGTCTGCTTCTTCCCTCTAGGATTGAGCCAGAAGATGGAATTATTGGACTGGCCGGAATCGGATGCGTTTCTGGAAATTCGCTATTGGAGGCCAATTCAGATTCCGTCATCTTTGGAAGAAGGGATTGATGTCCCTGGTGGGGGACCATTGGAAGAGGCAGTTATCTTGCTCGCGAAGGCCCTTGTCGCAGTTGATAGAGGGGATTTGAGAAAGGCAAGAGCGGTTCGGGAGGAAGGGGAGAGGGTTCTCGGGAAGGCCAGGATGGTCGATCGGGTCTCGTATTTGGAGAATAGGGTCTGGGAACCGGAGTGGGTTTGGAGGAAGCATCAGGAACGGCCGAAACGGGATTACCCCTGGGGGGTTGAATAATGGCAATTTTCTATGAAGGGTATAGATATGATCTAACTTCCCTAGGACCGTTCTCGGGAGCAGATACCAGATTGGTTCCTAAGGCTGGGACGCTTTCACTAAGGCGCAAAGGGGCGAGGATTTCGTCTAATGGCTCTGGTGGGCCGGGCTCGGTTCTCTTCGGAATCTCTGATCCAGGAACAATTGTCCCTGGGGACACGGTTTCGGTAAATGGCTCTGGTGCGACGGGAACGGTTGAAGCTGCATTCTATACGTCAAGCACGATTCAGGTGAACTGGTCTGGGGGGACGAGTTGGAATATTGGGGATAGACTGATTGTCTCAAACGTAGTTCCTAATGGTTACTCCGATCCATATCTTCTTTCCTCTCTTGGAAGCACGATCGCATTCGGCGGATCGAATGGCCTGGCCTCCTTCTATTCCCACATGTCGGAGCTAGATTTCATCCGGACCGTTGGGTCTGCGGTTGATATCTTGCCGGATCAGGCAGGGTTGGGACCGAAACATTCCTACTCCCCACTTGATTCTGGAATGATCGCAGATGGGTCTACGAATGATGCTGCGGCGATTCAGAATAGGATTACCTATCTCGCTACGAAGGGCAGAGGGGTTATTGACCTTCCTCCTGGGGACATTTTCCTAAGCTCTGGTCTTGTGGTTTCTGCCTTCACCGGGGGCTTGGTATTCCAGGGTCAGGGAAGAGGAGTTACGAGGATCTACTCGACTTCTCATGCATTTATCATGTTTGCCCTTGCTGCATCTACGGATGTTGTTTTCAAGGACCTGACTTTTATCAGAACTGCCGCTGCGGCGAATCAGCCAGTTGTCTCGATCGCGAACTCCTGTACGAGGGTCAGATTTAATCGGGTTCATTTTTCTTCCTGCGGGATTGCGGTACAGGATCAGGGAACGGATACGGTTTACGATGACGTTTTCTGCGACGGAAATTCTTGGGGCAAGGGGATCTATCTTCTCGGAGCAGTTAGGCCGAAGGTTAAGAACCTTGTTTCACGAATCTCGACTTCCCTCGCAGCAGCGGATGGCTTCATTGACATCGATGGGGCCATCTCACCACATTTTGAGGACATTGATATCAAGCCGTCTGCTCCTCTAACCCATACTGGAATCGCGGTAAGAATTAGAAATGCTGCAACTTCTGATGTGATTATCTCGAACTCGGCCTTATCGGGAGGGGATAATCCGGGGAATGAAAGAGCGGCGATTCGGATTGAAGACGGGAAATCGGTCACGATCCTTGGGACTACATTAGAAGATTCTCTAAGTGGTATTCAGATTGCTGGCGGGACAGGAAATATTGGAAGCGTCCTTGCATCTGCGTGTACTGTTGTCGGGACATCAGAGCACGGGATTGCTGTAACTGCAAACTATGGTACGTTGCAGATTGCAGATCATAAATCGTCCAATATTGGAGAGAAGAGTCCGAATACTTATGACCATCTTTTCTTAGATCCAAATCTTGGAACCTTCGCGACGAAGGTAAATGGAATCATTTACGGAAACTTCATCCGAGGGGCCGGGCCAAGTGCGAGATATGTTTGTAATGCTGGTCAGTTTGCACAGCCGCCAGATATTACTGGGGTCTATGGGGATCCATCCGCTTTGGGAACTGCGGTCTTTTTGATGAATGCGGCATTGATTCCTTCTATAGCACATAATGAAGATCAGAGCGGATCTACGGAGAGCCACGCGGCTGTAGCCTGGCCAACCTTTAATTCCACTTCCACAACTCCGACTGTTCCTAAGAGGAAGGTAGTCCGAATGACCGCTGCGGTCACGATTACGAACTTTACAGGTGGACGGAATGGGCAGGCAATTACGGTCTGGAATGCTTCCGGAGGGACTCTGACTATTACAGACGGGGCGAATATTATCGCTAGAGTCGCGGGGAACATTGTTTTGAATCGAGGTGCTGGGGCCTCGTTCGAATACGACGGGACGAGTGCGGTATGGCGGGAGGTCTAATGTGGCCAAATTCTTTGAACCCCTCTCTGGGGGGCTAGCGAATAAGGCCCATCCGGCTTTATTGCAAGAGGGTCAGTTAGTCCGAACTGCGGATGCTTATTATCAGACAGATGACATGGGGATCTGGGTCGCTCCAGCGAGGGCGAGATGTGGACAGAATCAAACCCATTCGGACCCCGTTCTAAATCTCGTCTCCTTGATCTGGGATCCAGGGACGGAACTTGCGGGGCCATTAAGACAATTCACCTATGTCCAGCCAGAGAATCCAATTGTTCTCCTCGTAGTAACTGCATCGTCCACTCCTGGGGATGCCTCTTGGGATGAGCCTACGGAACTTGCTTTGACCGATGGGGGAACGGCGTCCTTCGGGACCCATCTCGACTCAGTTGCGATTGATAATAATTATTTCCTCCTCCCTGGGACTTCGGAAAATTATGCCCTCTTCCGTGGTGGGGAGCCTCTGACGCAGCAGCTTTCTCGCCATGGGATGCCTCCTTGCACCATTGATCTAAGGATTTCAACAGATCCAACCTTTGCAGCTAGTGCAGCTACGGTGGTGGATCTAGGGTTCTATCAATATTGGTTCACTTGGTATTCGTCAGATTTGGATAGGGAGGGGGATAGGCCAGATCCGCCTTATATTGGTCAATTTGGTTCAGTAGGAACTGCGGCGAATTTCGTCAGATTCACCGCATCGATTCCCGTAGCTGGGGCGACGAATCGGATCTTTGTTCGAAAGGAAGATTTCGATAATCAGAAGCCACCGCATGCGGATAAGATTCGTCTATATAGATCCATCACGTTTGACCAGGATGTTGTTTCTACCAGGACATCTCCTCTATCAATCCCCTGGCCCGATGGGTGGATGATCAAGGAAATTGCAATCTCGTCCCTTGTGGTAAATGCAGCCGCATCGGCTTTGTATGGGGACCCATATTATGCCCTCTATGGAGATACGTTTGAGGTCCCTTCGAATCTGATCGATCGATATTCGGATGAGACCCAGCCGTTTCCTAAGGTCACTGTTGCCGGAGTGCAGAGAGGGCAGAATGGTCTTCCGCCTCCTGCATCTACGGGGGATACGTTTGAGGAATCTCTCGTGTTGAATGATTTGAATGACCCAAGGAAGGTTAGATATTCCTTCCCTGGGTTCCCACATGCATTCCCGGATTTGCACTTTATTAACATGGACTCGAAGGATTCGGATGAAGTTGTTTCGATCAGGACGCTGGGGACAAGGCTCTTTATCGGGATGAAGGAATCGATTTGGAAAGTCAACTGGCTTCCGTTGGAAGGGGACGAGACGTTCTCTCGGGGAAGGGTTAAGGATAATGTGATCGAAGGTAAGGGAGTTCTTGGAGCCAGTGCGGTAACTAGATTCACTCTCCCAAGATTGATCTATGCCCCTGATGGAACGATGTATGGGACCATGATTGCCTGGGTATCTAGGGATGGGGTTTATACTACGGACCTTGATAATACGATCAAGATGACTAGAGGGATTACTTGGCCTGTGGTTGAAGCCGCGATTCTGATCGATAATCCGGAGAAGGAGAGATTGGAATGCGGACTTTATACTGGAGAAAGATATACCCATCCTGGTGCTCCGGACGGTGTTCCTGATACCTGGTTCTATATCCATTATTCAGATGGGAAGATTAGGACGACGGGGCCGGTTAGGAGACCTGGGGGGATTTATGCAGCAGCGTATATGGCCCGACCGGATGGAGCGTATATTCTCTCCTCCGATATGGATGGGAAATTTGCGATTGAGTCTATTGGGGGATCTGAGCCTGCGACGGGGGAGGCCCCGCAACTCCATGTGATTACAAGAGATATCTATCCAGAAGGTTTCATGGAAGAGACCGAAATTGGGAGAGGCGCGATTCATGCAACAGGGGAAGGGTCACTCTCTACTATTCTCTCTTTAGAGGGCAAAGGCGTAAATGCTATTAGTAGAAAGAGTGACTCTCTCCTTTCTGATCCATTGATCCTCTGGCCAGTTAATAGAAAGGGAGAAAGGTGCAAGTTTGAGATTCTTGCTACGGGGAATGTGAGGATTAATTTCGTCGGTGCGGATGATGCTGGGCAGGAGTTGGGGGAGGTTGAACGATGAGATTTAGAGAGACCCCAATTAAGCCTGGTATGAGTAAGCAGGAAAGAGAGATGCATCGGAGGGTGCAGGAATATCTGGCCCGCTTGAGAGTTCAGGACGGGCTTGGTGGATCTGATGCATCTAAGTCCGGAACCCCGATCGGGAAGAGTTTTGGGAATAAGATTATTTTTGAACGAACCCACAATGGGACCGTTTCCTATATTGCCCCAGAGCCAGCGAATACGTTGATGTTCCTTCGGGGTGGGAGTTTTCGTAGAGGCGGGAATATTGAACTCCCAGAGGAATATGCATCTAATAGAGCGGATGAGCTTATTGCTTTAATCTCAGATGGATCTAAGTGGTATGAGTTTTCCCGGTCCCAATCAGGGGCGAGGGATTTTATCCCCGTTTCGGATTTTAATATCTACCCCGATACTGGGGCTGATGTTACTGCATTAATCCAAATTGCCCTCGATACGATGGAAGAAGGGAAGACGCTTTATTTTAGTCCTGGGCTTTATCTGATCTCTTCTTCTCTAACGATCTCTCGGTCGAATATCGGAATCTGGCTGGATCCTGGGGTTGTGATCCAACAGACGAACGGGCTTGCCGTCTTTGATCATGTTGGGACGCTTTCTGCCAATCCTATGACGCTTACGATTGCGGATGTGACTCCTGGGCTCTATACGTTCGTAGTAGCAGATGCTTCAGACCTATCCGATGGCCAATGGATTCGCCTCTATGATACGAAGATTGCGTTCACTCTCGGTGCTGGCGATCGAGATCATATGGAGCTTTTGCAGATTGATTCCATTGCTGGGAATGTAATTACGTTAAAGCATCCAGTTCTCGATACATATACAACGGCGGCGGCGGCACAAGTGCAGGGAGTTGCTCCGGTCGAGAATGTAACCATCATGGGTTACGGAGCGATGACGAACCCACAGGATGGGGTGGATCAGGGCAAGGTAGTCAGGTATGAATATGCGGTCAATTGCACGATCCAGGATGCGGAGATCTATGAATTCGGCCTGGAAGCGGTTGGGTATATTAAGAGTGCTCATTGTAGAGCGACGAATCTGCGGATTCATGATGCAACTAGGTTTAATGAGCCGACGTTTGGTCCGGACGGCTACGGCTATGGGATTACGTCAAGGGAATCTCATAACTTACTCTGGGACCATAATCGCATTACGAGAACAAGGCACGCGATTGATCCAGGTTGGTTCTCACAGCAGGTCACGGCGATTGGGAATATTATCAAGGCTCAAGCATCGACTGCGATTCAGACGCATCCGAATACGAGAGGAATCACGTTTGCTCTAAATGAAGTTGATGGCGTTGTTGGCTATGATACAACGGGTGTAGAGTTCGGTGGGGAAGAAGGCTCTGGGATTGGAATCCGGCAGGGCTGCGTTGGCGCACTGGTGGCACTTAATACACTCCAAACTATCTATGGTTCCGGGCTGACCGTTGCCGCCGATGATTGTGAAGATATCGAGTTGATTGGGAATACGCTTGATGGTATCAATCTTGAGAACTCGCTGAACCATGCCGGGATTCGTGTCTATGGCGCGGCGGATACCAATACCTGCCCCGGACTCATCGTTCGTGATAATTTGCTAAAGAACTTCCTTCGCTGCGGGATCATGGTTGGATTCGACAATGCTGCAATTGATAATAATATCATCCGCAATACGGCCGGGGCGACCTATGGAATCGCGGTTCAATCTCGTGTTGATGTTGCTGGCGTTGGAGTCCCTGTTTCTGATGTTGCGCTTACTAGGAACAAGATCTATGGGGGGACGAAGGGAATCTGGCTCGGTGGGGATAGTGCCGGGAGTGGTGTCACTGGGCGGCTCATTCATAATACGCGGATTGAAGAGAACGAGATCTACGATACTGTTGATGAAGGAATTGGGCACGAGACGAACTCGATGCAGCACTACTCTACAGGCGGGCGGATTAAGAGGAACAAAATTGGACGATGTAATAGTGGCTCCTCGACTGATCGTGGGGGAATTGCTCTTATCGAATCTGCTACCGTGGCGCCGACGCTCTTCAAGTATACAATTGAAGGGAATGAAATCTTCGGCGGGCGAAATGGAATCCGCGCGATCGGGACTGGGACTAAGATCCTAAGAAATGATATCCATGACATCACGACGGCCTTTGGGATCTACGTCGCTGCTACATCTGGAGCGGTGGTTGCAGATGATATTTTGCTCCAAGGGAATGTAATTCGTAACTGTGCTTCGGACGGGATTCGTGTTGGCGGCGATGCGGGTGGAACGACGGATGTCAGGCTCTTTGAGAATGAATGTAATGATAATGGGGCCTATGGTATTCGTATTGAGGCAGATGCAGTCGGGACTGTCATCAGGAACCCGTGGTGCGATGGGAACGCGACGGCGCCGTTCTTGATTGGCGCGACGGTTCGTTTTTATGACACTGCCGGCGCGGTTGTTGGTGTTGCAGATACCGCTCCTGCGATTGCGCTCACGACCAGGACGGTGCGCTACACGACGCTGACTGCTGCCAGGGCACCCACTCTTCCCGCTGCAAATGTTGTTGGACATGAAGTCTGGATCGAAGATTCCTCTGGGGCTGCGAGTGCGGTCAACACGATCACGCCAACCGCGATTGGGGCAGATGTCTTTGACGATACGGCTGCGGCTGCTGGCCCCCCTATTGCCGCTCCCTATGGTTCTATTCACGTCCGCTGTGTAGCGGCAGGCTTTTGGAAGGTCTTGTAATGAGCTATCTGATTCCAGGGATCCCGATGATTGCCCATGGGAAGCCAGGGATTGTCTGTACCGGAACCGGGACAACGATCATTGGAGGCCCAAAGAAGCGTCTTATCGCACCCCATGTGGTCTTCCATCTTTCGGCGGTCTCAGGGTTTACTACCGAGCCCACGATCTCAGTTGGGACAAATAATCCAAACTACGACAACATCGTGGGCGCTTTCCCAATTATCGGCCTTTCCACATTGAACGACTATATCGCCCTTTACCTAGGAAGCGGGGCGCTGGCATCTATAGCCTCTGGGGCAGATTTGAGGGTAAATGTAAGCGTGGCTGCGGTATCCACAACCTACACCCTTGGCGTTTATCTTGTTGGTTTTGGGCCGTAATGCTAGAATCTAATGGAGGTGTTTGTAAATGGCAGCTTGGATGCTTCCGGCAGCTATGTTGGCCTCTTCGGCTATCGGTGGGCTGACCGGAAAACAGAAGAAACAGAAAGGATCTCAGCAACAGTTTCAAGAGAACATTGCTCTTTTGAACCGTGATCTGGGGCCAGCGTTCCAGACTTGGCTTGCTTCCATCATGGCCGGGGCGTCGCATCAAGGAAATCAACTTGGTACGGCGTTGCAGGGTCAGATCGGACGAGCCAATATGGGAGGGACTGGGGCTGGAGCGGCGGCTAAGGGAATCGGACGTTCCTATGCCGGGAATCAGGCGCTTCAGGCGAGGGGCAAGGCCGGGTTTGAAGGTCAGATGCAGGTCTATGATTTGGCTGCAAGAGCAGCCGGGGGTGGTCCTAGTCCGATGCCCGGCCCGACTTCGATGGATTCTCTAATCGCAAATATTGGCTCCTTCCTTCTTACACAAGGGGGCGGGGGACAGCAGATGGGCGGACAAAAAGCGGCCCCACAGGTTGCTTATGGAATGCCACAGGGATTGCCGAATTCGAACTTCTTTGGATACCGGAATCTTCCTAGATCTGGGCGCATTGGCGGGTAAGGGGGTTTAGAGATGGCTGATCTGACTCAACTTGCAGGTCTTCTGGCTCTTGCGCGGGATCCGGATGCATCCGCGCGGGCGAGAGATTACCTGTATCAACAGAAGTTGCAAGAGCAAGAAATGCAATCGAGGGAAAGACTTGCTTCTGCTCAAATGACTCTTCAGGAATCCCAGTTCCATAGAGGACAGGAGTTGTCGAGGGAGCAATTTGGGGCAGAGCAGACTAGATTGACAACTGATGCAGCCGAGAATCGTCGGATCGGGGAAGAGCAATTTGGTAAGACTCTTGAGCTTCAGAAAGATCAGTTGGATGAAGGTAAGAGACATGCTGGGGAAATGGAGAAGCTGGGGCAGCAAGAGATCGATCTTCGTCGGCAGGGACAGGCCCAGGAAGCGATTAACAATATCGTTGATAACATGACGGCCTTTAATAAGGCTAAGGGGACTTCTCTTACCCCGGCAGATTATCTTAAGACTGTAGGGGATAATCCACAGCTTTCTATCCTACTCGGGGCGGCTGTTGCAGGACCAGAGAAGGCGACCAAGAAGGGCCAGATGACCAAGGCGGATGCGCAAAGACTCCTTGGGGAAGGATATACAAATATCAATGCCCTTACTGGTGGGACTGAATTAACTCCCCATGGTCAGGGAATGGCCAAGCTTGATCAGTTGATCAATGTAGGAACTGCTGCATTGGACGAACCGACGAGGCAATTGATCAAGCAGAGGCTTTCGACCTTGAGTCCGGAAGCAACCTTGGATATGGGCGGGAAGTTAACCCCCGAACAAACGTTGAAGGTTACTACGGATCTTGGGGCCAAGATTGCCCAGGTCTCTATGGATGGGAATAAATTAGATTACCGGGATCAGATGATGGTCTCAAAGCTCTGGAATTCGCTCCCTGATTCTGTCGCGAAGACAGAAGTTCTTACCCAGTCGATTGCAGGTGCTGCTGCGGCGATTGGGCTTGAACGAGGGCTTAGTCCAGAACAGGTCGCTATTGTTCAGAATGAATTAACCGCTGCTTTGGTTGCAGCTACGGATCCAGAGAATAATCTTCCTCTTACGGAAGTTATGATTCCGATCAATACCCTGGAACAGATGAATCCAGTCGGACCCCCACAGCCTCCTACCTTCGGCCGGCGTGCGATGGAAGGTCTTATCAAGGGCGGGAAGGCATATGGGGAACTCCCTGGTAGAGTGATTGAAGGAATTGGAAGTGGGCTTAAGGCGGTGCAGGGTGGGACAACTGGCCCTAATACCGCTCCAGCCGGCAATCGTGTCAAGCAGGGTCTCGAATTCGGGGGCGCAGTAGCGAAGCAGGGGGCCGGTGGTGCGGATAGTCCGTTTAACTACGGCGGGCCTACGACCAAACTTACTCCAATCCAGCAACGGGCAAGGGAAAGAAGTTTGGGAGGGGGGAAGAAAAAATAAATGCCAATCACGATTGAGGAAGCAGTTCAGGGAGAAGTCGAACGTCTTCGGGCACTTCGACAATCTACCCCGCCTGTTCCGGTGGAAGGACATATTGACCCCCCTACGGATCTATCTGATTTCGAGATGGAACGCTTGTCATCCAATTATCTCGATAAAGCCTGGGGGACTCTTACCAAGATGGGTAAGGCTGCCTTCACTCCTCTGACCATGACCGCAGAGGGGCTTGCAAGGACGGATGATGTTTTCCGTGGAATGGTCCTAACGGCACAGAATAAAATGCCCCGGAGCGAATTCCCCCAGTTCTTCGATGATGCCATTCGTGGGAAGGCACGGATCTCTGGGGATGAATTTAATCGCCTCCAATTTGGGGACGCGATGTATACCCAGTTGAAGAATTCCCGCGTCGTCCCAGATCATTGGATCAAGGCCATTGTTCCAGATAGATGGCTTGCGGGCCGGATTGATGATGGAAAGCCTCTCTTGTCCTATGGAGATATTCTCGGCCTTTCCGCAGAAGTCTTTATCTCCCCATTCGCAATTGGGTCGATCCTCCCACGATCAGCTATGAAGGCATCTCGGGCGGGGAGGCTCATTGTCAATGCCTTCGATGCCCCGACGAATGCTCTTGTCTATCCAGTTCGAAAGACATTGAACGCTGTTCTAAGTCCACAGAGCCCCTTCTCTGTCTTCCTAATGCAGGCTTTAAGTCCAGAGACGGTCCTCGGAAAGAAGATCCCTGGTTTTGTCCGGCGCTTCGTCTCCGACGCAGATGTCTACGCGGGCAATGTCGAGAAGATGCTCCGTGGACCATTGCATGAATTGTTGAATAAGAAATACAAGCCGCTGATTAAAGATAAAGCGGCCGGGGCAAGGGTCTGGAGACACATCTTTGATGAGGACCAGGCATTGACTGCTATGGAAAGAAATCTGGTAGATGATCTCCAGGCCCAGGTGATCGAGCCCCTTCGTATGAGGGCGGATGCGATGGGCTATACAGGGGAGGCGTTTAATAAATGGAGACCAGATAACTACCTACGTTCCTTCACCCCACAGGCGAAGAGATTCCCTGGCGGGAGGAAGAGACCAATTGCCGAAGCCTCTCTCAAAGAACGAATGAGTATCAGTCTTCCGTTCAGAGAGGATGCTATTGCAAATATCTACCCAGGGATCAAGGATGAGCAGATGGATTTAGTTACTGCCCTTGGGAATTTCGTTGAAAATGCAGAGAAGAAACTGACCTTCGAGGCGAGGGTTAAGGATCTGGATACAGGAAAATGGATCGATACCGGCTCTTGGTCGAGATATAGAATCAATGCAGGCTTTGGAGTAAATAATAATAAAGATCCTCGAAAGAATCTAAATCCTCGTTTGAAGGATCTAGATGAACGGGAATATCTCTACCTTCTCAAGAAGGGCCATGAGCTAACTGGCCATAGAGCACAGAAGGGCGAGATTGTTTTCAAGATTCTTAATGAGAGATTCCTGAAACAACTAGATTCCCAAGTCGCAGGGATGGCGAGGAAGTCTAGAATCATCAACTATCTCTATGAGCGAAAGTCTCCTCTTGATTGGCCGACTCGTATTGACCACGGCGCTGCTGCCATGGTTTCGAACGTAGTCATCTCTACCCTGGGACTTAATCTCGCCGCCTCGATCCATAACACGAGCCAGCTTCTTAACACGGCGGCGGTAGATGGAATCCCAGCTACAATTAGAGGAATGCTCCGAATGGCAGACTTCTCCGACATTGGAAAAGGGCTTAAGAGAGCTAGAGGGGAAGCACGATTCCGCGCCGCCTTCGACCAATTGGTCTTCGACCCATCTCTCGCGAATAGACTGGGGAGAAGATTTACTGAATATTTCATGGCCCCTTTCTCTGCTACCGAGATGTTTGTCCGGGGTACGGCCTATCATGCCGGACTTGAAACTGCTTTGAAGAAAGCGAATGTCTCACTTTCAGACTTCGCTCTGGGCAGGATTAGTGCGGGGCTTCAGAAACGTCTCGCGGATGCTGCGAAGCAATCTGCCTTGGATACCAACTTCGTTTATTCAATCGCAGGCAGGGGTCCCCTAATGGCCGGCCCGGTTGCCCGTGTTGCCTTCGCCCTCCAATCCTTCTCTATTAAAGAGACTGAATTCCTCTCCCGTGTATGGCAAAGGGATGGGGGAGGATTCATGAAGTGGATGAACATGAACGGCTGGGCGATTGACATGTTGGATAAGGTCGCCGGGGTGAATGCCGAATCCTGGCTCGGCTGGGGCTTCCTTCCACCGAATACATTCGGCCGGGGACCTCAGGTTGAAACCGTTATCAATCTTGCCAAGATGCTTTCCGCCTCCGCAGAAGGGGACGCGGATAAGTTCGAACTCGCTTCCAAGGCCGCAAGGGGATCTATTGGAGAAACCTTCCGTGCTCTTGGTATTGACGACGCCCCTGATGCAGCGGAGATCATTCCGAACTCTCTGGCCTTATTGGGTATTTTGCCCCTCCCAGTCGTCGGCATCGCACGGACTCTAAAGTCCTTCAGTGAATTCCATTCCGGCATCCGTAGTGAACAAGATGGAAACACCTTCCGTCCTATCACGAAGGAAGATGCAATTAAGAGTTGGTTCTTTACGACCCATGAACAATATGCCGTTCGTCAACTCCAGTTGATGGACAAGAGTGCCAGACAGCAAGTTGACAAGGAGTTAGACAAGCGGGCGAAGAAGTTCGTCCGGGCTCTGGCTGGAAAATCCGGGGATGAAGTCTGGGCCTTGGGCCAGGAGTTAAGCCAGCCAATCTCTCTCAAACTCCCATTCGGCAATGCTTATCGGAACCCGCTGCAAAATGCTATGATCTTCCGATTGGGGGACCAGGAGTCCTTCTATCCACATATGGAAATGATCAGATCTAGAACAGAGAATCTGATCAAGGGCGCCACGATCCCGAAGGCAGTTTTGGAGATGCAAGGCGCCGGGTGGGTAATGGAAATTCTCCATGCCTCGTATATCAACCAGGCTCTAACAGAACTGAATCGGGGTGGGATTGTTCCCCTCGGAGGAAGATAGTGGAAACCTTTGAAATCGTTCTTCGGTTATTTCAAGTTGGGATCGTCCCTGTCTTGCTCCTAATCTGGAATGAATTGAAGGATACAAGGCGGACCTTGGAGCAGAATAGTAGACAGATTGTCCGTCTTGAAGAACAGATTAAGTTCGCCACTAAGATCGAAGAGCGAATTCATGCGATTGAAGTTGAACTTAGAGGCATTAATACAAGGGGGTGAACATGGATACTAATACGATTCTGACTCTTATTACCGGCGTGATTGGCCTTCTTACGGTCCTCATCGGACGACGGGCGAATAGCTATTTCGCGAATGGTAATCGAGCAGAGAGAGCAAGATTGGTTCAGATTCTTGCTAAGGACATCCTAGCCCTGGTCCTCTTGCAAAAGGGCGTTGATGCCCCGAAGGCAGAGATCATCAGAAGTGCGATTGATCTTCTCTACACCGCTCTTGTTGGTCAGGGCTTTAATAAAGATACAGCAGGTGACATTGCGAAGAGTGCAATCTCCGGCGCTGCGGCCGAGCAGGGGTTCGATCTTGCATCGATCACCCTTTAAGGGATAGGGGGGTTAATTCCCCCCTTCCTTCCATTTCTCGAATCTCCATACCCGACCGTCAAGACCCTTCCTTCTTGGATTCCAGAAAACACATCCCAGAGAGACGAGGAAATCCAACATCTCCTGTGCGGCACGGCCAGAAGTAGTCGGCATTTTCCTCTTAAAATCCGTCTCTGACATTCCCTTTTCCCCTGCAAGGAAGAGTTCGTCCGCGAGACGGAAGAGCGTCTGCTGCTTCGGCCCATAGGACATTTCAATTACGAATGCTTCGAGTGGGGGATAGATGAAATTTCGAAGTAGCGCATCCGCCGCTTCGACATGTCTCCTCTCAATTTGATATAGACCGTCTGAAAGGGCAAACGAAGTTCCCACTCTCGCAAGGAGCATGGAATATCTGTTCCAGAATCCCGATAGATAGGTCGAAGAGATATTTCTTCTCTCTGCCTGTCTACCAAACGCGGCAATAAGAATCTCCGCATCTTTCGCAACGGCCATATATTCGGGAGCCTCATCTGTAATAGAACGAAGTTCCTGCGCAAGGTCATTTAGATCCTCATTTAATATAGGCTTCTCATCTACATCCGGCCGGGTAGTCTCATGGGCGATCAGGAACCGATGCATCAATCCGCCAGCGAACTGATCAACAGTAATAGACTTACGAAGATAATCCACAGTAGAGCAAATACCCAAAGCCACTGTGACATTTTTAACGATTGAGTGACCTGATTTCCCAGTCCAGTCTTCAATGTTCTCATGTTCCAGAAGGTCAATAATCCATTGAGCCATGGTTTCAGTCCCGGTCTTGGCCGTAAGAATAGCGGACGCTTCATTTACAGTCACAATCCCTTCTAGAAATCCTGCATTCGCATCCGTCTGTGCTCTCCCCCAGGCATCCATTAGCCCTCTGGTCGTAAACGACGACGCATGGAGAATTGAGAATCCAGGTCTGTCCCCAGCTACCATTCGTACCAAGGTCCTTGCTGTCTGCAAAGCCTTGGACTTCCCAACGCCGGAGGAACCAAGTAGGAAAATTGAAGTTGGGGGAAATAGTCGAAATCCCCCTCTTCTCACACATGCCTTTCTCCCTACCGTGGAGGATAACGCAAAAATCCCACAGAGCAAATGGAACGATGCAGGGAACCTGGTCCCAGATGTTGTTTCTAAATATTTCTTCAACCATCCAGACGTTAATCCCGATGGGTCTCCAGTGGTTTCGATCATCCCAAAATATCCTTCAGCTTCTCTGGGAATTCTTCCCCTGGAATCTGTTTAATACTCTGAATCTTCCTCGATCCAATAACGGAATAGAATTTATCTAATAGAATATTCGACCCATGGCACACCTTCTCTCCGTTCAAATAGACCGCTTCCCAGGCTTTTCCCTTCACGATGACGATATAATTCCCCTTCGATCTACTCATTTTTCCCACCCCGCGAAGAGAGATAACTGCTTCGGATCTTTATTCCTAAATAACTCCTCATCCTTCTTCCGATCAATCGCCTGAACCCAAGAGGAAGCGACCGCTGCGACCTGGATCAATTCCGTCCGAAGCTTCTCTGGATCCTCCTCCGCGAGGGCTTCCGAAACTTCCTCTAATAGAATTAAATTCCATGTCAGTTCCTTCTTCTTCTCCGCTTCCTTAATAACATCCCTAACCTCATCGAGAACTTCCTTGAATTCTAGATGTCCAGTCCCATTAGGATGATTCTGAATCCCCCATAACTTGAACTGCCTGCTCATCTCCTCTGCGACCTCGGAGACAATATTAAAAACCTTATATCTATCAAACTTCATACTTAACCATCCTGCCCCAGCTATCGCCCACCTTAATCGTGACGGGGCAAAAGAATCCATCTCGCACTTCCTTGAATTCCCGTTCCAGGATTTTCCTGAACTCCGGTATAAACTCTTTAACCCGGTCCTTCGGAATATGTGCCACAAATTCATCATGAACTAAAATTGCTAACCATCCCCCAAGCCTCTTCGCAAGAGTATGAATGGGAACTACGGAAGTTCTTCCCATTTCTGCTCCAGAGGATTGAATTTCGTAATTGACAACTTCGTTAAAACTTCCATCCGGATCAAAGAAGTAGCGCCGCCGACCCCATCCATTAGCAATGTAATGATCCGACCTGGCCTTGAACACGGCTCGTTTGTGCCAACCAGGGACACCAGGGTATTTGTTCGATAATCTCGCCAGCATCGCTGCTGCTTGCTCCAGATTAAGATCAAATCCTGCTTGCTTAAAAGCTGCAACAAGTGCTCTAGCTCTAGCGCCGTAAGCCCAGCCATAGAAAGCGTTTTTAGCTCTCGTCCGGTCACAATCCAGGAGCCGAGCATTTTCTCCATGAATGTCAATTCCATTTTCAATATCCTTTAGAAGATTCTCGTCTCCAGAGACGTAGGCAATTAATCTTAATTCCTGTGAATCATAATCCGCTGCGACAAAGGTAAATCCCGGATCCGCAATAACCATGGTCCGCATTGGCTTTGGCATTTGTTGAATCGGGGGAGTACCGGGCTTGCCCTTCTCCGGCCTCTCCCCCTTGGCAACGAGTCTCCCCGTTGCAGCAGAAACGGTAAACTTTTTCCCCGACGCATCGTCCTTCGTAGTGGGGCTATAGGATGGATGGATCCGATCGGTAATATCGATATAGGTTGTGATAAATTTCGGATAATGCCTGCATCTCAAGAGGGCCTGTAGATATTTCCTATGTGGCTTTGCTTGTTCCAATTCGAGAAGAGTCTCAATCGCCTCCGCATCGGCACACCATCTATCGGTCAGTTTTCCATTCTCGAAGATGAATTGGGGTGGCAGGCCCCACTGTCGATAAAGTAGATCCGTAACCTTTGGACTTCTTGGCAATAGGGGCAACTGACCTGTACCGGCGCACTTCTTATGAGCCTTTCCGGTTTTAGTTTTCCCTTCATTGCAGGAACAACTGTTCTCTGCTTTAACCTCTGCCCATCGCTTCCCTGCCCATTCCGCTCTCTTCTGATATCTCCCTCTATGTCGCTCTCGTTCAACAGGGTCGATCCTAAGACCCCTCTCATGCATCTCAAGCAGAACTGGTAAACACTCCATAAGACCATCAAATACAGGCATTTGGCCCGTCTTTTCCAAGTCATGTTTCATCCTTGCCCATAGTGGTAAGAGGACAAAAGCATCGGCCCTATTATACCTGCCCATGTCCTTATCTTTTAAATGTTTCCATCGTCCGATATCTAGATAATAAGCCGAGACTTCGTTGAGAGAATGTCCCGGCGCGTCAGGATCCAAAATCTGCGCTGCAAAGAGAAGATCCTTAACAGGTCCATTGACCTTAATCCCTTCCTTTTTCAATCTGGGAATATCGAAATTTGCATTGAAGACTAGTTTGGTAGAAGGGGTCTCTAATGCTCTCTTCGTCTTCTCGAACGACTTCATGCACCAGTTTTCCGATAACGCCCCTTCTGTACCATTCTGCTTCCACGCTAATCCAATATCCGTCATCCCTCCGGTCCCTCGATCTGTCTCGATGTCGAAGGAAAGAAGATCGAATTCTTCCGGCAAGACTCCATTCTCTAGCGGAATCTCCTCCTCTCTGAATTGCCCTCTTGAAATCCTGACCGCTTTTCCAACAGCGGATTTTAACCACAGATAACTCCTCATTCCAGAACACATGATAAAAGCGGGATGGTAGGCCGGGACCACAGCACGAACGGAGGAAGGAAGGATCTGCTTGGGCAGCGTCTCCGGCCGGAGAATATAGCCCTGCCAGGCTGAGATACCGTTTTTCGGTCCGGACAAACCTGTAACGGCTTCGAGGGCGTCCGCGCCTAGAAGAAGGACGACAGAAGGAGTGCATCGTGAAAGATCCCCACTTAATCTCTCCGCGCAAGCTTCCTTCTGTCTATTCGAGATTTTTTCCCCATCCTCCGGGTAACAGTTAATAGTATTCAACAATCTACAAGCATCGAGGGAGTGTCCAAAAGCCGAGAACGCAGCGCGGAGAATTCTCCCGGAGGCCCCAACTAAAGGTCTGCCCTCGATTAATTCCGATCTCCCTGGGGATTGAGCAATGATTAGGATCGGAGCATCCTCTGGCCCGCTCCCACCACACACCTTTCCCACTGACGGGCATCCAGAGCACTTCATCCCAATCCCCTTTATCGCTTATACCACGGCAGTCTCTCTCGTCTTTCTAATTCTTCGATTCTTCTCTCAAGACTCTTCAAATTTTGCCTTGTATCATTAAGCACACCGACTGTGTTTGATAATCTATTCCTAACTGCCTGGAAGCAAGCTTCCGGATCTTTATGAATCCAAATCTTATTCTTCGAAATTGAGAGCGGGTCGGGAATCTGTTTGATTATATTAATATCCCCGAGAGAAATTCCATGACCACACTTAGAACATGCATACGAACCCATATCCTCATCCTTCCAACTATGTTTCATAACCCCGACGCCATTAAAGATTGAGTCCATAAAATCAAGCTGTTTGTTTGGCCACCGGATTCCCGAGTATAGCGGGCTTTGATACAGTCCCAGCGGCCCGAGCAGATTTTCCAGCATTCCGATTCCCCCAGTCGAAACCAAAGTCTTCCCGTACTGCCTTGGCAGTTCTACCATCCGTGTTTGTCCATACGATCCCATAAATCCCCGGATTCCGATCGAAAAAGTTATGTACCGATGGATAATCTCTAGGGTCCCAAGGAGTTCCCATTCCTCCAAAAGGATGGAGTTGCAAGTTCCCCGTCTTATGTGGATCCCCATTAATCCCCGGCCCGATCAGTTGATACAAACCATCTTTCTGCTTTCCCATTAGGAAGATTGCATCAGCTAATTCCCTATTCTCGATTGAAGTCGGTTGCCAGCCACCAGTCGGATCTTCCATCAAACTCTGTCCATTCTCGACCTTGATAAAGAGTCCGTCCCAGAAAATACACGGGGTCCCCACTCCATCCCTGACCCACTCCATACCAGGAGCAAAGGTATTTCCCTTTTCCCCAGCTTCAAACAAGTTCCTGATATTCATCTATTTCTCCCGGTACACATACGACATATTCTGTGACTTCGTTACTAATTCCAAGTGCTCTGGATTCACACAGGCCGTTCGTTCGCAAAGGTGATTAACTTCCAGAAACCCCGGAATCCTCCCAACAAGCATTTCATAAAACAATCTGTGCGCATATAAGTTCCTTCTATTCCTCTTAACAACCCCGTATCCCCCTTTGGTCTTCGCCCATCTCCAGACCTTGCACGGGGTTCCTAACGGCCCCTCTTCCTCCCTCGTATCTAACTCCAACGAGAACGGCTCCTTATAGGGCCTCCGGTTCATCCACAACCTCCGAGTCTAGAGGCTCCCTCGTGGCACTATATCCGCACCGAGGACACATGCAGATCAATCTATCTAGGGACTGGTCCAGATGCACAGAACAGTCATGGTGCCCACATTTTGGACACCGGAATAAAGTCGTTTCTGCACCAAGCCCGTCATCTGCCTTCATCAACTGGGGGACAAATAATGGTCTCTTCATCTATCCCACCCCCGCTATATCTTACTCCCCCTTGCCACAAGATGGACAGACTTTTGGTCCCTCCATCGATTTCGGCCACCATCCCCTATTGACCATGTATCCGATGATTCCGTAATCCGCCAGATCGAGCCAGGTATCTTCGATCGGTTCATAATCCGGATCCTTCCCTTGCAAATTCTGCAACCTCGCTACCTTATCCTGTGCCCGAACAACGACACCAAGCTCCCCGCCACGGGCAATATTTTCCGGCCCATAATCCTTCTGCTTCGAACAGAACATTTGGAAAATATGCTGGGCAGAAATAAGCCAGCTTCTTTCCAATTCCTCATTTCCAGAAACCCCAATCGGGCCGAAGTCAACTATGTATCTTCCCTCTTTGAGATTGATCATATTAACTCCACCGTTGGCTCATCAGGTTCCTTATTCGAAATCGCAAAGATCTGTTCGGGAGTAAGACGGACGATCACGCAATGCCCATCTCCCTTTTCCAAGAGAAGTTTCTGTAATCTGACCGCTTCTTCCCAGGTCTCTGGGATAACTTCGAGATCTTTCATTGCTTCTCCCCTAGCCCAGATTCAACTTCCCTCTGAAGATCCAATCTTGCCAATGTATCCTTCATAGCAAGCGCAACCTCCGCCATACTATCCGAACTAAAGGCTGCCTTCTTTTCCTCCTGCGACGCCTCTTCCGCCGTCAACCTCCCTTCAAGAGTGTGATATAAAATCACCATCGACCATGCGGCCATGACTTGAATCGCAACCGGAACCCCTGGCATTTCCTTCATCGATCCGACGAAGGACGCGAGCCATTTAACAGATTCCTGCAATCCCTTCTCATTGGCACTATGGATAACCTCTTGAAGGGAGGAATTAGGCGACATGGTTACACTTCCTCGAAGGAGACGATCTCGTCCCGTGGTTCCCCATCGAGGCCGATCGACTGCTCGACAACGCCGGTCACAGTCCGCCCATGAGTCGCCGGGATGATGTCCATAATGGTCGGGAAGCCCTTGAACAAACGCTTGCCCGCCAATCTATCCTCATGTCCGAGGGCACGGAGGAGAGAGCCCATCTTTCTCACCGATCTCTGGGTCATGAAATAACGACCATAATAGGTGGCCCGAATATCTCCGTCATTCAGAGATTCCTTCCATTCCTTCAACTCATCCGGATCGTCATGACGAAGGCCCCAGAAGAAGTCGAAGAAGGACGTAAGTCTTCTCCCACCATTCTTCGTCGGATACTGGTCAGAGACTCTGAACTGTACCCTTGCCTTCTCATGATCCTTATCAAGATACTTCGAATCCTTGGGCTCGAAGTCACAGACGAAATCGTCCAGAGTAAAGACCTCTTTCCATTGCGGGATTTCGATCTGTTCCCCGTTGACCTTTCGAGTCACCATCTTGGCCGAATCCGGAACCTGGAACTGATTCCCCGCAATCGCCCTTGCTTCTTCATCTGTAATCTCTACACCCTGCTTGAACTGACTCATTTCATCTCCCAACTAGGTAATTGTTCCTTAATCATTTCTACCAATCTCTCGCGAGCTTCCTTAATTGTCTTTGCTCCATCATGACATTCTTGAATCTCTTCCAAAAATCCTACATCTTCCTCATCTTCTAAATCTGCTCCAATGTATGCTGCGATTTCTGGAGTAAGATCGAAGATGCTCCCCTCACAACTTGGGACATATAGTTCATCCGGGAATAAGCAACCAATAAAGCATTTATTCCCATCTTCCGTCCGATACATACATGCCCCGGTCTCGGTCACGGCCCGAGCCTTCATTTTCTTCGAATGCTCGTAGACCTTTTGCAAAATTCCTAGGCGGTCCATTGCTTCATCTCCAATACCCAGCGCCAGAAATTCCTTGCATCATCTGGACTTTTCCCAATCTTCTTAACGGGCGGGATTTTATCCAATTGAACGGACTTCAAACCCGCAACGTGGTATTCCTCCGGGATCAAGTGAACGACGGTATCCCCCGATTGTCCCGACTTCGGCCCTTGGTCGATGGTTAGATAGAAAACTGCACCAAACTTATTTGGAATCTGTCGTGGACCTCTCGTCCCTACCGTTGCAGGACCAAACAAGAGTCCTTCTCCCGTCCTAGCCGACGATTCCGACATTGCCTGTTGGAACAGACAGATCACATGCATCGGGATCCGGACAGTCCATTCAACGATCTGTAACATCGCCTGTTGGACCATTCGATAATCCCCTTCTTGCGGGAGCGCATACTTCTGCTCCGGATCGATGTTCGGATTATTCGAGCCCATGACTGGACCCTTTTCCGAAAACCAATTCTTCCTTGCATTCTCCCGGAGCATCTCTTCCGCAGTCTGGGTCATCGTATCCCAGATAAAGACCCCAGCCTTGGGGTACATCTTGTCCCATTCAGTCTGGGCAATCTCATACCCCTCTTTCCTCCAGTCGGTCTTTATAATCTGACCCGTCTTCGGATCTCTCTGTGCTGCCCCATCGGGGACAATCACATGCATTCTCTTTCGATCCTCTGGAGTTACGGATTCGAGGAAGGGAGATGTCGGATCCGCCGCGACGTAGACAATTTCTCCCCATTCCTCTGGCACCCTGGTCGCGAGAGAAGTCTTCCGATGCCCCCCAGGAGCATCGATCGAGCATCTAATCAGGCCCGACTGCTTCGCGTCTTTTCCTTCTAAGATCTGCATTAGATCTCAATCCTGTTAACGAGAATTCTAACGGAAGAGAAATCAATATCTTCATCTCCGCCGTGGGCCTCCGCGCCTGCGATCAAAAGAGCCTGGTCTTTCGAATTCGCAATCACGTCCGATTCATACAGAAGTGAATCGAGATTATCATTCACCGTCGAATACACAATGACCCTATAGAGAGAGTTCACCTTCTTCTCCTCCTTCAAATTGTTCGTAAAGGTACAGTTCTCGATCCGCGCATTCGGAGTATCGTTCAACTGCAACATCGCCCCGTCTGAAAAGCCGCCCATCTTTATTCCTCCATCCAACTTACTTCTCTGCATCTTATACTGATGTGTTAGCCTCTGAATTTCCCTTTGTGTTAGATCCCAAGGATCTTCTGGACCATATTCCGCCATTTACTTCTCCGTATTCAAGGCAAACACAGCCGGAGCGATCTTGACCAACTTCCCGCTCTTAACGCCCTTATACGCGGCAACTTCGAATCTCCGGAACTTCTTCGTCCCTCTTGGCCCGGCCAGATTGTAGATCGACTTCGGTCCAGTCTTCAAAGATTCCTGAATCATCGTCCAGGTCGTCTTTTCCGTAGCAGTAGTATTCACCGGAGTCATGGTCGATTTCTTACTGCCCTTATCCACAAGACGTTGAATCTCCATCAACAATCTGCGCTCCTGATCCAACATCGCGAGACGATTCTTAATTTCCTGCTTGATCTGCATTTCCGATCCCTTCTTTGTACGCCCCCAAGGGGTCACTGTCTTCATACATAAACCCGTCCCAGAGATCAAAGTTCCCATCACACGTCTCGATATATGAGCAGAGGGAATTTCCATGCATCCCTCCACACGCCTTCTCTCTTTGCTCGATGGGAATAACTAAACCCTTCCACTTCAACAACCTCTCTCGTTCCTTCTGCATTTCTACCGCTAATGAAATAACCTGCTGAACGACCCTCTCTACCTTCCGGTCATCCACCAAAAGATCTGACCAATAAACCCCTTCGGCCGGATTTCTCTCTCTATACCCCTTCGACCCACAGTATTCACAGGTCTTGCCAGCAACTCTTTCATGGTGCGCGTACTTCCGAATCCCGACAAGGAGCGTACCCGTGAAGTCCGGACCAAATTGCTCCCGACCCAATTTCCCATACGCCCCCTCATGCAAACTCCTCTGTTTGACCCTAGAGAAAACATCCCAAGGCACAGAGGCGGGGACGGTTTTCCATTGCAAATGTCGTAACTTCCCTCTTACCCTAACGACCGCATCCAATCGCCCGAAGAGAGTAATTCCTGGACTAATTTCTGATTCCAACGCAAGTTCCGTGCCAAGAACCTCGTCCCAGAAGGGCTCTTTGCAAAGATTTTGAATCCAGTATTCCAGATGTCGCGCCTCATTCAGAGCATCTGAATCTATATCTAATTTCCGAAGGGACCAGTCATCCAGGAGTGCTGCTGTGATCCTCCCTGCCCCGGTCCCCCCGGTTTTCAAAATCTCTTCCAAGGCAATATGGGCGGCTTTCCCCACATCTAAGGCCCTCGCCCTGGCCCCCTTCAACTGTCGTTTAAACACCCATCGAGAGGCCCAGTAGGAAGGGCAGGTCTGGTAATCTAGAATTTCTGAAATGTTGATTCTCAATTTAGATCCTTTGAAAAGGCCGGCCCATCCATATACAAGCTCGCCTCAAGATACGAACAGACCGACCTTTGCCCTAGCCCTTCACGCAGAGAACCTGCTTCAACGTATATTCAATCTCTACTAAATCCTTCTGCGCTTCCATCACCGCGTCGATATCCTTATATGCCCCCGGAGTTTCATCCAAAACATCCTTATCTTTCCTGCACTCAACCCCGGTCGTAGCCTTCACATGATCTTCAACCGAAAAGATCCGTCTTGCCTGCCCCCGAGACATCCTTCTCCCTGCCCCGTGTGAACAAGAGTGGAAGCTATCCACATTCCCAAGCCCCTTCACGATGTAGCTACGCACCCCCATCGATCCGGGAATAATCCCTCGATCTCCCAATCTTGCCCGCACTGCCCCTTTGCGCGTTACCCAAACATTTTCTCCAAAATGATGCTCCCGCGAAATGTAGTTATGGTGGCAAGAAACTACCGTCTCCTGTACCGGCGCTGCGAACCCCAACACCTGACCTAATGCTAATACCACTCTACCCAACATTAGTTCCCGATTCAAGGCCGCATAATTCTGTGCCCATTGGACTGCTTCAATGTAATCCTTGAATTCCTGACTACCATCTGGTAGGTAGGCCAAGTCGGCGTCGGGAAGGGTGATCCAGTATTCCCTCATCTTCTCCTTGGCCTTTTCGATAAAGGTCTGGCCGATACAGTTCCCGATCCCCCTAGAGCCAGAATGCAACATCACCCAAACCCTATTCTCCTGGTCCAAACAGAGTTCGATGAAGTGATTCCCAGTTCCTAATGTCGCGAGATGACTCCGAGGATCACGCTTCGCGACATATTTCTTCAATCTTTCGTGTTTAAACAGTGGTCCAAGGCCAAGAACTGAAAGCCCATCTTCAACATCCTTCGGAATATCATGCCAGGCCCCTCTATCCGATGGTCCCCCATTATCCGTTCTCCCATGAGGAACCATTCTTTCAATTTCCGATCGAATCTTTACCAAGGAATCCGGGAGCAATTCCGCAGGGAGTTTTAATTTCGCCGCGATCATTCCACAGCCAATATCTACCCCGACCGCTGCTGGGATAATTGCCCCCTTCGTAGCAATGACCGATCCGACCGTTGCCCCCATGCCCCAATGAACATCCGGCATAACCGCCACATGCTTATAAATAAACGGCATTGAGGCAAGATTATGAGTCTGCTCCCTTGCCGATTCCTCAAATTCTACCCCATCTACCCAGGCTTTCACTGGCACCGTATTTGGGGCTGTAAAAACCTTCATCTCGATCCTTTCTAAAATGGTCTGGGTGGGAGGATTTGAACCTCCGACATCCTGACTCCAAATCAGGAACTCTTCCAGGCTGAGCTACACCCAGGTCAATAACATCTTTCCGGACACATCAGGTATCTACTGCTTCTCGCTGTGATGACACCAATATTATCCTGATACACGTTATCAAGATTCTGATCCAGAACTCTCCATAGGGAGGCATCTCTTGACCATCTTACTCCCTGCCCTCTCGGCTCGCAATGCATAATATAGAACTGCTTCAAGCCTCTTCTATCATGCTCTGCCCGATCGATCGATGCTGTAATCTGATCCCGAATATAGAGAGGATCCGAAGAGTTTACTAGATCAAGTTCTCCCATCTTCAAATCTAGTTCAGGATAGTAATGATCTGTGAAGGAACAATTTCCCCAAATCCCTCTCCCGAGCTTCCGAAGATAGCTCAAATATTCCTTCATTCCCTTGATGAAATTCGAACTCTTCATTAACATTTCCGATTGCGTGACATTCGTTGCTGTCCCAGGATACTGCCAGCTATAGCAATTATCGGTAAAGACCCTAATCCCTGGGTAATTAGAAAGAATATCTCCTAAAACTGCAATGAAGTGCACCGGATATTCTGTCCGCTCCAAATCCATGAACCATGAATGTTTCGATTCCCTAACTTTCCAATCATCCGGATTCTGCAAATTCCCATAGCCCTCATAGGGATCGACTAGCGCATTCCCGAAACGGTTCAGTTTATTATCCTTCGCCCGAAGCGTGAAGCCGCGTTGAATAACTTCCAAGGGTTTTTGGTATTTCGACCAATACCCAGCCGCAACGGTGGATTCATAATCAATCCAGAGAGCAACTTCCTCGATCTGCGAACCCTTTGCTTTCAAAAGATCCTTGATAAACCCATATGGAGGGATATGTTGGAGAATCAGGAAGTTATGCCATAAGAGGAGTCGAAAAAGCTCCTCCCCCTCATAGGTATATTTCCCATCCGGCTCGATCCTCGTCGGAGTTGGGACGTGCTGAACCCCAATCCCTGGGGTAAATGATGGACAACGCAGAGACTCTGTAGCCCATGTCCCATCTACCTCTGTCCCGGTCACGGATAGAATACAAGCTCTTTTCCAACTCATTCCAAACCCCCTTTAGTCATGTCGTCTCTCCATCCAAAGCGGCTACCAGTAGGCGGGCGGACTTGATGCGCGCGCAGTGTGGGCAGCAGTAGCTCTCCCGCCCATCGCACACTGGCTCTGCCGCCACCGCGCGCACGAAGTCCATCGTCAGGCGCCACAGCCGCTCGTTCATGCACGCTTTGACGAACCAGTCCGGGTCGTTCGTCGCAGACCCGATCGGCAACGGCGCTGCAATCCGCCGCTTCATCTCGTCTGGCTCTAGCAGGCTAGTCACGCAGCACCCACCATTCCACGAGATGCGTGACGAGGCGCCAGATGCCGACGATGGCCAGCAGACCGGCAAGCACCACGAGTGCGTTTCCTGCGTAGCGCTTCATTGCTCTCCTCGGTGTTAGCGACCGCCAAAACGCATCCGACTCACCATTGCCAACCAGCAGGTACCGGCCGAAGATCATGCGCTCGAACTTCATGCGTTCCAGTTCGCCATCGACGGTGCGCTTCACTTCTCACCTCGGAGGTCGCTGAGAACAACCCGGCACGCAGCTATTGCAGCAGCCGCCGCAATCGAACCGGGCGCCCCACCCTCAACAACGGTGATCGCATCGCTGAGTGTCGCCACCGCCTTCTCCAGCTTCGCGCGCAGGTCGTCGATCTCGTCCCACAGAATCCGCGCTTGCTCGCGAGTGATGCCACCCAACTCCAGCTTCTCGCGCCGGTACTTCACTTCCACGTCATCCATGTCTTCGTAGCTCCCGTCCAGTCCCATCTCACCCTCTCATTCGTCTTCATGGCTCGCTAACCGACAAGCAATCCTTGCATCCAGACTGCCCGCCATCCTTCAGCGTCGCCGTCACGTTCCAGTCCGCGAACCGATCCTTCTTTGTCGTCTGGCTGTTCGTGCTGTACGTGCCAAAGAAGATGCCGCCGTACACGTTGCTGTTATCCGTCCGTGTCCCGCCGATCTGGGCCAGCAACCCCTGCCCGCTCCCACCGATGTCCCACACCTCGGCGTAGTACTCAACCGTGCTCCCAAGATCCGTGATCGCGCCCTCCACCCAATACCACTCGTCGTCGTTCAGGTAGAACCCGCCGTCGTTCAACCCGTCACTCGTCGCCGTCAACCACGGATCTGCTCCCGACCACGGATAGGTCTCAACGCCATCCGCAGGGATCTTCTTCCCGCGCCACGAGATCCAATCCCGGTCGATCTGCAAGCGCACGTATTCTCGTGGTTCCCTAGATGCTGTTGGGGACGCACCCTTCTTCATTTCCCGCGTGTGAAATCCGATGAACGCCCACCTCGACTGACACACATAGCCCGAAAACTCGACTTCCCGCATTCTCCCATTCCACGCAAGCCCATCGACGAACACATACGATGTCGGGTTCTCGCTCGACGAGAAGCTGTCCGGGTCCGTGTCCGCCGTCTCCGAGATCTCGATGCACTTCAAGCTCAAATTATTGCGGTCGTTGTAGGTATTGATGATAAACGTGCTAGTATCTAGCCTTGCATTGTCCTCGACTCTGAACCCAAAGAACTTCCCGGCCGCTGCCGCCGACGTGCCATTGGAAGCAGACCCGATCTGCGTCGTCATCGACCACGACAAATTCGATGGGACAGTCGGGTTAGACCATGTTGCCCCTTGCCCTTCGGCCCACTGCATCATCTTCTCTTTGTCATAAGTCACGAGGGCCTTATTCGCCGGGGCCATTTCATACGCTACTGCATCGAAAATCCCTTGGATCGATGCACCCGTGATCTCTCCCCCGCCCGTAACTGGATGGATCTGATAGCTCGCTGGATATGGGGCCGCATTATGACATGCATTACAAGATGCCTTTGAAACTGCCCACGCTGCCGAGTCGAAGGTCCAAGTCGTAGCGATAAGTGACTCATGTCTTACTTTCTCGATCCCTGTCAGTGTCTCTTCCTTCACACATCCAGAGAGAATAAGCAAGAGACCTAAGAAAAGCTTCTTCACAATTCCTCCTTCTGAAAAAGGTGTCTCGAAACTTTCTCGCCATAATTAACGAGAAGTTGAACCCGTCCCGAGACACCTTGCCCAACTACCGATACAACTGCTTCGTCGCTGTCCAGGTCTTTGAATCCACTGGACTATCATCCCCAAACTGCTTCATCTCACAGACACATCCGCACGGAGGGACTGTAGCAGTTACGGTCCCATTTCCGAACGTCAATGTCTCATCCCCTGCACACGACGTAAGTGTCGTCGGATTGATGGTCTCCAACTGCACCGTTGACAGATAGCTCTTAAACTCACAATCATCTGCAACCCAAGTAATAGGACTATTCGTCCCACACCCACCGAGAGTGAACGTCAGTTTTGCAACTTGCTGCCCACTTCCCGTCACATATTCCGTTCCATTCCCAATAAGCAAGATCCATGCCGAGTTAGGATAATCTTCGATATCCTCATAAACATCGATATCCCAACCACTTACCGTCGATCCCTGGACCGCGCTCACAAAATCCGTATCTCCATCATGCTCGACGAAGATTACGATTGCTCCAACTTCTCTCTCTGTATCCAGCTTAACGATCATCTCGACATTGGTCCCCGCAGGACCCGACTTTCCAGATGGACTGAAATAGAGAGTATCCGTTGCATATGCCCGATCCATCACGATTGCCGAAGCCGCGACCAACCCAAGAACTAGAGCCCAAAAAGCTTTCTTCATTCTATTCTCCTTGCTAAGTGAAAGAGGGGAAGGGAGCCAAATCACACCCCTGCAACACTGACCCCCCGCCCCTCGCGAAAAACTACGTCCGTTTTGGTATATCCGGCCTTGTTAAAGGGCACCCACCCAGCGTGACGTAGCTTTATCTGGTACGGCTGGCAGGAATCGAACCTGCAACCTAAGGATTAGAAGTCCTTCGCTCTGTCCAATTGAGCTACAGCCGCGACTTACTTCCGCTCCCTGCGATGCTTCGGATTCTTTGAACAACAGACCCATTTCCCATCCTTGGTAATCTGTGCCCTCGATCCACAATCTCCACAGAAGTTCTTCATCCCTAACTCCTTTCAATGGACCCGAATCGTAATCTCTCCCTTATCAACCCGCAGAAGGGCCATAAGTTCCCGAAACCTCTTCCGCGAATTCACAATCCTATTTCCCCCAAGCCAGTCACCGACCAAAATACACCCTTCTGTATCTGTCACAAAATTCCCAGGATGAATTAGGATGAACTCAAATCCCCTAACATCAATCAAGATCGGGGTTACGATTCCGAACCTCGGACTCTTCCTCAATTCAACCCGATAGAACCCATCTGGTATTGCAGTTATCCCTGGAATCTTAGTCCGTGAAGTCCCCGGCTCGAAGCCATCGAATGGGGAATAGATTAACGGATCTTCCAGAGTATGGCAAGTGAAAAGCTCTTTCCCATTTTCAGAAAACCCTTGCAATTTCCCGATCAGGGCCTTCCTGGGAAAGATCCTATTTCTTGTTAAAACGAGATTCATTCTCTTCCCTTCTTTCCTTTACTTCTTTCCCCATGGCCCATGTGAACCCAATTCCGATTGACAAAATTCCGCTCCAAGTATGATTCGGAAGAAGAAACATTCCGATTAGGATTAGAATGAACGGCATTATTTGAAGTCCCTCTGTTTGATCTTAGTAATAATCCTCTTCCCCGCTCTATCCTGCAATTCAATCTTCGGTCGTGCAACAATCCCTTCTGGCCTAAAATCTCCCCAAGTCGATTTCAAAGTCGGACATAAAGCTACCATGTCCGCAAGAGTTCCTTCCCCAATAATAGGAACAACATCGAGACCTAACGATTTCCCAACCTCCTCTACATCCTCCCTCTTAAGCCACCAATGCCCAACCCGAACATCGAAGAGGACGAAATCCTTATCCTCCCGATAACAAGATCCCTTTTGAATCCCCGGCCCATATCCTTCCCCGTAGAGACAGAAGGGAGAAGAGCCGAAAATTTCATGTAACTTCTGCTGTCTCAAATCATCAAAGCGAAGAGTTAATTTCTCAACTAAATCCTTTGGCAAATTCGCCTTATCCGTCTTTCCCGAGAAAGTTAGATTGACTCCAAGCGGGTTCCAGACCCGAATATTCATCCCATCAACCTTTTCCGTAAATTCCCATTTGATCTCAGACAGTAAGCCGAACTCCGGTCTTGAAAACTGACCCCAGAGAAACTCCTTCCCCGTGGTATCTCTTTTGTAGATTGAGTCAATCTTGTGATATTCGCTCATTTCAACGCTCGTTTCTTGATCTCTTGCGCAATCTCCTTGAACGACATCCCAGCTTCATCATTCATATCCGCCAATTCTACCGGGCTAAATCCGCTCCCCTGTAATTTCAATCCCGTAATCCTCCCCGGCATAGGCTGTTCTTCCCGCATCCGCTTCTGATCTACCCCAAGAACATCGCACAAAACCCCGAGGCAGCAATATTCTTTCTCCTCAAAGACCGTCTGAACCAACTGCCCCTTACCCTGCTTATACTTCCCAGATTCTAATGCCTTAACCCACTTCCGAATCTCTGCCTTCGTGAACTTCACAACTGACTCCTCTTCTCAACAACACATTCGTTACAGATGAAATTCCCATCCCAGGGCAATTTCACAACCCCATCTTCGAAGTGAACTAAGACCGTCCCAGATCCCTTGTCAACTTTACACCTTGGGCAGAAAACAGGAAACCTCAAAGGAATCGGAAGGACCTTTTTTCTCCAATCTTTTCCCATATGCTTTTCATTCATCTGCCTGGCACAATAGTTGCATATAATCCCCGCGCCCCTTTTCGAAATCCTCGTGACCTTCTTCCTACACTTAGGACAGATCCTTAAAGGCATCTCTGGTGGGATTGACAGTAAGCCCGCATCAAACCACCAAGTGATCAGAGAAGCCCTCGAACTCCTGCCCGCTTCCCTAAATTCGAGCCAAGCAAGAATCGTGCCAATTGGGGTCCCTCGTCTAAATTCCTCCCAAGCGACCAATCTGTCCTCCGGAGAATATTTCATCCAATCCTCCTAGAGCGTTTAAACGGTCCCGAGATCTGTCAACCAACTAACAACCGTCTTTCTCACCCTCTTCCCCTTCTCCTTCCTCGGTAGGGGCAAGATGTGTTCGAACCATACGCTCCGGGAGATTTCATAATGCCTCCCAGAGGCCCCAGGAGCCTCGTTCTCCCCTTCCTCCAAGCCCTGGCCCAGGATGTGGTCCAAAAGCTCGCCTACGGAGCTAAAACCACCCAATTCGGCCTCACTCCGTAACTGTGAAGCCTCCTTTTCCGTCAACCGCAGATAAATCCCTGCTCTCCCTCTCTCCTTATTTGACGGCATCTGGAAGCTCCAATTCGTATCTCCTGGCAATAGATTCCGCCCCTGACTTAACACCTTTCTTGAAGTCCGAGACAGAAGCCCACATATCATGTAGCTCCGATTGAATTGCGCGATAAAACGTTAAATCCTCCAGCCGGCCTAGAACGCCCAAGATTTCCTTCATAACCTCTGCCGGCTGGTCCGTCCTATCCCATTCTGCTTTATACAATTCATCCGGGATCAGCCACCCAATGGCACACTTCCTCTCACATTCCCCTATCTTATCCGCCCGGTAGAGACAGGCTCCTCCACCCGTCAAGTCTGTTGACGCCATCCCTTGCTCCATCAATTTCCCGACGATGAAATTGAAGTCATTTTGACGACGAACTTTTCTTTCCGAGATGCTTAATTTTGGCATAGAACTTGAACCCCCTCGTAGTTTCGATATGAGCCAGCGAGCGCGCGTAGATACGCGCCGTGCATAATAGAGGACGAGAAAGAAATACAATAAGGAGAAGAAAGATCGTAAGTGACTGTTCGGACGAAAACCTCCCATAGTTTCTCTCGCGTATCTACGCGCGTACGCACTCTCGCATTAAAACGGACTGTCATCTTCCTCTACCTCCGATCTAGGAGCGACACCGAGACCGGCATCGTTGTTTAGAGGGCTAGCTGGGACCCATTCCGGACTTCCTGGCCCCAAATCCGGAGAGAACATTTCCATTATCCCAGGAGACGGATTCCAGACCGGAGCACAGGCTAAAAGAGCCTGGCGCATTGCTTCCATACGCTCCTCCGTACTGCGATGGACTGGAGTTGCAGGCCCAGCATTCCCCCAAATACTGACCTCTGACGCAGATGAGGCTCTTTGGTTCTGATACAATTGGGCCATCCGATTCGAGCGGAGGCAGGCTGCAAATCTTGCACCTGGGGCAAAGAACGCCATCTGGTAATGAATCGCCAAAGGTCCCTTGGTCCGAATCTCCTGCCTCGCAACCCTCTCCCCCGACCCCGATAGAGGCATCGGAAGAAGCGCCCCATACCTATGATGGACCCCGTGGAAATTGATCGAGATCAGATCGAGGCAGTTATGCGCTCGATCACAATGGGTCGGGTAGTGGATAACTGGAGGAGTCTCTAGAACCTTCAGGCCCCTAGATTCCTCATATTTAATTCCACACTTCTCACAGTAGAGAGATCCAAACGAATCTTCGTAGATTTTCATGTCAAGCTCCTTTCCATTCTAGTAAACCCCTTGACCCTCCCAAAGTTCCCCCCTTACCATATTCCCTAGGAGTTGGTTGAAAATGAAGTCGAACGAAAAGCGCAGCAAAATCTTCTCCCTTTACGCAAGTGGAAAAAGTGCAACCGAGATCGCCCAACTCCTCGGCTTATCTAAACAACTCGTTGGCTACTATCTCTCCCGTGATATCCCAACTCCCGACAAGCCCGATCCCGAAGATCCTATCTTTATCCCTGAACCATACGGTAGGGATGAATCAGTTATCCTCGGCGGACTCGATGACCCTGCTCCCGTCCCTCGATCTAGTTCCATGAACCCGAATGATATTGCTCGTGATTCCTTGGAACGACTGAAATTCGAGCGCGATAATGCGATTGGTGAATCCGCCCGAATTAAAGCCTCTGAAACTCTCCTTAAATATGCAGAAAGCGCAAAGGAGCATGAGGATTGGACCCCCAGCCCCGATGCGCTTAAGAGTTTCATTACCGAACTGTTGAAGCGCCGTCCGGAGCTACAAGAGTCAGAAGTTGTGACCGCAATGGAGTCTGCTCCTGTTGATCCGCCGCAGTCATGATCTCATACGCCATACCAACACCAAGTTGCAACTGTGCCTCCGACAAGGACCCAAAAACCGCTTCCAAAGGACACATCTGCTGATTAGAACTATTTAAAGTCCTGATCTTCCCTGGAAGAATGGTGGAATCGTGGTAAAGCTTCCACTCCCGTCCCTCTTCTTTACACTTTTCGAGGAATTCATTGATGGTCATTTCTAACTCCTTGTGGTAAGCGATTCTCCCAACCGGCCCTATACCCCTCGCCATATGCTCGTGTAAATGTGCCCGGATAATCATTCGCGCTGTGCCAAGAGTAGGAGTTTTTCTGTTCAAGCTTCCAGTCAGTCTGACCCATTCTCCAGCCATCCCACCATGTTTCGTTATATTCTGCGATGGTCATGACTGTTCCCTCCCGTCCCTTGGTTTAAACAATTTCTAGAGCGTTTAAACGTTCCTTCGATACCAGATGGAATAGAAGCTTCCCCCAAAGCTCCAGCGTCCGAATTTTATCCCAAAATGGTGCGACACTCCATCCTTCCAGTAGTCGAATCTGATAAACTTTGGGTGCATTTGTTGTAAGCCTCCTTTTCCCCTTCTAACACCTAGACCCTCAATCTAGTTTCAATCTTCATTGCAATATTTTCCAATGCCGTAGCCTGATCTTGCAATGAATGCGCGCTAGTTCCCTTCACTCTCCCCGATTTATCCCTTAGCATTTCCGCATTCCTTCGAATGAAAAGCAAAATCTCTTGCTCCGCAGAATCCCGAATTGAATTCCGCATTAGTCCCAAGGCTAGACCTAAATCCTTTGGGATTCTCATTAGATGCCGTCCATATATTTAGAGTAATCATCCTCTAGAGGGTCATCCAGAGGGTCCTTAGACTTCCCCGTTTCCGAGTCCCAATCACGCCACGAGAGATGCCCCCCTATTTGCGTGATGTGCCCCCCGATATTGTAAAAATGCCTCTTTTGAAAAGACCAGATATTTGAATACCAGGTCCCATCAATCCAGTCTCCTAAATCCTCATTAGTGATGGTATAGGAGCCATCATCTCGCAAGAATGCCAGTTTGTTTCCCGTTCCAATTGTTCGAGTAAGGAACTTCTGGAATTCATGCGCGAAAATTTGATCCGGAGTTCTCTTATAGAGCACGGTCCTACAAAAGAAAACCGTATCAGATACCGAATGTGAGGGACTCCATAGGATTCCATTATGCGCAACTGCGATCCTCTTGGAATCCAAGATATGCGGGTGTGTATTCTCCGCATTCTTTGCCCCGTGCGTCGCAAGCCGCAAATGAAGCATGAAGGGACTTTTATCCCCGAATGCCATAAAGTCCCTATAATAATCCTTCGCCAGTTCCTTCAAACGGAAATAGGGCTTTTTGACTACGATTTTCCCTTCCTGGACGAAGGCATATCCTGCCCCGTCCGAATTGCTGGACCACGATGCTTTAAGATCATGGTAGGGCATCGCCTTCTCTCCTGCCTTAGTCAATGCTATCAGACACATAAATTAAACCTCCTGATTTGCAGTGTTATGGTGACAAGCTTCCGAAACCCAAGGAAGCAGCATTGCAACGGCATTCTTCCCTAGGATTCTGGTAGTATTCTTGGTTTCAAGCCATTTCCTAAATGTCCCTGACTGCATGTCATTGATCTTATTCCCCTTGGCAAACTGGACCAAAGCATGCACCAATTCAATGTTCCTTCTAAAGGCAGGCTCGAACAGGGTTCCTCGGAAAATCCGAACCTCCGTAGTATCCCTAGGGCAGGTATTAATCGCAGCGTACCGTCCTAGGTTATCCTGCCTTGCAGCCTTCCGGATGTAGTATCGTCGCGAATTTCCCCGCTCCGGATTAGCCCACCGTTCCAATTCTGAATTCCGACGACGAGATAGCTCCCTAACCAAATTCGCATTATTTGCTGTGAATTCGATTAGCTTCAATCTATCTAATGCAGTCAATGCCTTGTTAGACATATGAACATGCATTCCTGCTGTCGTGGTCTGATAGGACTTCATTCCGATATCCCTAAGGTCTCGGAAGATTGACAAATCCTTTCCCCGCCAATAGTCAATCGTCGCGGGCTGTGAAACTGCCTCTATTCCGCAATTCAGGGAAGAATCCATCTGAATAGACCAGAATGGATCCGACTCGAAAAGGGACGCGCCCTTGATGCATCTCTCGTGCGACTCCCCTTCCATTTCCAACTCGACTCCATAAAACAAGGGACCTTTTCCGTGGAACTTCAGTTTGGGTCTAAACCCATGATCGTGGATCAAACCCGAGTCATCTTGGCAGTTGAAGTCACATTCATGCGTGCAGCAATAGTCGTCGCATTCATGCTGACATTCTGAACTCGTGCACGATGCGACTCCGCAGTTGCAAGGGACTTGGCAGTCGTCGTCGCAAGAATGCGAGCAGCAGCTATAGTCACATTCATGATTACAGGAACTTGAAGGCATTCCTCTATCCCTCCTGCATGGGTTCGGAATTGCACGCGCACAAGGGCGCGCCTGGATCCTCTAGGATCTTCCTAGATGCACGCACGATAGCGCCGCATGATCCACAAACAAGCTTTAGCATCCTAGTGGATTGCTTTTTAAGTCCGGTTGGATTGACTGGCGCATGGGGATAGGGTCCCAAGGCATTTGATAGGACGTTTAAACGCTCTATCAATTCTATACCTGCCTCCGTTGCAGTCATCTTCCCTACCAGACCGCACGATTTTGCAAGCTTCGCGAAGTTTCCCCTATGTCCGGATTTGCAGTCATCCACAGCATGGATCAATTCATGTAGGAGCGTCGGGAGAACTCCGGAAGGCGTGCATGGCTCGCACAGTAGAGGGGAAATGAAGATTTGAGGGATTCCATCTTCACACCTAGAAACTGGCCAACATTCCCCAATTGCCTTGACCCTTCCGGTCGCCTTCCGACTCGGAAACCCACAGGAAACGCGAAGCAAGGGTAAAGGGAGAGAATGCATCTCCCCTAGCCCTTGTGCCGCATTCAATAACCAATCTTCACGAGTCAAGGTAAAGCCTCCTTACAAGCTTAAACCCTACGGAGCCTAGAAGGGTTCCGAGAAGAATGCCCCTAGACCTAGGTGTCCTAGAGCATGCTTCCAGGATAGATAGAGGGATGGGGATCCATCCAAACTCTGAATAGATCCCCAAGGCACAAACGCAAGCCAGTAGGACTAGGGCAGGCTTCACCTAGTATCCTGCCTCTAGGCTATCTTCCACATAGAACATTAGTTGAAGGCGCAAGGTGCTAGGGTAAGGCATGTCCGCAGCAGTCATGATTGCTTCAGCATCCAGACCAGCGCGATTCGCCAAGCCAGCGTAGTTATCCCTGCCAAAAACATACTGCAAGGGACACAAGCCGCAATCGTTCCGAATGAAGTCCCCGCGAAGGTACCAGGCGCAATTACCTAGGACCTGGAAGAACTCTTCCGCAGTCATGGAAGAATCCTCTGAAAAGTCCGGACAGTTGGCCATTGGGAAATTCCTTCCGAGTGTGCGAGCGCCCGAGTGAATTCGGGAACTTGATTCCCTATACGTATTAAACCCGTTCCCAAGGTGAAGTTCCAACTAAATCGATTTGTAACGAGTTTTTTACAAGTCAAGCCTCCTTACTGTCACATTGGCATAAGTCATGCCAAAATGGCAGGGTGTGCAAAGATTGCATGGATACAGATGTTCAGTGTCTCAAATAGTGGACACTCCGGTCTCCGGGCATAACTTGTAAACGATTTGTAAACGACCCCTACCTTGTCGTATGGAATTAGATCTTGTCTAAAGCAAGAGGGGGGCTAGATCTAGAGGGGCACTAGACCTAGACTCGTGATAGATCTAGACTCCATCTAAGGTTAGACACCACCCGGGGAAGCCCCCAAGGCCCTCCCTTTGGGACCCCCTAACCCCAGGCTTAGAAATATCGCAACCAAAAATCCAAGTAAAAACGGAGGTCCACATGCAACAAGGGACACCAATCGAGATCGAGTGGATCGACGCCTCGTTGGACACATCGGAGATTCCCAAGGATCCCCAGGACTATGACCCCAGTTCCCAGAAGACAAAATCGATCGGCTATTTTGTGAAAAAGGGACCCTTGAATACCATCATCGCGACCGATTTCTACCCAGGGAACCCGGATCCGTTCAGAGGGGCACAGCGGATTCCTAATGTTCTAATCCTGGCCATCTCGGAGCTTGTGGTCGAGAGGACGAAGAAAACCCTGTTACAGAAACATTACAAGTGATATCTTTATAGTGGTATAGAGCTTGCTACTTATTGGAGGTTTTTGAAATGG
>Ga0180067_1000002_pt1 | contig 53685 bp, 80 predicted proteins | sample EasRiv231_16_10D_FD_123018 | JGI IMG/M metagenome (GOLD analysis project Ga0180067, IMG submission 123018) | Soil microbial communities from meander-bound floodplain in the East River, Colorado, USA - East River metaG ERMLT231_16_10D | ecosystem: Environmental > Terrestrial > Soil > Floodplain ... | reverse complement strand
CATCCAGCGTTTGATGCTCCCCGGCCACCAGAACCGAGTTGGACTTGCCCATGCCGCGGTCATCGGTTCCGCCGGCGGCGATGTCCGCGCCCCACAGCAGCTTCATGTCCGGAAAGCGGCCGTCTTTGTCGAGGTCGCGCCACAGGCGCCAGCGGCCGTTGGGCTGATCGAGCCAGCCGGTGGCCTTGGGACCCTCCTTGGAGTCGATGATGACCAATTCGCCGCGGCGAACGTACGGCTGCACCGTGGGCTGCTTGCCGGGCAGGCCGAACATGGTGGTCAGACAATTGGGCCGGCCTGGAGCGCCGCCGTAGAAGCACCCCTCCTGAACGGTCTCGTCGGCCTCCAGCACCTTGTTGATGAGGGTGCGGTCGAATCCCAGGTCGGCGCAGCGGCGCTCAAACCACGGCGACGTTTTCTTGCCCGTCTGCGGATCGACGCTCAACCCTTCGGTGTATTCCGGGTTCATCGACCAGTGCAGCTTGACCTGCATGATGGTCGGCGCGTCCTTCAGGATGGTCGAAAACGGATGCGAAAGGTCGGAAACGGTCGATGTCCAGATCTTGCACGGCGAAAACGCGGATAAACCGGTGATGATGTCGTACAGGTTCTCGGTCAGCGCGGCCTCGTCCCAATAGGCCAGCCATCCGCGCTCGCCGTGGGCCGCCGTCGAACTCGCCGAGGTGCCCCAGATGATGGCCCCCGTCTCCGGATTCACCACCTTCATCCGCGTGCGATACGGCTCCTGCCGCGGAATGAACCCGTTGGGCAGCATCCACTTCGGCTGATAGAGCTGTACGTAGTCCATTTTGGGCAGAAGGCGCGACCACTCACCGACAAAGCGCCCGGCCTTGGCCACGGCCACGGTGCCGTCGACCTCTTCCTCGCGGTGGCTGCCCACCAGGGCCTGCCTCTCACCCATGAACTGCCACATGTGCTGCAGAAGCATGATGACCGACCACGTCGCCCGCATGCGCCGCGGCTTGACCACGCGAATTTGCGAGCGCTTGTCGTACACCGCCGACCACAGAGCGGTCATTAGTTCGATCTGAAACTCGGAGGGGATGGCCGAAAGACGGCCCGGTACGCCGCTTTCGTCGCCGGCGTCATAGACGCTGCAGAAACCGGCCATCCACCACAGCAGGTCTTCGGACGCCATCCGCTTTAGGGCCTGCTGGTCCTTGTAGTTGGACGTGGCAAACACGCGGTAACGCCACTGCTCATTTGCGGCGGGCTGCAGCGGCACATCGCCGTTCATAAAATGCGGGAAGTAGGCACGCATCCTGCCTTCCGTGGTCTTGTCGATCAGTCCGTATTTGCTCATTAGATACCACATGTTGTGTTGACAGCCGCTTGGATGTCAAGCTATTGTGGTTCACGGCATGTACCGAAACGACGACGAGCACTTCCACAAACTGACCGAATACATTCACTGGCATTGGAACAACCAGCGCGAGGATCGGGGCTTGGCCGCCGAGCTGAACGGCTACATGGCCAACGATTTCTACCCCTTTGGCGGCCGGATGCCCCAGAATTACATCCCCACGACCATCCCGCTGATCAGCATGACCGCTCGGGCGTGGTCGCGCTACCTCATCGCCAAGTCGCCGCGGGTATCCGCCACCCCCATAGACCCCAATTTGCGGTCGTTTGCCGAGTCCGCCGAGGCCTCGACCAATCAGCGCATCGAAAACAGCTTCATCGCCCGCGAGTGTGCCGAATTCGGCCGCCAGAGCCTCACCAGCCTGGGGATCATGCACATCGGGCCTGTTCACGAGCCGACCAACAATGGCTGGCGCCTGGACCTGGAGACCAGGGCCATCGACCGGGCCGACTGGCTGACCGACCTCAGCAGTCCGTTTCCGGAAACCCACGACATTCAGGGCCACAAGTTCCGCCTGCCGCTCATCGATGTCCGCGAGAACCCTGGGTTCATCCCGGCGGCCCGCGCCGAAGTGTTCGCCAGCGGCGAGGATCGCGACAACGACCAGCGCCGCCGGCCGCGATTCAACGACCTCTATCAGTACGTCGACCTTGCCTGCGTCTATGAGCGCCGCCGCAACAAGCTGATTTACTTCCCGTGGAACCAGCGGTGGATCAAGCTGGCGGAGTTCGACTGGTGGGGGCCGACGCAGGGCCCGTACCTGTACCTGTACTACGAAAAGATGCCCGGAGCTCCGCTGCCGACGCCCCCGCTATCGCATTTGGCCACCAAGCACCGCTCGGCCAACATGCTGGACAGCAAGGCCATCGAGCAGGCCGAAGTCTCGAAGGGATGTCTGTTCTACACCAACGCTTCGGAGCCCGAAGCGAAGCGCATCGTCAACGCCCGCAACAACCAGTCGGTGCTGGCCGAGTCCGGAAACGTCCGCTGGGCACACATCGGCGGCGCGTCCGCCGACCTTGTGGCCATGCAGGAGAAGCAGCGCCGCGACTTCTCGTGGTCCGCCGGTGGCCTGGAAACACAGCTCGGGCTGTCCACGCAGGCCCCGACGCTGGGCCAGGAACGACTGCTCAAGGGTTCGGCCAACGAAATGCTGGCCGAGATGGGCGAGTGGTCCATGCTGTCGATGCAGGACCTCTGCCAGCGGCTGTTCTGGTTCGATTCGAGAGACCCCGACCCCAATCCGCAGATCGTCACCAAGTACAACCGGGGCACGCCGTATGCGACCTACTGGACCCAGCAGCATCGCATGTTCGTGGCCCAGAACCGCTTCAAGGTGCAGGTCGAGCCCTACAGCTACGTGATGCGGACGCCGGAATCGCGGTTGGCCGACTTGCTCGGCGGGTTGCAGATCCTGCAGCAGTACCGCGGTGAAATGGCCGCTCAGGGCATCATGCCGGACATGGAGGCCATCGTGCGGCAGATCGCCAAGGCCAAGAACATGCCGGAATTCTACGAGGTTCTGATTCTGAACCAGGACCCCAATCGCATCTCGCAGCTTCTGGGGGCCAACACGCAGAACATGGACGCCGCCGCGTCGATGAAGCCGCAGGGGCAGTACACGCGGCATTCGACGAGCGACGGGGCACAGCAAGAAGTAGAGCTTCTGAGGGCGATGCGGTCGGGTAACGAAGGCAATATGAGGGCTGCAGCATGATGGTGATCAAACTCGGCATGCCGAAGGGCAGGGCCTTGGAGCGGTGGATTCAGTACGACCACGGACAGCGCCTGCTGGTCTCGATCTGGGACCAACGTGTCGACGGGGCGATTCTTCGATCGGTAAGTCTCTGGGAAACGACGTGAACTCCTACGTCTTTATCGAGCATCGCGGCGGGCAAACGTCCATGACGCGGACGTGCATCGTCAACGGCAAAAAGGTCAGCCAAATGACGAACAGGGCACCGAAAAACGACCTGATTCCCGCCGGGCACCTCTCCACGACCAATGGGATCGTCGGCGGCGAGCACGTTATGCGCGCCCACCAGAAGTTCGACGCCGAGCACGGGATCGACGGCGTGCGCTATGAGTCGATCGGCCATGGGGCGTATAAAACGTGGTATCCCCGCAAGGGAAAGGTCTACGAGAAGTGGAATCGCGCCCGCCGGCGGGTGAACCACCACGCGGCTTGCGGCATGCCCGCCCCAGGCGATTTCGGGTATCAGTGACCACAAGATATTGTGGTGGCCACTTGACAGAGCACTAGATGTTGTTCACGATTTGAAGAGATAAGAGGGCCGCGGCTTGCCGTGGTCATCCATAAAAGCGGGCTGAAGGCGGTTCGCAACCGCCAAGAAGCCTAAACCTTCGCTGACTCGTTTAAGGGGGTCGCGGTGAGCCGCGGCCCTTTATTTTTTGAGAGTCACGAATGTCCCAGCTTCCCAGCGGCCAGATTCCCCCACCCGGACAAACTTCACCAATTTCAACTCCGCCGACCGGCAATCAGCCACCGGCGCAGACCCAGGGGGCTAAGCAGCCGGAGGGGCAATATGGGTTCGACCAGGCGACCTACGACGCCGAGTTCGCCAGGGCGCAGGAGTACGTCGCCAGTCGCGACGCGGCCCGCGGGGCCACTCAGCCGAGTGACGACAGTCGCCCGCGGAACCCTGATGGGACTTTTGCCTCAACGACGACGACCGACGGGGAGCCCGCTGTGGGCGCTCCCCCGGCCTTCGATCCCCGGCTCGTCGCGACTGCGCGCGAGGCAGGCATCACCGACCTGACCGGCATCGCCGACAACCACCAGCTCAACGAAAAGGTCAAAGAGAAGAGGGTCACCGCCGCTCGCGAACTGAGCAGGGTGCTCGGATACGACGTGTCCGAGATCGCCGACTTCATTCAGAGCAAACGGGCGGCCAAACCCCAAGAGGCCGCCCCGCAAGCGACTCCCGTTGCGGCGCCCGTCGCCGAACCGCGCAAGCCCTTTGAGCTGAAGATCAAGGACGAAGAGCTGCAGGACCCCGTCTTCGTGGAAGTGGCCAAGGCGCTTGCCGCCGAGGTCATCGACCTTCGACAGCAGGGTCTGCCCAAGGCGGAAGCGGAGCGCATCGCCGCTCTCGAAAAGAAGATCGCGGCCTACGAGAAGGCGCAGCAGGACCAACAAACGCAGGACATGGCCAGCGCCTTCGATGAGGCCGCTGAGGCTACTGGCCTCGACAAGATTCTGGGCTGCAAGCCGTCGGCAACCCTCAATGCCGTCCATCCCGGATGGGCCGGATTCATGGCCGAGTTTTTTGTTCCGGTCATGCAGGAGATGGTTTCTCACGGCCATCCCGACAATGCGATGACGGCCAAGACGGCCATGGCGCAGGCCAAGGCTTTGGCTCAGCAGACCTGGGCCGCTCGCTCCGGACAACCACAACAAACGCAATCCTGGGGAACGCCGAACACGGCGCAGCAGATGCCCCCCAGCGTGATCCGATCAGAACCGCGCACGACGCCCTATCAGGGCACGACGTACGCGCCAAACGACGTGAACCGACTCTTCGATCCCAACGCCGAACAGGAGCTTTGGGCACGCAACGGCGGACGCAATCCGCACGCCGGAGCTTATCGGTAAGGAGAACTAGGCAATGCCTACCGAACTTCATCCCGGTCTAGCGGTCAAAACAAGGCCGCACAATGTAACGCGGACGCTCGTCGACATCTCGATGCCGAGCCAGAAGTACCTGTTCGCAGCGGCCATCCAAGGCAACGCCAATCGGGCGATGGGCAAGCGAGCCAATGGTACCCCCTACGTCATCAACTTCGGACTTCCCGTCCAAGTTCAGGCCTGGGGCGGGACCACGCTGACCTGGAACGTCAAAGTCACGCGCGGAAATACCTTCCGCTGGGTGACGGGGTCGACGCCGGCGAACGTGAGCCGTCAGGACCACGAGGTCCAGGCATCCGCCCCGTTCCGCATGTGCCGTGTTCACTGGTCGGTGAACAAGGAGGAACTGGCCGACTGCCGAGGCGCGGAAGAGATTACCGACCTGCGCATGACGCGGCGGCTCGGCGCGGAGCAGGACTTCGCGGCGTCCTTTGAGCAATGGGGCTGGGGAGCGCCGCCGCCGGCCACGGACTTGGAGACCGCCTATCCGCTGCGCTACTCGCTGTTCACCGAGCCGGAAGCGACGGGGTCGCCGTACTCGGCCTTCACCAGTCTGATCCGCAACGGCAACGGCAACTTCCTTAACCTCAATCACGCGTCCTATACCGGCGGCCCGTTCGGTATCAGTCGCGCCGACTATCAGCAGTGGGGCAACTGGAACTGCCAGTTCACCACGTTCGCGGACGCCACCTACACCGAGACCTACACGGCCGGCTGCCATGCGATCGGCTTCGAGACTCCAGTTCCGTACCCCAACACGGTCGGCCCGCCGATGCAGGCGGCTTACACGACCCTTTCGAACCGCATGAAGCAATCCTTTGCGGCGCGGGGCCAGAACGATTCCAACACGTCGGACCTGCAATCGCGGTTCTCCGACAGCGACTACTTCGGCATTCCGCACTACGCGGTGCCGGCCTTCGACGACGGCACGTTCACGCTCTACGGCGCTACGCCCGGAGCGAGCAAGGACGTGGTCTATCTCATCGACTGGGCGAGTTGGGCCTGGATCACCAAAGAGGGCTTCAACATGGAAGACATGGTCTTCACTGGCCAGCTCTCCGCGCCGCTCGACGAGACCTACTTGAAGTACCTCAAGGGCAATCTGATCTGCTGGGAACCGCGGCGTAACGCCGTGTTGAGCAAGTAAACCCCTGCCCGTTGCGGCAGTTGAAGGAGATGTACGATGAGTACTGGTCCCTATAGCAGCTACAAGGGCGGACCTGCTTCCAGCGGGCAAGGCACAACCGCGCCGGTGCCCAGCAGCGCGCTCTTCGAGCAGCTCGACATGCTGTACCGCGACGGCCTGGCATTCGGGTTATACGAAGACTTCACCAACTTCCGGGCTGGAACTCCCGCCGCGACCCTTCTTCAGGAGTGGGCGCCCGGCTGGCGCGTGGTCGGAGTGGCCACCAACGGCATCTTCGGACTGGTCGACTCTGTGGGCGGCGGCCTGACGCTCTCCACTGAGGCTGCCGACAATGACCATCTCTCCGCCGAGAAGGTCACCAAGCCGTTTCAGATTGGCGCCGCCAGCCCGCTGTTCGCCTTTGAAGCCTGCTTCAAGGTCGCCAGCATTGCGGACACCAAGAGCGACTTCTTTGTCGGTCTCGGCGACGTGATGACTATCAGCGCCACCGTGCCCATCACGGCCACGGCTGGAACGCTGGCCAGCGAAAAGCTGTTCGGCTTCCACCGCAACGCGACTGACGGCGATGAGGTCGACTTGGTCACTGCCGATGCCACGACGCCGACCATCCTGAAGAACGGTATCGCCACGCTGGTCGCCGACACCTACATCACCGTCGGCCTGTACCTGAATACCCAAAGGGAAGCCAACATCATCCCGAGCATCAACGGCATCTTCAAAGAAGCGAACAAGGTGGCATGTACGGCTACCAACGTACCCGACGACGCGCGACTCGGCGTGATCTTCGCCCAGGTGGCGGCGGCGGCTTCCGCCGGCCTGACCACCTTGAAGTGGGTCAAGTGCATGCAGGCGCACGCGGGCGTCCGGATGCACTAAGGAGTCCCATGAATTCAGAAACCACAATGGCCCCAATCAAGAGCCTCTACGCTCCCGGCCTGGGCTGCGGAGTCATAGGCGTGCCGGATTCATTGGCCTACGAGCACGCCAAGGATGAGGCGCTGGGCTATCGGCTCGGCGGCGGGTCCTGTTCCAAGATTCCGCGAGAGATGTTCTGGATCGTGGTCCGCCTCAACGAACTGCAGCAGGACTGCGACACGCTGCGCGCCGAACTTGCGGCCCTGCGCGGCGACGCCAAGAGCAAGAAGGTTGCGTAGTCGATGGCCGGAAGTCTTTCAACCGTCACGGTCAATGTCGCCAACAGCGACACGAAGCAGATGCGCACCATCGTGGATGCCAACGGCATTCACACGCCCGGTGCAATTGATCTGCCGGGTGATGTTGGCGCGTGTTTGACTTATGAGGCCCTGCTGGCAGCTTCGACGAACGCGACGGTGATTAAGGCGGCGGCCGGGACGCTGTACGGGCTGCATCTTAATTCGCTCGTCAACGGCTTGGCGTACACGATCAAGTTGTACGACCTGGCGGCCGCCCCAACCGTAGGAAGTTCAACGATTAAGCGCCGGTTTACCATGCCGGCGACGGGCGCTAGTGCTGGCGGACATCGGGACATCATCTTTCCCAAGGGTATTGCGTTCACCAACGGTATCGCGTTTGCGACCACCACTGAAATGACGGACGCGGGTACGACGGTACTGGCTTCGGCCGTGCTCTACAGCGTCAACTTCGATTACGCATGATCCCGCTCATTTTATATCTCAGCACTCCGCCCGTGCCCGGCTTGCTGCTGAGCTACCCGGACTTTCGTCTGGAGCTGGCCACCTGGATCGGCTACGGCGCCGACTCGACCTACTGGGAATTAACCAACCCCGGCTCGACGGCAGACCTGCACCGCAGCGTGCAGGAGTGCTATCGCTGGGTTCTTTATCCGCAGACTATTCCGGGCGAGAACGTCAATCACGTCTGGAGTTTTCTGAAGCGCACCGGTTCGCTGACCTTCCAGGCCGGGGAGTACGAATACGACACGCCGACGAACTTCGCCTCCTTCGTGGGCGAGTTCATGTGGTGGGACAGTCCAAGCACGGCGTCGACGAAGATTCGCAAGGTCGAAATCGACGAGCTTCTGTCGCGACGACAGTACCTTCAGACCTCGATGGCCTATCCGCAGCTGTTCGCGACAGATTGGAACCCGGCGTCCCTGGGCGCGTCGCAGACGCAGAAGTTCGTGTTCCATCCGACGCCCTCTGCGGCCACCACAGTCAACTATCGCTATGCGGTCAACGCGGAGCCGTTGTCGATGAGCAACCCCTATCCGGTTGGCGGTCAGCGTATCTCGCAACTGATGCTGGAAGCGGCTCGGGCGCACGGCGAGTTCCGCAAGAACGGGACGCGCGGCGGCGCCTGGGAAGTGTTCCTCGCGGCTTTGGACAGCGCCATTCGCATGGACAAGAACACGAACACGTCGAATACCGTGGGCTTTATGTCCCCGATGAATCGACGCTGCTACGACCCGTATTTGGGCGAATCGCAACTGTACGACGTGGACGGTGTTTTGGTGACGACGGGAGCGTAAGCATATGCCCGCTGGACCCGCACGATGGCTTGCACTCGACGACCGCCTGACCAAGAGCTTGCAATGGCAACTGCTCAAGGTTCCCGGCGGCCAGCAGACTTTGGTCACGGCCGCCAAGCTGAGTCAGTCGCTCAAGAACCCCGGCGCCGTTTCCTTTGCCGAGGACAACTTCGACTTCGCCGACGTTTCGCTGTGCCAGGCGCTGATGGTGCAGATTTGGGGCGAGGCCGCCGACACCCACGCTCCAGTGGTCAATCTCTACGGCTGGAACGACAACGGCCCCGGCATCCACATCGGCACGGTGACGGCGACCTTCGGCGCCGTCTTGAGCGAGGACATCAACAACGCGGCGCCAGGCTGGCACACGAGCACGAATCTTCCTGCGGAGATGCGGGCGGCGTTTCCGGCGGCCACGGATTTCCGGGGCTGCGACACCTACGTCATCACCGCCGACTACATGACGGAGCTGTTTCGTGATGATCTGACGGTCAACACGTACTACCAGAGCCATAAGGTGCTAAGCGCCCCGTCGGCGATCGGAACACCGGGCGCGCCGGATACTTCCCCAGAAGACGATCATCCGTCGTATTTCATCGTGGATTTGAGCCGGGCTTGGTTTCGATACCTCTGCGTTGCCTGCACGGCTTTGAACAGCGCGACCAGCGTGGGAGCCATCTTCCGGCCGGTCTCTTTGCGATAAGGAGCGAGCGATGCCCGCACACAATGCCCTGACTAATTTGAATGCCGCCCTCGGCGTGACTGCTGGCGACGATGGCGTCGGCATGGGCGCGCAACTGACTGTGGTCGCCGCTGGAACAACCCAGGCCACGGCGGAAGCGGTCAAGAACGCTCGGTACAACGTCACTGGCGCGGATGGAGTCAAGGGCGTCCGGCTCCCGTTGGCCACCGGCGGTGAAGGGCCTGTGCTCTACAACGAGGCCGCCGGCGCACTGCTGGTCTATCCCGAAACGGATGAGACCATCAACGGTGGCGCGGCCAACGCCGCGATCTCGATGGCCGGCAAGACCGAAGCCCGCTTCTCCTGCACGGACACGGGCAACTGGGGATGCACTTACGTGCCCCGCGTTGCAGATGACGTGCAGGCCGTCACGGCGACCACCGGCGGCGGAACCACTGGCCTCATCACCGAAGGCTCGACCTTCGTCACCGTCACCAGCGACTCGGCTGACAAGCAGATTTCGCTCCCGGCCGCCCAGGTCGGCGACCGCATCCGCATTCTCGTGGGGGCGACCGGCTGCGAGCTGATCTCGGCCGTGGCTGGTCACAAGGTCAACGACGTGGTGGTGGGCGCGACCAATGAGGCGGCTTTGACGGCGTTGAACCTCTACGACTGTCAATACGTGGCGACCAACACTTGGGTGGTCGTGGGTTACACCAAGCTGGGCGCGGTCCAGGCTGCTCTTGTTCCGGATACGCTGTAAGGAAATGAGCGTGTGCCAACTGACGTGCTGGATATCCTTTTCCCCCTCGCTGGGCAATCGGCGATCGAGGGCTTCCAGCAGATGGCCCCGTTCACCACTCCGCGCGCCCGCAATTGCCGGCCGCAGGACGTGTTCGAAAGGCGCATGCGCGGCGGCTCGCGGCCCATGCTGGCCAAGGCGTTCGCCACGGAACTCGGCAGCGGCAACCACGTCAATCTCCTGAATAGCGTTCGCACCGGACAAGAGAATGCGCCGGCATCCAGTTTCGAGGACGAGTTCCTAGGCTCGTCGCTGGAGTCGGGTGATCCGGGGTTCGAGCTGTGGAACTACACCAACGTGGCCACCACGACGGTGGTGCTGCCTACGGTTACGGGTGGCCACGCCATCATGCCCGGAAGCGGCGGCGTTCGTAACGTCGCTGCCATCCTCGACGCTATCAGCTACGACTCCGCAGGCCCCCTGGAAATTGAGTCCGAAATCTGGGGCGAGGATTCGGTGCTGAACTTCAGCGGCGGCAGCAGTCCGGGAACCTTAGGCACGAATTGGCAGCTCGCTTTCGGTTTGCAGAACGACACCGATTACGCCGGCGGGTGCGTCGTCACCCTAGCCAATCTGGGCTCCGGAAAGCTGACGCTGACCGTGGAGAATCATGATGTCATCCTGCTGACCACGAACAGCTACGCAGCCACGGGCTCGGAAATTCTGCTGCGGCTTGTCGCCGGCTCACTCTCTATCTACCTGGGAACGACCACCAATCTCGTGGCCACGGTGACCGGCATCACGCTCTCCGGTACTCGCGTCGGCTTCAGAATCCATGACCAGTCGGCGACCAGAGACGCTGGGTTCGGCTGTTTCATCTTTCGCTACTTTCCGTCGGCGGCCACCCCAATCGCCGAGCCTGCGCTGGTCGCCGCATCCAACGGCACGCTCTACTTTGAATCGGCCTCAGGCACGATGATCTCGGTGGACGACGTTTCCGTAGGCGGGCCGCAGCTCGTGAACCTGGCGAGCGATCGTCTGCTGTCCAGCGGCGAGCGGCACGGCAAGCTCTACATCGCGGACTACGAAGTCATCGCGGATGCGTCCGACGGCGTCCTCTCGGGCACCGGGACGACATTCGACAGCGCGACATACGCGGACTGGACTGCGCTCGGCGCGACGGCCACGAACATTCAAAGCGGCTTCATGCTGGAGCTGTTGAGCGGCGGAACAGGCGTCTACACCCCAGGCGTCTACAGCATCACGACGGCGGCCGCGGGCACGTTGACCATCAGCCCCGACCCAGGAGATACCGGCGCGTCGGCCATTCCGTTTCGACTCGTTCGCGCCTTGAAGGTCTTCGATTATCGGCCGACTGGTACCGGCAAGCTGGTCAAGCTGGTGGCCACGGGCGTCGTTCCGGTGCCCGTTGGCTGCACCATCGCGGTCATTTGGAACGATCGCCTCTGTCTCAGCGGAGACCCCAAGAATCCCGGCGACACGTTCATGTCGGAGCAGGGCGACCCCACCATCTGGGCCGAGAACGCGGACTCGTCGCGAAGCGCGGTGTTCGGCGAGTTCGACCTGAACACGCGAATCGACGAGCCGGTGACGGCCCTGATTCCGTTCAACCACGACTATCTCATTCTCGGCGGCGTCTCCACCATCAACGTGCTCCGCGGAAATCCGACGGGCGGCGGATACGTCACCACGGTCAGCCGCACGGTGGGCATCCTGAGCCAGTTCGCTTGGTGCATCACGCCCGAGGGCATGGCCTTGGTGATGACCGGCGACGGGCTCTACGTGATCGACAACAAGGCAGAAAGCGCGGAGCCCATCTCGCGGAACCGATTGCCGCAGGAGTTCCTGGGCTTCGACACGGTCAACAACGACGTGCAGATGGAGTTCGACGTGCAGCGCAACGGCGTGCTTATCGCGGTGACGCCGAAGGTTGCCGGCGCCGGCACGTTCTACTGGTTCGATTGGAGCACCAAGAGCTTCTGGCCGGACTCGTATCAGACTGCCCACCACGCAACGGCCATGACGGTCTACACCCGCTCTGGCGAATCGACCCCGACGCTCATCCTCGGCTGCCGCGACGGCTATCTGCGCGAACACCTGGAATCGGCGACCACCGACGACGGCTTCCAGATGGACAGCGAAATCGACCTCGGCGTGTTTGCCCTGGGGGGCGGCGGCTACTGGGACGGAATGATTCGCGAGTGCATCCCGCAGTTCTCGGCGCAGAGCGAACCGGTGCTGGTTTCCGTGAAGATCGGCCGCTCCATCGAGGATGCGTACAACGCAACGGCTCGGCCCATCGGGACCGCGCAGCCGGGCAAGAACTTCACCATGCGGCCCAATCTGCGGGGCAACTGCTGCTTCGTGAGGCTGTCGTCGATCGACGGCGGCCGCTGGGCATTCGAGCAGGCGACATTGACCCGCGAACGCTTGGGCAAGCAACGTCTGCTTTCGGTGTAGGAGGTTTGATATGGGACCACTGGATTGGCTATTTGGCGGCGGACTGGGCGGCCTAATCGGCGGCCCGATTGGTCAAGGCCTCACAGGCCTGTTCACGTCCGCAGAGCAAGACGAGCTAAACGACAAGTACGATGCGGACGTGCAAGAGCAGATCGACGAGATGCGACGGCTCTCTGGGCTCGTCGGCCCGGAGTCGTTGGCGGCCTACGATCAAGACTCCAATCAGCAACTGAATGTTCTCCGCGGCCTGCTGGGTCAGTCGCAGGAGGCGGGCACCAACTTTCAGAGCCTGGCCCAGCAGCTTGGCAGGGACCGCTACAGGTCCGCTTCCAAGAACCTGGAGGGCTACGGCAAGCAGCAGCAGGATGACATCAATCGTTTCTTCGATACCGACTTGGCGGGCACGCTTTCGGGGCTGCAGGACCGCGGCATTGGCTCGACCACGGCGATGGCCAGTCAGCGGAACCTCAACACTCAGAACCGCAGCGCCGAACAGCGTCGACTCGGCGAAGACCTGACGCGCATGCGGCAGGACATCCTCGGCGGCATCCAAGGCGAGAACATGGGTGCCCAGCTTGGCGCGACGCAGTACGCCGACGCTCTCCGGTTGGGCTCCGGGGCAAACTACGCCAACTTCTTCGGCCAGAACGCCGTCAACCGCTCCAATCTCGTGAATCAGGGCCGCCAAACGCAATTGAACACGTTGGGCAACATCAACTACATGCCGCCGGCCCCGAATCCGTATCCGGCGCTGGCTGGGGCGAACTCGGTGCAGTCGGTGGACTACGGCAAGGGCAATATGTGGAAGCGCAGGGGGAGATAGCTTTTGAATCGTTATTACCCCAGGAACGCGTATCTCCAAGGCTGGGCCGACTTCGCCACCAGCTTCGGCGCGCAGCGCCAGCAGAATCAGGCGATCGAGAGTCAGCTTGAAGCCCAGGCCGACCAGCAGCGCACGGGCATGGCTCTCACGCTCGGCACGATGGGCCTTGGCGCGATTGGCGGCTTGGCGATGGCCCCGTCGGCGGTCGGGTCGACCCTGGACGGGTCGCGGATGCTCGCCGACGGTTCGCGCTGGGCTCCGCAGGCTTTCCAGTCGGCTCTGTCGGGCGCTCAGCTTGGCGCCGGCGTCGGCAACGTGTTGGCCGGTCAGGGTCCAGGCGCATTCCTCAGTGCTGCCCAGAACGTGCAGCGTCGCGGCGAAATCGCGGATGCCCGAGTCTTTGAGACCGCGCGACAGGAACGCGGCATTCAGGGCGCACTACAGCTCGACGTGGCGCGCACAAACAACGACATCTATCAGGGGGCTGTCGAACAGTTCAATCAGGTGGCCTTGGGAGCCAGTGCGGGGCGATCGGTGCCGGGCACGGGACCGGTGCAGCACATGCCGGCCAGTGGCGGTGGCGGTGGTGGCGCACCGGGTATCGGCGGTCCGTCTCCGAATATGTCGCTGGCATCCGGCGGAGAGGCTTACGCCCCGCCTCCCGGTGGCGTGGCCATGCCGGTCATCGACCCCACGACGATCCCCATCTACCGGCAAGCCGAAGAGGATGCCCGCAACATCGTCAACGAGGCCGAGGCTATCCAGAAGGATGCAACCATCCCGGTGGCCGAGAAGGCCCAGCGGCTCTCGGCGCTGACGCCGCGACTCGCTGCTGCTCAACGGATGCTGGCTCCGACGCGACAACCGCCGCCACCCACGACGGAAGAAGAATTGATCGCTGGTGGGCAAATCATTCGTTCAAAGGACGGCGGCATCTACGAGCGCGGGCCGCAGGGTTACAACTACAAGGCCGGGCCAAAGGGCAACGACTATCAGACGTTCGTGACCGATGCGTCCAATGCGATGGTCGAGGCCGGCATAAAGCCCATCGAAGCCCGCAAGGAAGCCAAGCGCCTCTACATGGTCGAACAACTCGGCGGCCAGGAGAACTACGACAAGATCGTTTCCCGCGGCGGCGTGCCCTACCTCGACAAAGAGGGCGATGTGGAGATCTGGGAGGGCAAAGAGGAGAAGGGCAGCTCTGGCAATCGCGACCGCTACCGCGCAAAGGCTGAGCAACTCGGCAAGCCGGGCACCAAGCAGAAGCCACCGATGCAGTCGGCGGACATCGTCCAGCAGGCCAAGCGCGACACGAAGAACACCTTCCTAATCGAGATTGCCGACTGGAGTCCCGAAAGCATCCCCGAAGACGAATACAAAGAACTGGGCGATCGCCTGTTCAAGACCTACGGCAGCAAGGAAAGCGCGCCGTCGGATGTGTGGAAGGCCTACTACATGCTGGGCGGCCGGTTCCGCATGGGCCAGCCATTGCCCAACGTCGGATTCGGTGACTGATGCCCAACGATTGGTTCACGTCTGCGACTGATACAACGGCCGTCAAAGAGCCAGAAAATGACTGGTTTGCGACGGCCATTAAGCCTCCGGAGGAAGTGCTGCCCGCCGCCGAAACGGACTTTGGCGGCGGCGGCGCGGCCGGTGGACTCTTCCGCCGCGCAGCTGACGCGGCCCCGCTCGCAGACATCGGTGAGTTCGTCAAATCTGTTCCACGTGGAGCAGCCAGCACGCTCGGCCAGCAGATTGAAGGCGCCGGCCTCATGGTCGAGGACGTGCCGTCGGCGGTCGGCGACGCAGCCAACCTGATATCCAAATACACACGGACAGGTCGCGTTTTGGCAGGACAGGGTATTTCTCCAGAGAACATCGACCCCGACATTGCCGCGCTCGCCACTAAGACCTACCAGCGGATGACCGAGAAACAAGCTGCGGCGCTCCAGGCCGGCGGCCAGGCGGTGCAGCAAGGCGCCGAAGCCATCCTGCCGGTCACACCGGGCATGGAGCAGAGCGTCGGCCGCCAGGTCGGAGAGGCCCTGGGCAGCGGCTTTGCGGGCATCGGAACCGCCCTTGTGGGCGGCGTCCCCGGCATGGTCCTGGGCGGTGCAGCCGCCGGATACACCAGCACCTACAAGGAAGCCAAGGCGATCGCCAAGGCCGCCGGTAAGCCGGAGGAAGAGGCCGAGAAAGAGGCCAGGATGTTCGCCAGGCTCTCTGGGCTCGTCACGGGCATCACGGAGCCTCTGGGGCCGGATCGTGCAGCCTTGAGCCTTCTGGGCCGCGCCAACAAGGCCACAGCGGGCTGGGTGGCCAAGAAGATCGGCGCGGCGGGCGGCGAGAACCTGATTCAAGAGATCGGCCAGGAGATGCCCAACGAGGCCGCCCGTCGTTTCTACGACGCGGATCGCAGCCTGTGGGACTCCGCGTTGGCCCTGGGGCAAGCGGGCTTGCTGGGTGGCACTGTGGGTGCTTTGCTCGGTGGCATCGTCACCGCCCCGGCTATGTATCGGTCCATCCAGCGGGGCCGCGAGAACGTACAGACGGACCCCGGACTGACTGCAGTACCAGCAACCCCCGAAGAAGCTGCGGCCGTCATGGCCGAGTTCGGGGATCAACCCACAACCACGGAGAACCTAGATGCCGACAGAACTGCACCCGGGCCTCAGCGCCAAGACGCGGTCGAAACAGGCGGGCAAGACGAAGTCCAAGCCCAAGAAGTCCAAGCCGCTGCCCAAGCCCAAGAAACCGGCGAAGCCCAAGGGGCGGCTGTATTAGGCGCGGATATTGCGGATACGGCGCGGATACGCCCTGGCGCTCTGGAAACGCCAGCGGATACGTCCGGATTATCCGCGCGCCCAGACCTCGGGACCGCCCCGAACCCGGTTGACCAAGTCCCGGTTAAGCCTACTCCCGCCGCCCCCAAGCCGACCGAACCGGCAAATCCGCCCACTGCGGAGGGGGCGGCGTCTGAATCCATTTTCAGTCTCAAAAACGCGGTTATCGACCAGCAGCGCGAGGCTCGCGGGCTCCCGCCGCTCATGACGACCGGCCGTATGTCCAACCCGGCGGCCTGGGATGCGGCCATGCAGCGGCTGGAGGCCAATCCGGCTCTGGGCGATGAGCTGGTCGAAGCCCTGAGCAAGAAGCCGCGTGCAGTGGATGCCGTCGAAGAAATGGTCGTCCTGCGACACATCATTGACCTGCATCACCGGCTTGACGATGCCATCCGTGAGTCCGTGGCCGCCTTCGACTCCGGCGACCAGGCACAGGCATTGGCCACCGAAGAAGAGAACCGCCTGCTGCAAGAGAAGCTGTCGCGAGCCGAGGAAGTAGACCGTCGCTTCGGCACCATCACCGGTCAGGCCCTGCAAGCCCGCAAGGTCATGGCCCGCGAGGATTACTCGCTGACCAGCATGGTCATGCGGTCGCGCGAGGCCAAAGGTGGTCAGCAACTTACTCCCGCCGAGCAGGGTCGGATCACGAAGCAGAATCAGAGGCTCGAAGAACTCGAAGCCCGCATCGCCGAACTGGAAGCCGAGCGCGAACAGACGACGGCTAAACCGAAGCGCGAGACGCCCAGGGATCGCCGCGTCCGCACCGAGAAGGCTAAGACCAATCTCGATGCCGTGTGGGCCGACGTGCTGAAGTCGCACAAGCTGTTCCAGAATCCCCTCGACCCGGAAGTTCTGGCCGACGGCGTGCGGCTAGCCAAGGCGTACATCGACTTGGGCGTGGCCAAGTTCGCCGACTTCTATCAGGCCGTCGCACAGAAGGTTGGTCGAGAACGCGCCGCGAAGGCCAAAGCGACGCTAGAGGCCGCCTGGGAAGAAGCTGCCAAAGAGAACCGTTCGCTCAAGGGTCGCAAGACTCGTCTACGAAATGAGATCGCTGACCTTCAAGGCCGCATCGAGAACAAGGACTTCACGCCGAAGCCGCCGCGACGACGCGGAGTCATCGACAAGGAACTCGACACGCTCACGGTTGAGCGCAACAACGTGAAAGCCGAATACCAGCGGACACTGGAAGCTGATCGCCGTGCCCGAATGCACATTGCTGGCAAGGCGTGGAACAAGGTTTGGCTTGGCGCGAACCTGCAAAAAGAAATCGTCGGCAGCCTGGACTGGTCAGCGCTTGGTCGCCACGGCTTCATTCCGCTGGTGGCCAATCCCACGAAAATCATTCCGGCTGTCCGCGACGCTGCACTTGCAACAAGAAGCGAAGTTGGGCTCCGTCGCGCTACCCGCGAAATCAGTGAACGCCTGAACTTCCCGCTGTATCAGCGGTTCGGTCTTGAGCTGACCTCGCTCGACGGCTCGCTCTCGCAGCGCGAGCAGGAGTACGCCTCTGGTCTGTCGGGCAAGATTCCCGGAGTAGCTGCCTCTGCGCGAGCCTATATCGCCACGCTGAACCGAGTTCGCGCCGACCTCATGGACACCATGCTGGCGACGCACCCGGAAAACGAAGTATCCGACGAAACTGGACGCGCCTTAGCCCGCTACGTCAACGAAGCCACGATGCGTGGTGGCCTTGGTCGCTTCACGCAGGCATCCAACGAACTGAACGCCGTATTCTGGACACCGCGCGGAGTCATTAGCCGATTCCAATGGCTCACGCTGCATCCTCTCTGGCGCGGAACCGCGCAGAGCCGTCGCATCATCGCCAAGCAGTACGCTAAGACCATCATGGGTGTCGCTACCATCTTCGCGACTACGATTGCCGCACTCTGGCAATACTTGGGTCCGCCCAGCGATGACGATGAAGGTTGGAATGTCGAGACCAATCCGACTAGTTCCGACTTCCTGAAAATCCGCATCGGCAAGCAGCGAATCGATTTCCTTGCAGGACTTCAGCAGGTGGTTGTGCTCGGCGGGCGACTGGCAACGGGCCATAGGACCAATCTTGATGGCCGAGAGCAGCCTGTTGGTGGGTTCAGCGCGGCGGCAGACTTCGCTGAAAAGAAGCTGGCTCCCGGTGCTGCGGCCGTGGCCAATACCGCTGCCCTCGTTCGCGAGAAGCTTGGCGGCAAGAAGGCCAAAGGCGTAACCGGCCAACCGCTGACGCCTGGCGGAATTGCCGCCGACGCGGTTTTTCCGATGACGCCCAAGAACGTGGCTGAGGAGCTTCGCGACGCGGGCGTACCGGAAGCGGTAACGACCTTCTTCCTGGGCCTGCTGGGGGTCAGCGCGAACACGTACGAAGACAACAAACCCGTCCTGAGGATCGGCGATTGAGCGTAGAACTCCCTCCAATTCGTCCGGACGTGAAGGACTTCAACGAGACGCGGAAGGCGCTCAGTAGCGCCCAGGGGCTAATTAGCAACCACGAGACCAGGATTCGGGCTGTTGAGGGTGCCTTTGAAGGCTCTTTTCCGGTCCATACCCACGCGAACGACTCCCAGGGTGGCAACACGCTCGTCATACCGACGATCGCCAACTTCACCAATGCCAACCACGACCACCTGGACGTGGATGACGGCGGAACGCTAACGGCGGCGGCAATCAGCGATTTCTCGACTGCCGTCCTTGCTCTGATTACGCCCGACAATGTGACGCTGGAACTCAGCGGCAGCACCCTTCGCGTCAAAGACCTGGGCATCACCACGGCAAAGATCGCCGACTTGGCGGTGACGCTGGCAAAGATTCAGGACATCGCTGGCGGCGCTGGTGGCGTCATCCTGGGCCAGAGCCTGGGCGTCACCGGTCCTCCGGTCGCCTTGGTAGTCAGTTCCTCGCCGACCATCGACACGCTCATCTCGGGCGGCTTCATCGACTTGTCGATCAAGACGGGATCGATCACCTCATCGCACATTCAAAATGGCACCGTCTCGAATACCGACCTCGCAAACATGGCCGACCAGACCATCAAGGGTCGAACGGGTGGCACTACAGGAGTTCCGCTGGACCTCACCCGCACGCAGGTGTTGGCAATCCTCAGCCCGATCCCCATCGCCAACGGCGGCACGGGGCAAACGACACAGACGCCAGCCTTTGACGCTCTGGCTCCGACGACAACTGCCGGCGACCTCATCGTCCACAACGGGACGGACAACGTCGCGTTGCCGGTTGGGGCAACGTCCTACGCCCTGCGCGCCGATCCGACGGTGGCCAACAAAATGCAGTGGGTCGCGGACGCTTTCGCCCCAACTACTAGCGGAGTCGTCGGCGTCTTTGACTCATTCGCGGCCACGATGACGTGGAGCTTAGATATCAACGCTCTCACGGCCGACGCCTCGCCCGACGGAGCAGCCGACTATCTGGCCAGCTATGACGCCAGCGCCGCAGTTCACAAGAAGGTTCTGATCAACAACCTGCTGACGGCGGTCGGTGGCGTTCCCTCCACGCGCACGCTCACGGCTGGAGACGGCCTATCGGGTGGTGGCGACCTGTCGGCGGATCGCACCTTCACGGTGAACGTCGACACCACGACCATCGAGATCAGCGCCGACACGCTGCGACGCTCGGCGCTGACTGGAGACGTAACCTCTTCGGCGGGCAGCAGCACGCTAACGATCGACAACAACAAGGTCACCAATGCCAAGCTGTTCGAGATCGCCACCCAGCGAATCAAGGGCCGCATCTCGGCCAGCACGGGCGTCGTCGAGGACCTGACCGCAACAGAGGTGCGCTCGGTGGCCTCCGCTGCGCCAAACAGCCCGAGCTTCCTGGTCCTGGCTCTCAACTCCGAATTGACCTCCGAGCGACGGCTGGTCATCGGTGCAGGCCTGGCCTTCACCGACAACGGGGTCAACGCCGATTATGAGGTCACTGCCAGCCCTGACGGCGTGACCATCGACATCGATGTCAGCAACAACCTGACGGTGCTCAACAACACCAGCACTCAGAAGGTCGAGGTCCATAAGAACGGCACGCTGGTTGGGACGCGCAAGACCATAAACCTCATCGAAGGCGCCAACATTACCCTGACGATTACGGACGATGGGGTTGACGATGAAGTTGACATCGAGATCGGCAGCCTCACGTTTGCCACTCCGGGGGCCACCACGCAAGTCATCTTCAACGACGCTGGCGCCTTGGCCGGAGACGCCGGGCTCACCTACAACAAGACGACCGACCTCCTCTCGATCGCAGGCGGGGTGATTCTCGGAGGCGTTGCGGCCCCAGCGTATGTCGCCGGCAAGCTGGTCTACGACACCGACAACGAGGGTTTGACCTTCTTCAACAGCGAAGCAGATCTTTCCTGGCAGATCGGGCAAGAGCTTCTGATTCGTGTCTACAACGCAAACCCCACCAACATCACCAACGGCCAAGCGGTTTACGTGAGCACCACCGATCCTGGTACGGGCCTACCGACCATAGTTACCGCCCAATCCAATTCGGCCGCAACGGCTGTCTGCGTCGGACTGGCGACTCACAGTATTGAGGCCGGAACAGTCGGCTGGGTGGCAACCTCCGGCGTCGTCCACAACATCGATACGTCTGCGTTTTTCGATGGCGACGTGCTATACCTGTCCCCGTCTGTCGCCGGCGGGTTGCAGAACACTGCGCCATCTACTCCTAACTTCCGTGTCCGCGTCGGTGTCGTGACCAAATCTCATGCCACAACAGGGTCCATCTTGGTGAACCTTGGCGATCTGGTTGACCCTACGATCGTGGCGCTAGAGGCCTACAACACGAACGGCCTGCTCACGCAGACGGCGGCGGACACGTTCGTGGGCCGGACCATCGTCGGTCCGGCGGCGGGCATCACGGTAACCAATGGGGATGGCGTAGCTGGCAATCCGACGTTGGCCCTCGCGAACGACCTGGCCGCCCTTGAATTGCTTTCTTCCACGGGCATTGCTGTGCGGAGCGCCGCAAATACTTGGGTTCAGCGAACGATCACCGGTGGAACATCCATCACGGTCTCCAACGGCAGCGGAGTCTCGGGCAATCCGACGCTCTCGCGCGCAGCACTCACGGGCGACGTGACGGCTTCTGCTGACAGCAACGCGACCGTGATCGCGAACGATGTCGTCACTGTCGCCAAAATGCACGCCTCGCAAACCGATGTGTTCTTTGGAAGGGACAGCGCCAGCGCTGGTCCTGGCGAGGAGATCACGGCCTCTGCTGCCCGCACGATTCTGAACGTAGCTGATGGGGCTACGGCCTATTCGGACGAACTGGCCCAGGACGCTGTGGGCGGCATCCTGGTGGATTCGAGCGAGATCGATTTCACCTATTCTGACGCGACGCCTTCGATTACTGCCGCCCTGATCACTGATTCGGTTGTCGTCGGACGCATCCACTTCACGGCCACGGACCGACTGCTCGGCCGCTCAACCGCGGGCGCTGGAGCTGGTGAGGAAATCATCTGCACGGCGGCGGGCCGGGCGCTCTTGGATGACGCCGACGCGGCGGCCCAGCGGACGACGCTCGGGTTGGTGATCGGGACGAACGTTCAGGCATTTGACGCTGAACTGGCGGCGCTTGCGGGCCTCACGTCGGCCGCAGACAAGTTGCCCTACTTCACCGGCGCCGGCACGGCGGCCCTGACGGATTTGAGTTCCTTTATCCGCACTCTGCTTGACGATGCGGATGCGGCTACTGCGCGAGCCACTCTGGGCGTTGGGGCTGGTACCGGCGATGTCGTAGGCCCCGCAAGCGCCACCGACAACGCGATCGCGAGATTCGACAGTACAACCGGCAAGCTGCTGCAGAACAGCAGCCTGCTCGTTGACGACTCAGGCCACCTGGACCTGAATGCCAACACCCGCAACTTTGTCCGAGCATCGGCCATAGCGCTCCAGATCACCTCGACCACGGTGTCGGCGAATTACGTGAAGTTGGCCGCAGCGTCGACCGGGATCGATCCCAAAATTTCCGCGGCTGGCGAGGTGAATCGCAACCTTGACTTCGCGGTGAACGGCACGGGCTGGATCACTATCGACGGCTCGGAAATCATCGAAGAAGTCCGCGGGCAGACGATGTCTAACAAGACCCTGCTCTCGCCGACCATCGCAGCGAACGAGTTCACTAACGCCAACCACAACCACCAGGACGGGGACCGCGGCGGGACGCTGGCCGCGGCGGCAATCGCGTTCACGGCCACAGACAAGCTGCTCGGGCGGGCTGGCGCGGGTGCAGGCCCCGGCGAAGAAATCACCCTGACTGCCGCGGCTCGGTCGATCCTCGATGATGCCTCGGTTGCGGCCATCCGCACCACTCTGGACGTTCCATCCAGCCTGGAGGCGATTCTGGTCTCCATCATGGGGGCCAAGGGCGATCTCATCGTCGGGACGGCGAACGACACGGCGGCGCGTCTGGGCATCGGCACCAACGGCCACGTTCTGACGGCTGATTCTGCGGAAGCGGCCGGCATGAAGTGGGCGGCTCCATCGGGGGGCAGCGGCACTCCGGGCGGCATCGACACAGAGATTCAGTACAACGCCTCTAGCACATTCGACGGGACCACTGGCTTCAATTGGGACGGAACCAACCTCAAGTTGGCCACCAGTCAAGAGTTTCAGTTCCGCGCGTCCACCAACAAGATTTGGTCGAACGCAGCGGGCGAGCTGTCCATCACCGCTCCGACGCTGATGACGCTGGGCGCGGCCGGGGCGATCATCACCATCGAGGAATCGGTCGGCGTCACCGACGCGAAGAACTTCGCCTTCGGGACCACGACGGGGACAAAGCTCGGGACCTCGACATCGCAGAAGATCGGCTTCTTCGATGCGACCCCCATTGTGCAGCCCGCCAACACCACGGACCTGCGGACGGCAATTATCAATCTCGGCCTCTTGGCTACCGGTGGGGCGACTCCGCTCAATCTGAATGGTGGCGACCTCACCTGCGATGACATCGTTTGCGATGAGATTGGTTGCGGGCATATCACAATGGGTGACGCGAAGAACGTCATCCTTAATACGACTACGGGCACCAAGATCGGCACGGCCACGACGCAGAAGCTGGCCTTCTTCAACTCAACACCCATTGTCCAGCCGGTAAACACCACGGACCTGCGCACGGCGATCATCAACCTGGGCCTGCTGGCGACCGGTGGTGCGACCCCGCTGAATCTCAACGGCGGCGATCTGACGTGCGACGACATCACGGCCGACGACGTGGTGGCGGACACGATCGAGCTGACCGGCGGAACCGCGCACGCGGCGCTCCGAATGGCGGCTGCCGCTGCGCCCAGCAGCCCCGTCGCTGGCGACTTCTGGCACGACTCCACGTTAAAGATGCTTCAGCACTTTGCTGGCAGCCTCAAGCAATCGCTCGGGGGAACTACATTTAGCGCGACAGCCTCAGCAACCGTCGCCAACACAACCACCGAGACATCGCTTGCCGGTACGGGGGTCGGCACGATCGCACTTCCTGCGAATTTTCTTACGCCCGGAAAGTCCGTGCGCATCACCGCGTGGGGGCATTGGAGCACATTGGCCTCACCGGGGACATTCACTGTCCGGTCGAAGGTGAACGGCGTGGCGAGTGCGACCGTATCCGCAACCCCCTCTGGGTCTATTACGTCTCGCACATGGCGCATAGACCAATTAGCCACTTGTCGGTCTACCGGCGTAAGCGGGGAGGTCGCAGTAGAGGGGACGTTCCTGAACAACTCCGGTGGGACTACGAGCAGTACATGGGAATTGGAGTCTGGGGTGGTAACGGTTGATACGACCGCCGCGGTCACGTTTGATCTGACCGTCCAGTGGACTACAGGGAGCGCGAGTAACACGATCACATGCACCAACTTCATCGTGGAGGTTCTGTAAATGGCAGCTCTCACTGCAACGCAAATCGACCGCATTCTGGATGAGTTCCACGACGCGATCATTAACTCTGGTCGTTCGTGTACGTGGCTCAAGGCGGTGGCTCGGCAAACGATCACGGCCGCTGGTGACTGGGTCGACACGAACGCGGCGTCATTCAACTCGGCGCTGCCCGCGGCGATGCGGACGGCGCTCACGGTCGACGAGAAAGCCACGCTGCTGCGGATCGTCCTCAAGTACAAGCTGTAAAGGAGCTGCAAATGGCACGTCTGTGGACTCTCAACTGGGAAGCTCCTGAAGTCACGATGCCCGCGACCGCGTCGGCCGTCGGCACTCAGCAGAACGGACACCCCTGTAACTCGTTCAGCACGACAGCCGACCAGAGCATCATCCTGGCCGGCAGTCTCCCGCCCGAGTTCACCGGGACCGGCACCCTGAAACTCCGAATGCACGCGATGGCCCTCGCGACCTCCGGCGTCGCGCGCTTCGACATCACCACCGAGTTCAAAACCGTCGACGTGAACGAGCTGATGACCTCCGACGCCTTCGGGTCCGCCAACGCCGGTACGCTCACCATCGACACGTCCGGGGAGTTGCGCGAATTCATAATCAGCTTGACGAACCACGGAGCTGCGCCGGCCGCAGGTGACGCATTCCGCCTCAAGGTGCTCCGCGACGGCGACAACAGCAGCACCCAGGACACCCTGGCTGTGGTTCTGTACGTCTTCCGCTACGAGTTCTACGAGGAAATCTGAGCGCGTGATCGACTTTGAACGCGGCGACGCCGGAGACTATCTGACCTATGCGGGCGCGCTGCGCGATAGCAGTTTTTCGATCTCGTGTTGGTACAAGCCGGAGTCGGCCGTCAACAACGGCATTTTTCGGCTCTACGACAGCGGCGGCGCGTACTACGCGGGGTGCTACATCCAGCGGCCCCTCGACGGCGGATCGGCGGTCGCCAACACGTATGATGGTGGCTCGCTGGTTTCGGTCGCGACTGGAAATGACGTGTCAACCGCCGGAGCCTGGCACTGTGTTCAAGCCTCGTTCTCGACCAGTGACGTAGCGTGCCGAGCTGATAGCGGAACATGGGTAACGGCCGGCGGTGGGCATTCTCTCCCTGGCGCTCCGACGTGGGCCACAGAGATTGCTCGTCACGCCTCGTCGATGCACTTCGATGGGCAGTTTGCGGACTTCTTACTGATCCCCGGAGTCCATGGAGTGGCGGAGGTAGACGCTATTCTGGACTCCCACGCAGCTGGATTCTCTGGCCGCTGTCTATGGGCTCCGCTGCTCGGCCTCGGCTCCGCCGCTTGGTATTGGCCGTTTTGGTCCGCGTCCCACTTAACCGACGAGCTGAACGGGCAAGCGCTCACAGTCTTTTCCGGGTCCGTGGGGACCCTCGAAGACTCGCCGCCGCTGCGGTTTCCGGGGCCTCGCCGTGTGCAGGTCCCCAAACCGAGGATACGATTCATCGGGAGCACGAAGCTCGTAGGACGATTGACGATCAGATAGGAGATTCAGTCTGTGTGTGGGAATTCGAAGGCACAAAACACCGAGAAACCGAAGGCGGAACCCAAGCTGCCGGCGCCGCCATTTCGCGATTTGCTTGCGGAGCGCGACCGCGTTGTGCAGCGGTTCGGCGAACTGGCCCAGCAGAAGCTGGATCTGTCGAACGCCTTGAGTAAGGTCACCCAGGAACTCAGTTCGCTCCAGGCTCGGCACCAGGAGCTGGACGCGAAGATGACTGCGCTGATGCCCAAGTCGGAAGAGGCCAAGCCAGTCGAAGAGAATGTGGAGCAGGCGGCTTAGACGGGTTGCTCAAGCCATCGACGCACCACCAGCGTCCATCTCGGTAGCTGTGCATAAACAACCATCGAGAGGACGCCGATGATGACACCGATGAGAATCAATTTGATCGTGGCCCTCACGGCTTACGGCCGGGCCGATCCGCATTCGGCGTGGCTTGGTCGACGATGTCCGTCAGAGAATCGATGTGCTTACGCTGCCAATCGATGGTCTCCTCCAGCGACTTCGCGTACTTCCGCCAGGCTTCGCACGAATCTCCCGAGTGCGGCCGCGCCGCGCGGACGTTGGGCTCGGAATAGTTCGGTCGTCCGTGCATTAGTTGGCCGCTCCGTCATGAGTGAAGATCGCGAAGGCCATCCCGCCACCGGGATTGGTGTTCGGAACGCGCCACTCGATGGTCTGGCCGGCCTGCGCCGGAGTGACCGCGACCTCCTGGGTGTTCGACCCGGCGAGATTCTTGATCTCCAAGCTCGACAGACCGTCGTACGGATTGACCCCGCCGACGATGGGCATGTTGCAGCAGAACGCAGCCGCGAGGCCGGTCAGCGGAGCATTGCCGCCGTCCTTGGCGTCGTTGTCCGGCAGCAGTTGACCGAGCGAGTAGACGGAATCTCCGTCCACCAGCACCGGCTCCAGGGCGTACATGGAAATGTCGGGGGCATCGACATCGGCCGTGGTCGAAACAGCGAGAACGTTCGGAGCACTGAAATTCGGCATGGTACATCTCCTTCTGTGGCGGCCACCCGGCCGCAAGTGTGGTTTAGGTGGTCGCAAGTCGCGTAGCACCTGTAAAAGACGTTTCAATCCGCGCTTCCACTCACTGCGGCGGCGTGCCGTCGGCCATCCAGGCCATCCAGCTTCGGATGATGACGAGGAGGAGCGTTCCGGCAGCTGCCAGGAACGTGCCTACCGCCATCCAGTCCATTCGTTTTTGCCTGTCTTTTTCGTCTTGTTTGTCCGTCATGTTGGTTGCTCCAGGCCCGCGGGGGCCAATTTGTACTTCTTGACGCATCTCGGGCAGCTAATCTGCTCTGGCAATATCGAATGCCAGCCGTTCGCTAATGCCTCGTCCACGGTCAGACGGCGGCGAGCCCTAGCGCCGCATCTCGTGCATACCGGCCAGGGCTTTTGCTGCACGGCCTCTTCGGTGTCACGATCCGGCTTCCTCACGTCGGTTGCTCCCTGGATGGAGATTTAACCATTCCGTGCGATAGCGGCGTTCGCGAAGAACACCGCCTTGTCTAGTTCAGCGAAGGCAACCGACTGTTCGCGGCTCACCGGAGTCATCTCGGCGATGAGCACGGCTAGTTCCTTGGCCTTGGCTCGAATAGCCTCGTACTTCGCAGGCTGCCCCTCTTTGGGCGCGTGGTACATGAAGTCGTTATCCAGCCGTGCCTTCATCTTGTCGTCCATCAACTTCCTTTCCTTCAAACAGCCCTTCTAATCGAGAATCCAACTGGACTCCCGCCTTCGATTGCGTTTATTACTTCGCCCTTTGGGGCGATTGCTAGACGGGCCTCGGTAGCGTCCGCTGACGTAGCTGCACCGTTTAAATCCAGCCCAGCCGGAAGGCCGATGAACCGGAACGGGATGCCGCAATCTTTGCATTGGATGCGAACATCGGCCGAGAATCGCCCAGAGTCTTCAAGGCGATTTACGGCGACGTTCGCAATAAAGTCTGCGTGCTGGCACGCCTCGCTCATGTCGGTTGCTCCCTCGCCAGCTTCATCGCAACGACAACCCACGTCTGCGGGTCCATTTGCAAATCCTGCAGGCGGTCCGCGAATCGCGCCGTAATCTCAGACGCAAGTCGCGCATCGTCCGCATCTTTGCCGAGGCTCCTGGCCAGCGCCCGCAGCTCGTCGATGTAGGCCGCGAGTTTCTCACGGGCCAGTTCTGTCGGCTGCACTGGTGAGTTCTGTGCCAAAAGCCCGTCCCCCAGGCCTTTCCATCGTCCAGACTGCAGAAACAAGTTCCACAGCGTGTCGATTTTGACGCGCGACTCGGCCTCACGTGCGGCGGCTTCAGCGTTCGCTCGGGCAATCTCAAAGGTCGTCCTCTTGTTGTTGAGGATGACCCCCACGAGGGCAATGACCAGGCTGATGACGACCGTGATGGAGATCGAACCGAGGTCTTTGATTTCCATTCCACGGAGGGCCCGTCTACCCAGAGTGGCAACAAAAATGGGCAAATCCAACCGCCGACAGGATCCAAGCTACTCACTTCGTGGGCGAACCGTAAGGTAATGCGTTTTACCCTGGCATGGCGGACACGACTGTGATAGTGCGGGCTTGGTTCGGCTTGTGGGTAAGGTGGCCTTCCTCGACGAGTTTCTTGACGATGGTGTGGGCGCGTTTCACGCTGACGCCCAGGTGTACTGCAATCTCTTGCAGCGTCGGCGGGTACCTGTGGTCCTCTTGGTAGTCGCGTATGAATCGAATGGTGTCGATCTGTTGGGCTTTCATCCTTGAAAATCAGCCTTCATCCAGGCTCGCACAAAGGTCGCCGCGACTTGCGGGACGATGGCATTGCCGAGACCTCCAATTCGGTCCAGGTTCTCGGAAAGCCCATTAGCCACGAGCAAAACTCCGGATGGGGCACGCCGCTTGTGTTTGTTGTGCTCACGACAGCATCTTCCAGTTTGTTCGATGCTCGTCTTCCACGGGTCTTCATGTACCGGCACGCTGACTGCGGCTTTCGCGGGCCTCGCCGATACGATCGAACTGTCGGCCACCCAATAAACCCGTCTTCGGATGTGCGGCGCGCCGACGCACGCAGCCGGCAAATCGGCACACCCGACGGCATACCCTTCTCGCTCCAGGTCAGCACGTACTCCGGCGAGCCATTGGTAGCCAAGGCGGCTCGCAACCTGTTCGCCAAAGATGACTGGAGGATGGCGGTCGGCGATGAGACCTCGAACAACGGGCCAAAGGTGCCGCTCGTCGCCCACTCCGCGAGCGAGTCCGGCTGCGCTGAACGGCTGGCAAGGGCATGAGGCGGTCCAGCACTCGCCCGCGAATCCGGCGTATCGCAGGGCAAGCGCCCATCCGCCGATCCCCGCGAACCAGTGGATCTGTCCGTATCCGGCAACGTCGCCGGGCTGGATTTCGCGGATGTCCTTTTCGAGCACGTCGTCATCGGGAAAGTTCTTTCGCAGTACCGCACAACAGTACGGGTCGATGTCTGTGTGCAAGATTTTCACTCCATCCTCGTCACGTTCCGCCGGCTGCCCTGCATTTCTTCGATCTCGCAGGCCGTGCAGCGGTAGACCTTCTTGACGGAGCCCATTTCGTTGCCGGCGAGGTAGTGCCCGCATTCAAGCACGCCGGTGCGGACACGCCGCGTGCCGAGACCTGGACGGGCGATGACCATTCCGACGAGGCTGATTAGTTTACGTTCGATCATTTGAAAGTCCTCACGCCGCCGATGCCGTCCACGACGGTCCACTGATTCTGCGCCTGCGCCACGTCGCACAGGTCGACCGTGTTATTCCCGTCGAGACTGAACGCGCATTCGCAGCAGACGCACACGATGTCCGGCCCGTACATGGCCTTGTCCATGCCTTCTGGCCAGCGCAGCACTATGATGTGCGGGGCGAGAACGAGGATGGGGATCAGGATTGTGGGCATGGTCGTGCCTCCCTCCAGTGCTTCAGCGTTTCAGTGGCTCGGTCTATGTGCGCGTAGATGACCTGAATGCCGAGCCGGTCCGCCAGTTCGCATTCCTTCTCTGCGCCGGCCGATTCTCCGGGAAGACGCACCACCACGTCACACACCTTTAGCCATTCGTAGTCGTGAGCAAGCCAATCTTCGTATGGCCGCGGGCACAGCAGATGCTGAAAATGAGACAGGTGCGGGATGAACACGGCGAAGCCCGCATCCATCAATTTGTTGCCGACGTGGATCGCCCTGTGGACATTCACGGCCGGGTCGGGCTTCGTGTACGGTCCTGCGATGTAGACGCGGATCATGGGGTCTCCTTCCGTAGCTCGTCAATGCGTTGGCACACGAATTCGGTGGTTTCGTTGTCCAGCGACCTGTAGCGTATCAAGTGCTGTAGTTCCTCAATCCGGTCCGCTCTCCCCTTATATCGCACATAGGCAGCGAGACGGTCGAACGAGTCGCGGGTTTCCTTCGTGCTCCACGAAGCGTCGATGTCGCGTTGCTCGCACCCTCTGGTCCAAACCTCGTACAGATCCCGCGCCCGCGCCAGCCCGGCATCTGTCGGGGCCTCTGGCGGGTGGGCGGCGAGGTAACGGGCTTTGGCCCTGTTTTCCATTTGCCAAAATCTGCACGCTGGGCACTCGTTGGTTGCGTGGCCTGTATCTGTCTTGAATCCTGCATCCTTCCACGGGTACTCATGCCCACACCAACCGCAACGTGCATCGTTTTTCTTGCACTTGGCGCAGACATCGACGGGGTTGGCCGCTCGTAGCTCCCGCGCCAGCCCGTCCGAACTCTCCGGAGTTTCCGGAGGGTTGGCGTCAGACTGCGGTGGTTCACATTCGGGATGGCAGAATTCCTTGCCGTAGTGCAGCATGATTCCCGTGTTCTTGACCGATTCGCGGCAGTAGCGGCAAACCATGCGAGAGTACGCCTCCTTGGGCGTCAACGCTGGCCACGGTATCTGCGACGGTCGCCCAACGACGACCGCATCCGTCTCGACCATTTTCCCGGCGTCGGCAGAATGGTCGGGCAGGGCCGCTCGCATCGTGACTTGGATTGACGGGTCGGCGGCGGTTCCCTCCGGCTCATTCGCAGCGGTGGCCACGTACCGCGTCTTGACCGTTCGCGGATTGCGACCGGGCACGGATTTGTAGTCCGACGGACTGACCCAGCCAGCGCGAATCTGGGGGAGGAGCGACCGCATGGCGGCGATGAGCGCTTCGCGGTACGGCCGCGATGCATTGCCCCACGATCCCCACTGAACACCGCCATCGCGGACGAGTTCATGCATCCGGACGGCGAACTTCTCCGCCTCGTCGTCCGGCTCGCAATGCGTTTTCCAGGCGTCGAGCAGTTCGCCGACAGTAGCTGCACGACTTGAGTCGTACCACCCTGCGTAGTTGCGTGCCCACTCTTTCAGCCAGTCAACGTCAATGGGTTTCGTCATTTCGCCTCCTTGTGTGCATGGCACGGGCCGGAGCAAAGCTCCATGATGCCGCGAAGCCGTTCAATCTCCGCCTCCGCCGCGTCGAGTTGGTCGAGCAACGCGGGCAGGGCCGTGCGGGCGGCGGCGATGAAGGCGGCATCATTGCGACAGTTCTCGCCCCAGCCCTTCGCAATCTCTGGCGTACCCGCGTCCGTGTTTGCGATGTAGACGTTCTTGAACGGTCCGTCGCCTTCGCCGGTATAGCTTCGCGTATCCATACGCCCGGCACGCCATTCGCCCGGCGTAGCCGCCGCGCACAACTCCCCGAGATGCTGTCGGTCATCAGCGTTCAATTTTCCCTCCGTTCCAAATGGCGATGGCCACGTCGCGAGTTGCGCCAAATGCCGTGAATTCGTGCGTAATCGACCGCCGGGGCGGCTAATGACCACGAAAGCACATCCAAGGGAGCATCGACCCACTCTGACTCACCAGTCCGCGACTTAGCGTCGTAATGGTGTACCGGGACCGTCCAGGCATTCGGTGCATCCGGGTGGTCACGTAGTTTTGCAGTGCCCGCCGCTCCCTTGGACATGCTCTCATTTCCATACGCAAATCTTCTCCAACGGCTTCGCCTCAATCGGCGTCGCCCTCGTCCAGCGACTCAATCTCTGAACCTGCAATCGCAGGCTCCACATGGCGACGGCCACTACTATCCCACCACGTACACATGTAGTTCAGGCTTTCTTCCCACATGTATCCGACGACGACCATCTTCATGCCGAGGCGATGTCGAACGACGGTTCCCGGCGGGAACTTCGGCTTCAATACGATTTCCAATGCCATCATTTCCTCCAAACGCAAATGGGTGCTAGTCCTTCCACGTTCACCGGCTCGCCCGCCCAATTCGAGAACCGCGCGAAGTCGGGTCATGCTAACGTCGATAGATGCACACTGGCGGCAGGGGCGGCGGACCCGCGACCGGCGTGCTCAGAATCTCCAGCATCATCGCCCACTCGAATAGGTCCACGTCGCCGTCGGCGTCCATGTCAAAACCCAGGCATTCGCTGTGCACCAGGCAGATTTGCAGCAGTGGTGCCTGCTCATGCGGCTTGCACTCCTCCACCAGCTTGCCGGGTCCGCCGAAGCACAGCAGCCACGTCGCGAGGTTAGTAATCACGTTTTCTCCTTGTTCGTTTTCATCGTTCATTCCTTTCCCGTGACGCCGGGGAAGCGCGGCGGCAGGTCGGGCAGCATGAGGAAGATGATCGAGAGGAAGGTCATTGGCCTTGCGCCTCCTGTGGCCTTATCCCAGGCTCGTGGCCCCTTGGGATTAGCGGGTCGCGCCACGAAATCGCGAGGCCGAGTTGCTGAGCGAATCGTTCAGCGTCTGCCAATGCGCTATCGTAACTTTCGTAGGTTTTGACGGACGTTATGTACCCGCCAAACAGAGGCCTCCCCGTAGGCGAAGCCCACGACCACCCATTCGCAAATGGCACTATCGTGAGGTCGATGTTCATCCCTGCGTCTCCCCGGCCTTGGCCCGCTGATCGCGACACACATTCGATATAGCCGTGCACGCCTCACACGAGCCGCCGTGCCTTCGTGGCATCCCTATCGCCTCGTGCAGCAGCAACTCCTTCAATCTCTCGCCCTCCTGCTGCGAGGCCGCGAGCTGGGCGCGGAGGGCGGCCGGAAGCGTTGGATACTCAAAAGCAAATTGGCAACTCGGACAAACTATCAACAGTGGCTCTCTCATCCTCGTTCCTTTCGGGGAATCTTGCCCTGGTCAATGAGGTCGGCGACGCGATCAGCGACAGCCTCAGCTCCGCGACCCGAATAAACCGACGTGCGGATCAGGTCGTGCAACGCCTCGCGGTCAACGGGGGGCGGGGAAAGGCGGCGCAGAAGTTCCATTCGGCACACGCGAGACTTATCGAGGATTGCACCGTATTCGTCGCAGCCTCCTCCATCGTATGAACCACACTCAAACGAGCAGTCTGCTGCCGCGGTTATCAGCGTCTCCGCGTCCATCGCCCGCACTTCCGCCGCGTACTCAGGGTCAAATGTCATGGGGTTCAACCATCCTTTTTATCTGGACAAGGTTTCGCTTGGCCCACGCGCGGGCCGACGTTTTCGCTGGCCCCGGCCCGATGAATCCTTTGTTGCCCTTGTATCGCGGTTCGGCCTCGTTCTCCTGCCAGTACCACCATCCGTCGTCATCCATCCACACGAGGATTTCGATGGGCTTCGCCTCAGGGTCGAATTTGGTCATGGGTCACAGGCCTCGCACAATTCAGGGTAGATGTCATCGCCGCCATCGTGGATGCACTGCGAACATCCTTGCATGCCGCAAACGCAGCATTCAGCGTCGTGAACGGTACAGTGGTCGATAAGAGAATCGCAGTACTCGCAGCGACCGCAATCGTCGTCGAGTTCAGCACTCATTCTCGTTCTCCATTTCGCGGTCGAGGGCGGCAATCTGCTTCCGAACGCGGTCGGCGTTGAATCTCGCGAGCAGGTAATCCGCCAGCTTGCCCTTTGGCACCTTGTGCGGATTGATGGCGTAGACCTTGTGAACGTAGTCCGCCAGTTCCTCTCTCCGCTTCCGATAGTCGGTCATTTCACCTTCTCCGCGCACGCCCCGCAGAACGGCTGCTCGGAACCGGCGGGTTTTGGTTGTCGAAGTGAGTCCGTACCGGCAGTCAGCCTTGCACCCCCTGTTTTCGGGGTCCAAAGGACCAGACTGCAATGATGTCGGTAAGCAGTAGCCGTTAGGGGTAAAACGTAGCTATTTGAGAGACAAAAATTACTTGCGGCGCGACCCGTTTGTAACAAGTCACAGCCTCTTGGGGTGCAATGGACCAGGATATCTTGCCGGAGACATTCGCCTGGATTTGTCGTGGCCGGGTAGGCTTTCCGGTGTACGGGAGTAACCTTGCGAATCTTCCCGTGACGGACCCGCCACTGGTACTGCTGCCGCAAGCTACAGCGGCCCCGCGTCTTTGGTTCGGGCGAGACGGTGGTAACAAACCCTTGCTTACTGTGAGTGTCGTCTCTCCGACCGTCACGCCTGCATACCGTGCTTGCGACCGTCGTCCGGCGGACGCGTTGACGCGAGAGGGGCGTTCCTCCCAGCGCACAACCAGCGCTGGATAGCCCGCACACAAAACGCTGTGCGGTGCGTCTACGTAGCTGATGTGCAAAAGAGAGGCCCCGCGCGGACTGGCTTGCGCGGGGCGTAGTATCCGGATTTTGTCCGGAGTGGAAACAAGCGAATTGTGAGAACGAAACGGCATCGGCCAGTCCTTTGGCATCCTTCCCGGTTTCCACGCCGGGCGTCCTACTGTTTTCAATTTTGACACGGTTTGAGGCCATAGTCAAGTCGCTTGTCTTGTCTTGTTCCGTCGGTTCATTTCGAGGCACGTCAAATCTTGGCTGGTCGATTTCGTTCATGACACGTAAGGTCATTGTCAATGCGGTCGATGCACGTCATGCGCCCTTCGAATCTTATCACGTCACTGCATGTCGATTCGCTCTCGATGCACAGCAAGGCCTATCATTTTCCTGTTCAGATTCAAGTCTTAACCAAGGCTTCCAACAGCTTGGACGGGTCGATGGTTGTGGCGACCAGCTCCCGGTTCTCCAATTTCGCCCTCATCCCCGTCGATGATGATTGGGTGATGAGTCCAAGCTGCACCTCGTTTACTAGCTGCCGCTTTCGTTGCTCGTCCGTGGCCAGATTGGCCAACGGGATTGAGTGCAGAATCTTGAGGGCCTTCCGTGCCGTTCGGTGGGTCGATTTCCGCTTGGCTTCGGCCGCACTATGCCGTTCGTCCGTGCTTGTGAGTTTCAGGCAGTTGCCCTTGGGTATGCGCTGCCAATGCCGTCCGCAGGCGTCCAGCGTGTGCTTGCAGGCCGACTGGAGGTAGCTGTAGCCGCGCTGGCCGGGCCGGGTGTCCATGTCGATGACCTTCGATAGTTCTTCGTCGGTCACTACCTGTTTTGTTGTGGCGCTGAGGATTTCGACCAGCTTGCCGCTATAGAGGCCAAGCCGTCCGATTGCTGGGGTCATTCCGTTGGTTTCCATAAAAGGCTCCTGTCTTGTCGGTTCGGGTTGCTACAGTTGTTGTCGGTTCTGATCTGATCCTTATTTGGTCTGGTCCTATCATGTCCTATCGCTTCAAAGGTTTGTCTGTCACGCAGCCAGCTTTTCAACCTTGAAGTCAGACACCGTGAAGCGTCCGAAGTACCCGCCATTCTGTGGCCGGAAGGCCATCAGGCCGATGAACTGGCCTGCGAAATTCAGGTACTCTTGCACCTTCTCGGGCTTCGCAATCAGCAGCGGATCGAGCAGGTAGACGGTGGCCTCGGTCTCCCACTGGCGCACGATGGGGAAATTCTTGTAGACACGTGAGCCGCCGCCCTTCTTTCCGTCGCTGGGAACGAACAGGCGTAGTTTCTCAGTCTCGCTCTTGGTCAGCGCCTTGCCGTTCACCGTGAGAATAAGTGGGTCAGTGACCATCGTTCCGGCGAGGAAGTGCTTCGTGTACGTGGCCTTGCCCTTTCCAGGGACTGACTCGCTCAGGTGTTTCGCGACGGCGGCTAGGCAATTCTTCAGCGCCCCCGGCGGAATGAATACGCGGCCTTCGCCGTCAACATGCAGCCGCTCCATCCAAGTCCGTTCCTCGAAGTCGTCGTGGCCCTCTCCGGTGCTCCGCGTGCTCTGGATTGGAGCGGAGAACTGCAACGGTGCGACGCCCTTCAATTTCACAACAACCTTCAACATAATAACTCTTGTCCTTTCCGGTCGGGTCTTTGCCCGTCCCTTCATGTGAAAACGTGTTTCTTCTCAAACTGGTTCGTCACGCTACGTCCCGTTCTTGCATATCTTGTCTGGTTAAGTCGATTCCCAAGATGTCAGTAAATCTCCGTCGCTCCGCACTTCCGGCAGGTCCGCACCGTTCCGGCCGGCGGCGCCACCGGGTGCCAGTTGTGAAGTCCACGGCAAAGGCTCTGCTTCGGCACGGCCAGCCGGTCCCACTGGTTTAGGACACCCTGAGCGGTACAGGCCGCGCTGGGGAACACCGTCGCCCACTGATTGGCTCGGACCCGGATTTCCGCCGGCGTCGCCCCGATGGAGCGAAGGCCACGGACGACACCGTTGACGTGCGCCCTTGTGCTCTTCGGGTGTGTCGGCACTCCGGACGGATACCACAGCTCGCAGACCGTTTCCCAGATAAGGTCCGGCAGCCGGTCGGAGGGTACTCGCGGCTCCATGGTGACGTGCGGCTCCTGCGCCCGCATGGCGAAGGCCGTGGCGTCTGGGTCGAATAGCGTTGGGGTTCGCGGCTTCCGTGCCATTGGTCAACCTTTCTGAATCCCTTCCAATCTAACAGTCACCCCCGCTTGGTCGCCCCACTGCTTCACGATTCGCAGATCCGCAATTTGGGAGTCATTCGCGAAGAACCCCGACCGCTGCAGCGTGTCGCTCAAGTTCTTCCCGAGGTTGTCGCAGTCCGGTTTCGTGTCCTTGGGCATAGGACCGGCCTTGCGTGCCCGCTGCGACGTTGACGACCGCCAGGGGTACGTCAGGACGTAGGTTGCCCGTAGCGGCCCGCTCAGCGGATCCCGCGGCCGATGCTGGGCCACGAGCGAGGCGATGGTCTGCGAGTTGGCCTTGACCTTGGCAGGCGTGTACGACGCGATGTAGCGCCGCCCGGTACCATCGACGATGATGCGGTGGCGCATCGACTGCTTCGGCTCGACCGTCCACGGGATGTGGAATTCCAGCGTCATCCGCCCTCCCGAATGTCCGCGAGGGCTTTTTCTAGGCCATCGACTGCCCTATCCAAGTCGAGGTTGTGGGTGGCATTGACGACGGCTTCGGCCCGCTTAATCAGCTCGCCCAGCTTGGCGGGGTTCAGGCCAGCGAGGGCGTTGACGCAAGCGACTACGTGATCAATCCTTGGGCGCGACATCCACGCCGAGCACCGGACCGCAACTATCGTCGTCTGGTCCGTCTTGAAGGCCGGGGTAGCCTGTAGCTCGTCGAAGGCTCCGTCGTAGTACCAAGGTTCACTCCACCTGCCCATCGTCTCTCCAATCTTGTCCGACTTCCCGCCGACACTGGCGGGCACCTGTTTGGGGATCACTTCGGCGCTCCGTGGTGGTCGCAGATGCACATGACGCAATGCTTGCCCTCGATCGCGACGGGGTTACCGCAGCGGCAGAAAGGACAGGCACACTTGGTCACCGCCAGCAGGTAGTTCACCGCCCAGGTGGCGAAAATCGCCATGAGGACCGTCGGCTCGTCGTTCATGCTCGCCGCCCGACCGCCCATCAACGACCAGCGCTTGCGCAGGGCGTACAGCTCGGCGGGCGGCATGTCGTCCAGGAGCGCGGTCAGCGACTCCCGGCCGCCGCCGCTTTGGACGATCTCGTTGGCGATGGAAACGGGCTGGCGGGTCATTCCGGCTCCATGACGTCTTGCTGTAGCTCTGATTGACTCGTGGGGTCCAGTCGCAAAATTCCACCCATGATCGCAGCGGCTCCGATGCAGTACTTGACCAACAGGGCCTTGCGCTCCTCGGGCTCCATCTTGAGGATGATGGCGGCAAGCTCTTTGGCTTCGTCGGCTGTAAGTTTGGAAGGCCCCTCGGGCGTCCGCTCGGCCGGTGCTGTGGTGGTGTCGCCCGGCGGGGCTTCAGTCGGAGGGGCCTTCGGTTTGCGGGGCGACGGCGGACACAGGGCGTCCTTGATGAAGCCTAGGCCGCGCTCCATGGCGCGGGGCGACCAGTCGACTTCCTGGTTCAGAATCTCCGTGGCCTCGGTGCCGTCGATCTTCTCGACGGTCACGCGGTAGGTCGCGACCTTGTTGTGGGTCAGGAAGACGTCGCACTTTTTGATGTTGAAGAGCATTTAGAAAGGCACTCCGTCGTCATCCGGCACGCTGGCGTTCGCCGCCGGCAAACGCTCGCCCACGGCCGCGTTGTCCTTGAGGTATTCCGTGACCACGTTTTTCGGGCCATACCCCCCGCGACCGGGCTCGGTGGTCAGCATGACCTTGAGGTTCAGGCCCTGCAGTTGCTCCGGGCTCACTTCACCCGTGGAGAATTCCACGCCAACGGCGTCGCAGAGTTGTTTGAGTGACGCGAGCATCCCCGCGTTGTTGTCCACGAAGTAGCTGTGAACGAACACGCTCTTGCCCGTGTTGCTCCACACCTGAATACCAGCGTGAAGCATGAGGTTGCCATTCTTGCTGACTTCCTCGGTGACCTTGAACAGTACCGCGTCGTACAGGCCATCGGGCAGAGTCATGTCCGCGTCCTTCGGGTTGTACTTCAAGCGACCTCCTTGATTTGCTTGCGACAATGCTCGATGCACTTGGCCACGTTGGCCGCCGGCATGTCCTCCCAGCGATCGACCTGGGCTTTCTTCCACCACTTCTCGACGGTGCCCTCGGGGAGCTTCACGGCCTGCAGGAGCTTCACGATGTCGGCCACCTGCTCAGCCGTAGCCAGTTCCACGGGTTGCGACTCGGCGTCTAGAGCTGGGCCGTAGCGCTGCTGTAGTTCCTCATAGGACCAATTGAACACTTCGCCGTCGGGGAATGAACGCAGCCGGGACTTGCGGACCACGCCGACGCGCTTGGCGCCGCGTCGCTGCAACTCGATCACAAGGTCGAACTCGTAGTCGAGATTTTTCCAGCCGTCGAAGGTCATGCCGATCTTCTTCATGCCGTCGCCGTACTCGTTCTTGGCGTGGGCGGTCATGATGACGTTCATGTCCAGGGCGTTCAGAAGGTTCATCAGCCGCTTCATCACCTTGTTCAGTTCGCCGTAGTGGCGGCCCCACTCGGTGCCGACGCGGTGCTCGGCCTTCTCCAGGTAGTCCACACCGAACGGCGTGATGGGGTCGATGGTCAACGTCTTGAAGTTGTGCCGCGTGCTGCGTAGCGCCCGGACTTCCTCGATCAGTTCTTCCATGTCGTTGGACTGGAAGACCTGCGAACGGCTCGCGTTGATGGCGTCCGCGTAGTGATTGCTGCCCTTCTCGCCGTCCACGATGTAGTTGTCGGGGAACTGGCACGCGGCAGTGGTTTTTCCAACTCCGGCCTCGCCGAACAGGAAAATCTTGGCCCTGGTTTGAATCTCTTCCGGTGGTTTCGCTCTTAGTGGCATTCGCTTCCTTTCTGTGCTCCAAAATCGTCGCCGCAGGCCGGGCCTGCCTAGCCGGAGTTCGGCCGGGTTGGTTTCGGAAATTCCTTCAACGCCCAAATGTCGTCTGGTATTCGGCCCTGTTGTCCTGGGCGCGGTCCTGAATCCTGCTTAACGAACACCGGGACGCCTGCCGCCTTGCACTGGTCAACGATGGACCGCAGCCAGTCGATTTGCATGGGCCGATGACCGGGGCCGGATTCGCCACCGATGATGACCCAGTCAATGTCCAGTCTTGGATCGCTGCCGGGTGGAAGTGCTCCGGTATCTTCCGTGTGCCAGGCTTCGCAGTCGCCAAGATTCACCGGCCCCAACAGCGGCTCGACGCTCAGGAATCGCACCGCCGCCGGGCAGCGCAGCAGGTGGGGGATGCGTTCATCGGCCGCCGCCTGATTCTCCACCGACGTTCCCAGCCAGACGTTGGGCAGCGGCCACGGCACTGATTCTCCGTAATGGGATTCCTGCTTGATAACAAAGTTGGTGGTCCAAGCGATGTTTTCCGCAACGCCTTTGCGGCAGAGATACTCCGCCATGCGGGCGGGGCGCTTGGTGAGAATCTGGTATCGGTGCCTACGGGAGCAGGCCATCGCCGCGAAGCACTTGTCGATAAACTCGAACGGAACGCTTTCGTGGAACTGGTCCGACATGGAGTTTACGAACACCATACGCGGCTTCTTCCAGGTCAGCGGCTGCCGGAGTCGCGATTCGTGAAGCTCAATCTTCGCAAAGTCTCGGCCCCACCGCTCGGTAATCCGCTCGGCGTAGCAGTGCTTGCAACCGGCGGAAACCTTGGTGCAGCCAGTCACCGGGTTCCACGTCTCGTCAGTCCATCCGATTGTGGTTGCACCCATCAGCACGCCTCCCTGTATCCCTCGTCATCAGCACAATCCGCCTCTCCCGCATCCTCGCACTCGCAGCCAACCGTGCCGCTACCATCACACGTCAGACATTCGCGCGACCGCTCGCACGCCTGTTCGCAGCACTCGCACACACCTTTGCAGGGCACGTAGCCGGACCCGCAGCAGTCGGGGCAGTCAAGCTCTCGGCGGTCTTTGCAGACGGTGCATCTCATCCGGGGATGACCTCCAGCGTGTTCGGGTCGCGCTTGCCGTCGAGGATTTCGTCGAGCAGGCGGACGGCTGCGGCGGCTCGGGCTTCTTGGGTGGTGGCTTGGGCGTAGTCGCTTCTGAATGGATCAGGCCACATATCTACGTAAAACAGTTCTGGGTCGTGATAGGCCAAGCCGAGAATCCCAGCAGCTTCTTTCCCAACACAATAACTCTTCGCAAGCTGCTGTTGTGGATTAAGGCCCTTCGCTAGGCACACAGTCCATCCACCGATACAAGCAGCCGTTCCACAATTCGGAATTGCGCCTTCGAGGTCTTCCTGTTCTCGATTTGTAAAGAATAGCGACATCAAAAACTGCCTCGGCTCCCGCTCAATCTGGTCCCGCACCTTGCGTAGTAGTTCGGTGTTCAGCACTTCGGACTCCTTGGATTGCAAGCGAAAACGATGAATCGAAAAGTGCAGCGCCGCGCTAATCCGTTAGCCGGGGTCCGTCCCTAGCGGCGCTTGCTACGGGCAAGGGTGCGATTCGAACGCACATCCTTGGGTGTCCCTGGAAGGGGTTCGGGACGACCCAATGCTCTGCCAGTTGAGCTACCCAGCCGTTACGTCAATCGTCCTACCATGCGGCCCTGCGCCCACGCGATGAAGCCGCGACGCTCTTTGAGGGCATGTTTGACCGTGCCCTCTTTCCGCGAGTCTCCTGGCCTCTCCACGGCCTGGATGCTATTGACTTGGCTCTCCGCGACCTTGCGGTAGCCAGACCCGAGAAGGCCGGCGGCGCCGAAGAAACACGCGGCGGGCCAGCCAGAACTGCCGAGCTGCACGAGGATCGAGTACGTGTCGTTGCCGTCGCCCGTGACGCTGATCGGGGCCGTGATGGTCTGGGGCTTGGACGCATCCACGCCCTTGGCCTCGTTGTCGCGAACGCATGATCCCAACACGAAAAGCGCGATCGTGATAATGAGCAGCAGAAGCACTAGGCAATCAACTGGGTCTGGTTTGCGACGAATCATTCGCCCGGCTCCCTACTGCCACCAAACTCCAACACGCTGATGTCGCGGCGGGTCATCTGCGGCCCAACTCATTCATGGTCCAACTCTGAAGATTCCGCAGGCCATCGCCGATCATGCCGGCAAAGAAGGCTTGCAGGATCGCGTCCATGTTGGCACTGAGATAATCCTTGACGAACGCGGACGGCGTGCGTTCATCGCCAGACCAATATTCAGGCTTAGCTAGTTCCTCTTTGAGGCGATTCAGGAATAGAGACTTCAGTTCGGCACGGATCAACTCGTTCAGTTCGGCCGGCTTCTGGTTGCCGTAATGATCACGGCTGGCATTACTGAATGCGTTAATCTGGCTGCTGACGAGTTTCTCCCACTGGTCGTCGGGGATCAGCGAAACAAAGGTCGCCTTGATACGGTCGGTTATGACCTGCCGAATGTCTGGTGTCGCTAGTTCTGTGCTCACTTTTTCCGCCTCCCTAATGCCACCACTGCCAGATAATCAGCACAATCAGCACGCCAATGGTGCTTCCAACTAAATTGGCTAGGAATTGCAGCCACCACGGGTAGTCGTAGTCGTCATGGTCATTCATTCGCCCGGCTCCCTACTGCCACCACTGTCCGACACCGATGAACTGGCAGCCCTCCTGGGCTAACGTCAACGCCAGCGCGAACACGCTGAAGAAAAAGATTCTCATTTTTGGTCTCGCAAAATAGCCCGCGTGACGCCCGGGAATCGGCGCGCCTTCAGCAACCTGAACGTCACGCGGGTGGAAACGGAAACGACCTACTGAACCGGCCGCTGGAAATCGACCTGGCCTTCAGCCTCGATGACCGCGGTCTCCGGGCCGATCCAGAACACGTTCTTGGCTCCGGCGCTAAACGGCGCGCCGCCCGACGTGACCTTGATCGCACCTTGGAATCCGCCGGCACGAAGGCTTTCCAGGGTCTGTGCGTGGCTCTCCGGCGTGCTCTTGCAGCCTGCCAGACAACCAGAGACGCACACCAACAACGCGAAAGCTACGAACGATTTGAACTTCATAACTGAACTCCCTTTCGAAAGAGGTTCGCCCGCGTACTGCGAGCGATTGTGGCTTATGGGGCGCGGCTCCGCGCGTCTTGACTGAGGTCACTAGGAGCCGCGCTGTGGGGTAATCCATCCGTCGCTTAAACACTCCTCCTCTCAGCCGGTGGCCGTTGCTGTGGTGGATGATCCCACATGGGCAGCCGTGTCACGCGCCGCCATCCGTGACGGCGCTTTACTGCTCGTCGATGTCGATGCTGTCCCAGAGCCCAAAGTTGGGCGTGTCCTCGCAGGACAACTCGACTCGGTGGATCACTGATCCCTCTGGCGGCTTGCCAAAGGGCTGGATGTCGCGCTGTGGCATCATGATTGGGTCGCTCACGTCGCCGTAGAACCAGCGCTGGCCAGTCACCCAATAGCGAACTTGGCACTCGCTGACATGCGTGGCCGTCGACTTCATCTGGAAGAATTTGATCGCCGGCACGAACTCCATAACGATGGGGTCCCTGCGCTCAGTCGGGCGCGGGTCCGGCAGGCCGAGATACGGGCCTTCGCTGAAATCCTCGGGCAAAAGTTCGCCATCGAAGTCGGACGCAGGCCGCAGGAACGGTCCGCCCAGCTTGCGATAGATCGTGACCAGCGTCCCCTTGGGCAAACGGAACGACATCGCGATTGGCTCGTTGAGATCGAGAATGCTCACTTAATCACTCCGAGGGTGGCCAGGACGATCGCGCCGAGAAAGATGCACGCGCAAACAACGGCGGCGGACTGGATGTCATCCGTAGAACACCCAGCCGCGCCGCCGTCCGAAGCTTCTGGTGGAACGCCGCGACGATTGATCGTGAAGCCCCTACCGCCGCAGTGCGGGCAATCAACGTACTCGGTCTGCAAGGTTGGAACGCACGCCGCAACCAACTTGTGGACGTTGCGTATGTGGTCGATTTCGGTGGTCAAAAGTCGGGGGCGAACATCCGTGTTCATTGGCGTACTCCGTTTTTCAGGCAACGTGCTTCCAGGCGAAACGAGTCCTGACCTTCTGTATTTGCCGAGGCTTGACGCCGTACCTTTGAGCGAGCGCGGCAGCCGAGTCGGTAGAGTCGCGAATCTCGCGAACGTCCGCCTCGGTCAGCACGGCCGCGTGACATTTCTCGCCGCGCTGACACCATCCCATTCGGTGCGCGTGGCGGATGTTTTCAATTTGCGTTGTCCATTCTAGATTTGAGAGGCGATTGTCAGTCCGCACGCCATTTTTGTGGTTGGTTACTTGGCCTAGCTGCGGCGGCCCGACAAACGCCGTGAGCACAAGCCGATGAACGAAAACCCGAGCGTGATTGCACATGCGGTAGCGATTCGTAAGGCCGCCGATGAACACGCGACCGGTCGCTAGGTTCATCATCCGACCGTGGTTGGATATGAAATGAGTTCGCTCGTGTCCCGGCATCGGCAGCCACTGCTCTCCTTGAATCTCGACAGCCCTACATTTACTGCGCATGCCACAACCGCAAATGATAAATCGGCCTGTTTATAGGCTAAATCGATCGTGCCAGTATGTGGCACGCCCTATACTGTGGGTTCTGTTGCGTCTAACAAATAAGTCAGAGCAGGGGGGTCTCAACCGCTACGACCTCCCGTTTTCAGACCGTGTCCAATCAATCGCTTCCACGGACATGCGCACGGCCTCTGCAATCTTGACCAAGTGGCCCAGCGTCGGCACCGTTTCTCGATGGTAGGTGCGACTAATAACACTCGCTGAGATACCGGTCATTTCAACCAACTTGGCCTGCGTCATGTTTTTCCGCTCTAGCGCTTCTGCAAGCGTCGGCTTACGACTCATTCAGAGTAAGACTACACGACGATTTGCAATCGTGCAAGTTTTTTGTTACAAATTATTTTCCTGAGCGCCGAATCGGCGTTTTCCGTCTGTAAATGTGGGTTGGTGGCACGGACGCCGGAGCGATCCGTGTCCGAGCGAGAAAAAGCAGCTTTCCGCCGCGCCATCCAATCCGCTATAGTTTCACTTCAGGCTGCAGCCGCGATGTTAGACCCTGATTGCACGGGGTGCATTGCCGGTGGTCGCCCCGGACCCGGGTGCCATTTGGTCCAGTGTTCGATCTGCAACACGATTCACTGCATCGCTCGCGTGGAGCGGTGCTCAACCTGTCGGCGGCCGGGATGCTGCCTTCCTCTCACGGACGGGACTTGCTTGGAGTGTCGGGAATGAAATCTATTGCGGTCATCGTCGGTCTGCTGGGCTTGGTTGGTGGTTGCGGCAGCGGTCCGCTTTCGGGCTGCGATCCGGGCTGGGGGCCGGCGGTGAACAACGCCGATGTCTGCTGCCCCTTGGATGAGCTGTTCGTCGGCTCCGATGGCGTCTGCTATACCTCGTCAGCCCGCGAGGCCTGCGACGACGACGCGGTTCCCGATGAGGACCTGGAAGCTGCCCTGACCATTCTCCGACTGACCAAGAATGACGGCCTGTCGGCGTCGGCCGCCCTCGACGAAGGGATCAGCGGCTGCATCGAAGAATGCGCGGCAGGCGATTCGGGGTGCGAAAGCCATTGCGTGCGCTGCATCACGGCAATCGTGGGGGCGATCTACCGGTGACCCCCGGCAGATGCAGGGGATTTCGGTCCCGAATCTGCCACGACTGAACTCGGCGTTGCTGCAACGACAGTTGAGCGCAAAAAGTTGGGCCGCCCTGAGTTGATGCAGGACGGCCCACTTGGAGTGCCGTAACACCCAAGAGCGTTGACTATCATGGTCGCGGCCGATAAAAAGTCAACCCAATGGAGTTACATAAACCAGGAGCAACCGCGTTCGGGAAAGCCGTCGGCGGGATACAAATCGACGGTCAACGCACGTATACGGGCCCGGCGAGCCTCCGGGAGTCCTACCCAAAACGAAGTTCTTGCCGCAAAAGCGGATTCTTTCCGGGCAACGGGCAGGTAGTCGATCCTGCAACACGCAATACGTCCCGGTTCGCTGGCATCGCAAGGACGCAAAGAACTTCGGTCGGTCGTACATCGACCACGTGCAGCACCTAGGGACAAACCCGCTCCAGGGTCAGGCAGGGAAGCCGCGACACACCACAAAGGCAGGGATGCCTAAGGAATTGCGTTATGCGCATGTCCGTTGGTTCTCTCCAATATCCTCCGCACCGCCGACTGGTTCCACCGCCGCCCGCCCTTCTTGGGCCGAATCCCGCGATTATCGAGGATGGACGCGATCCGGCGCAGGCCGTAGGTAGGCCGCAGATCGTGAATTGTGCGGATGACCTCTTGCTCCCGCGCGTCGGCCACGAGCTGGCGACCATCCGCCGCTAGCGTGAATCCGTAGGGCACGGATCCGACGCGATGGCCGCGGGCGATCTTGGTGGCTAGGGCGGCCGTGGTCCGCTCGGACACGCAGTCACGCTCGAATTCGGCAAGCACGGCCAGCATCCGAAAGATCATCTTGCCGGCGGCCGTGGTCGTATCGATCGACTCGCTGAGGCTCACCAGATCGCATCCGGCCTTGTCGAGCCGTTCAGCGATGCGGATTGCGTCGATGACCGACCTGGCCAGCCGGGAGAGCGAATAGACTACGATGGCACTGCCGCGATTGCGGGTGACCTCCCTCAAGGCCGCTTGCAGCCCGGGTCGATTGTCCGCCCGCTTGCCGCTGATCCCCGCGTCGGTGTGTACCGCGGCCAGCGTGTAGCCGTGGAGCTGGCACCATTGGGCGATCTTCTCGCGTTGGGCGTCCAAGCCGAGCCTTTGGTCGATCGTCGATTCGCGGATGTAGGCTACGGCGGGTTTCACGCTGCGCCCTCGGCCTTCGCGATGGCCGCGCGAGCTTCTTTGGCCTTGTGGACGTAGTAGGCCGGATTACTTGTAGGTTCTTCGGCTGCGATTTCGAGCGCGGATGCGGCCTGCTTGAGCGCGTCGAGAAGGTCCGGCGCGGCGGCCATGAGCGCCCGGTCCTCCTTCGACGGGCACTCCTCATCGTCGATGTCCCAGATCGGCTCGTAGTGGTCGTACCGAATCGGGATGATCACCGCATCGTCAGCGCCGTAGAGCTGGCAATCGGCGTACTTCGTGTTTGATGGTCGCGGCTCGTCCTCATCGGCTGGCGGGCGGTGATCCCAGCCGTCGCCCCAATACCATGGTCCAGGTGTGGCGCTCATCGTTTCTTCCTCAGCGCCCGCGCGACGACGTGGCGGACCCACTCGGCCGCTCCGATGCCCTCTGCGACGGCGCGTTTGCCAATCTGGTCAATCTGCGCTGCGGTAAAGCGCATGCGAAACGGTTTTAACGGGTTCTCGGCGCATGGCCGGCCGGCTTTGCGCTTTTCCCTTTCGATGGGTTTGGTCATGGGGCCACCTCGACAATGCGATACTCGCCGTCTGCGTAATCCCCTCCGCTAGAGATCAGGTCGTCGATTGCCTCCTGGGCAGCCTCCTCCGAGTCGTATAAGGCGTCCGACCACTCGCTAGCCAAGTGGGTCCAGCTCCACTGCCCATCTAGTCGCGATTCGATCTGATATTTCGTCATTTTCTCATTCTCCAATCGCGGACCATTCCGCAAAGGCCGCCCAGGGTTCTGCCCCCCCGGTACGCTGACGCGGGCTGAGTTTGGTTTTAATCGCCTTGCGCGCCTCGGTTCCAGTCGCGGGCATAGTTCGGTCGGTCGTCGGGTGGGCATTCCACCAAATCGAAAATCAGTGAGCGACAGCGTTCGTATTCTGCCACGTCTCCGGGCTGCTCCGGCCGAGAACCAAGCCGCAAAATGCGGCCGATTGCGAGATTGATGGCCCGACGTTCGATTTGTTCCATCACGCACCCCCTTCGGCCATGACACCGGATTCAATGTCCGCGCACTTCGCGCAACCGCACGGACCATCGGGCGCAGCGCAATCCGTCTCGGCCATGTAGTGCCGCTCCGCGGAGCCGAGCGCGTCAGCCAATGCGACGATTGGCGCGTTGCGGTTAGGCATCACTCCAAGCGCCTTGTGGTTCGCCGCTACATAATGGTGCAGATCGACGAGCAGATCGGTGATTGCCAGAAGGCCTTCCTCTTTCAGCCAGAGCCGCGCGCGCTTCCCGCCGTACGCCAGCAATGCCTTCTCGGCTCGCTGCGCGCGGTCGGCATTGGTCGGCTCCTGATAGGCTTTTGCCTTGCGATCAGCCTTTAACCGCAGTTTTTCGGCTAGGCCCTCTTGGATTCGCTTCGCGTTCTCGGCGACTTGCTTCTCGTTCCTCATGCGACACCCGCGCTTTCCACGTCTGCCGCAAGCCGATCAAGGCCGCGCTCGATTGTCTCGGTCGGGTAGGTCATGGATTCGGCGCGAGCAAGCGAGTACGTAAACACCGGCTTTCCGTTCGCGAGTACGTCGCCTGCCGCATACCACTGGTCATCGATTCCAATCGCGGCGACCGTGCGATACGGTCCGCCCTTCTCGATCCAAACGCCGAGCGCCGTGCGGTTGTCGGATAGAGCGAATCGCCGTTTGGGATTGTCGCGGCGCGCCTTTTCGAGCATCTGGTCAGGTGTTAGACTTGTCATCGGTTCATCCTCTCGAACAGGGTGGACTCACGGGGCGAGTGCTACAAACACGTCGCCCCACTACATTTACAGCCTATACCATTCTCGGTTTGTTGTCCACACAAATCTGAGATAAATTTCGCGATTCGCGGATCGGACGCACGACACTAAACAAAAACGCTCCGGGCGTTAGAAGCACCCGGAGCAAACCCTTCTACATGAGGCACACGAAAAAGGGGAATGTTGGAAATCTTACGGCCCTACCGCACCCGAAACAAGGGCGATTTTCAGCGCTTGACAGCGGCGGGCGGGAATGGTGGAATTCTGGTCGATCTGGACACTGCCTTTTCTCCCTGCCGCCGCTGAAGCGCCCTGAGAAGCCTCGCAGCGAACGGCTCGCGGTCGTGCCTTGGTAAGTTCAACCGCTTGCAACGTCGGGAAAGGGTGACACCTGCGGCTCCGGGAGCCGCTTCTATTTTCACTTGACAGCGGCCGTTGGACGGGTGAGAATTCGCAGCGATGATCCGGACTAGGACCATCTGAAGTCATCGACGGCGGGCTCGGCCTTAATCGAGCTAGATAGACCCCGTGCAAACCCTAGTCCGGAGCGCGGGGTCTTTTTTTTGGTGGCACGGATGCCAAAGCGACGAGACAGCCGGGGCGGCGGACCGATGCAGATGCACGGCCGCAAGGATCTGCGCCCAATGGGTGTTCCCGGATTCATGCCCGCCCAGCTCGCCAAAATGGCACGCCAGCTAGCCGACGAGAAAGCCAAGCAAAAGGCCCTAGAATCAGTGCTAGAGCAGCACAAGGCGGCGGAACGAAAACTGAATAGGTGAGGGTGCGACACCTAACGGGGTAGCTACGCCAAGCGCGTGTCCCGTCGCCCGGCCTAAAGAGTTGTCCCCGGCATTGTAGGGGTATCAGCAAAGCCTCATGCCCGCACTAGCCGAGCGCTTCCCATCCACTAGGCTAGACTCCCGGCAACGTCACAGACGACCGGATGGACAACACAGAGTAGGGCCGTCGTTGGTGCTGGTTCACGACGCTAAAGCAACGATCAGCTAGGGATTGCCGGGATGGAGTACGCGCAGCGGACGGGCATGCTCGAGCCTTACACCCTCGAGCACCTACCGACTGACGGTCCAACGCGACCATGTTGCACCTAGCTTTCATCCACCTTTCACCTGCCCTAGTGAGCGCTTGATTGATCACTCAACGCATCGATAGCCATGTTGCCCAGGTTAACTTTGCCAACGATAATGACAGCGTACGTAATGCGGGCCTGTATACAGTGCTCGTCACGTGTGCCGTGGTCGTGGTTACAGCCGTTCGGCTGCGATACGTCGATTGGACGCTAATAATGCGGTTTTCTAGGTAGGGGACCCATTGGCCGATGCGACTTTTAACCCGAGGGCCGCCGAAATCTCGCACGCGCGTAGAGGTTACCCCCTTCGGCGTACAAGTGGTCTGGTTGGTCGTCTCTAAGGAGCCTCTGATGGCTGACGCTTCGCCCCGTGAAATCATGTGGTGGACTGGCTGGATGGTCTGCCGCATCTGTTCGCATTGGCACGTTGGTGTTGTCGAAGTGTTGCTGGCCCGAAACTACAATCCGCCCGATTGCGAGTGTCCAAACTGCGGGAACATGGCCTGCGAACCATCTGGCGAATTGCCGCCGGACGACGCGAAAAGGTGAAGACACCCCCTTCGGCTCTCAAGCGACCCGTGGAAGCAGGAGGCGTCGGATGAAGCTCGTCCTCGTTGAATGGCTGGATGCTCACTCGCGGTCAGATGCTGGCTGGAAGAAGCTGGACGACGTCATGCAGGACTCGAAGCCGTTGCCGGTCAAATCGGTTGGCTACCTTGTTTCTCAATCCAAGGCTGCGGTTGTTTTGGTGCCGCACATATCCGGCGATGGTGAGCGCGTTGCGCATTTCTGTTGCGGCGAGCTGAGTGTTCCCCGTCGGAACATCGTTAAGATGACGGTGCTACGCAAGTGAAGCAGGAGGCCTCTGATGTCTGAGCCAGCGTGCGAGCGATGCCGGTTCTTCGACGGGGACAATCACGGTCTCTGCGACGGGACAGTTGGTCTGTGCAGGCGGAACGCTCCGACAATCCATCCTTGTTCTGGCGATCCTGATAACGAAGATGCTGTCTGGCCCTGGGTACGGGCCGACGACTATTGCGGCGAGTTTCAGGAGAAGGTCGATGCCGACAAGGTTTCCTGAGCACGAGAAGGTGATTGAAAAGGCTGCGACTTCGTGGGTTCGCAATACTCTTTTCCCGCAGGCTGCTTTGATGCCTGATGCTCAGGCGATCATGTACCTGACGAAGCACGTCAGCATAATGGTTCGGTTTCTGCGGGACGAAGACCATTGGTATCTTGGAAGGAATTGAGCGATGCCCAAGCCGGCCCAAGGGAAGATGACGCGAGCGGAGTGGGTCAAATTGCCCGTGCCTCACGCTCAAGCGGTGTTTGGTTGCGGCGTCCTGACGTGCCCGCAGTGCGGCGCTACGGTTGACCCGGCAGCGGAAGACCTTTCCCGTACCCGGTGGACCTGGAACGGTTCGTCGTGGGTGCATCGGTGTGAGCCTCACGCCCTCGGCTGCGGCTGCCTGGCCTGCCAGAAGCGGCTGGTCGAATCGCAGGGTGAGCCGCAGGTTTTCAACGTGGATGCGTGGCTCCAGAAGCTCGCTGCTCTCGACGCCAAGCTGGACCGGCTGGGGCAGTTCATGGCGGCATTGGTCGCGATGCGAGTGACGACCTGTGGTCCGAAGATGTTCCCACCTGGGACGTCGCATCCGCCTGATGGTGAGTGCGAGCTTCTTTGGGCGAATTACGTTCAGCACGGTCCCCGGCAGGAGGCGTCGGATGCACGTTGAAGTACCCATTCGGGTGACCGCTTGGGTCGATGAAGGTATCGCACCGCTCGTTCTCGCCATGAACAGGTTCGAAGAAGTCGTGACCTTGGATAGCTGCCAAGGGGACGAGAAAAGCAGCCTCAAGGCGAACGTCTTCTTTGCTCACCGTCGCGCGTCCGAGTTGGTGCCATTCATTGAGCGGTTATCCGCAGCTCTTCGTAAAGATATTGCTGACGGTGGCTACGTGTTTCGCTTAGAGTGGAGTCACGGCGGGGATCGTCCGCTGGCGTCATTTCATTTGGACTCACGGTTGATTGCTGGGGTGAGCGAGGCCTTGGTTCGTCTCCATGAAGCAGGAGGCGTCCGGTGAGCAAGGGTGAGTGGCGACAGATGGTTCGCGAGACGACGTTGGCGATGATGCAGCGCGAACACCCGTTGCCGGACTTCGATGATTTCGTGTGCAGCGGCCATCCTCGATGGAAGAACCGAAGGATTCATGCGCTTTCGATTGAGGCCTGGAAGAGGCAGATGGAAGAGGCGCTGAATCGGCACGCGCGATGGTATCTGGAGCCTGACCATGCCCGAGGGTGAAGCCTGATGGACAAGTTCTTCTTTCAGAGAATCTGGTGGTTCCTGCGGGCGTGCAGGGTCAACGCGAAGTGTCGTTACCTGGAGGCGCGTTTCTGGCGGAAGCAACAGCGTTCAGCGGATCGACGCATGATAATGCGCATTGCCAGGATGCCGTACAAGCTGCCCATCATGACGATGAGTAAGGCCGGCGACCCGATGGTTTGGAGCGACGACGAATGACCGAACCTGACGACATCTTCGATGATTCCGAAGAATCGCTTCCTGCGGAGGCGGATAGGGAGCGGATACCGTGGCGGCGATGTCCTCTGCCGTTTCCGATCCCCGCATTGATGACGGACGAAGAGGCGCAGCGAATTCTGGACGAGAAGGTCTGGGGATGAGCGAAACCAACGGCAAGCGCGGCATTCCCATCGACAGCCCGTATTCCTACGAGAAGCGCACGACCTCGTGGGGCGAGACGGGCAAAGAGGTCGACATTCGGCTGAAGCGCGAGCGCCGCCGGCCGGAGTACATCGCGCAGTGCGAAGCGATGTGCCACCGGGACGGCGTCAACATGGATTACGCCCGCATGGCGGTGGCCGAAGAATTCCCGCCGCTGTCGGACGAAGAGATGCGGACGCTGCAGGCGCGACCTTCCGACGGCGACTTCCTGCAGCAATGCCGCGACGCCCTGGACAGCATGACCAGCCTCAAGGCGACGACCAGCGTTGAGATCGAACTGGAATGGGTGCAGGCCAACGTGTACCGTAGCCATCCGTTGCTGAACCGTGTGCCCAGCAGAATGGCGGTCGCGTGGCTGATCGCTATGAAGCGCGACCAGATGAACCTGGCCACCAAGGCGGAGTTGAGACTTTGGGACGTGTACCTGACGAAACGAATGAGTCCGGGGGACCGCAAGAAGAGCAAGGCGGACAAGGCCTTTCAGGACAAGGACCACGCGGAGATGGCCCAGGACCAGAGCGCATCGGACCACGAGGAGATGATGCAGCGGATATGGCCCAAGGGAGCGCCCCCATCCCCGGATTCCTCTTCGTGACCACGGGAATGGCGATGATCATGCACGAGCGCGGCATCATCGAATCGCTCGATCAGCAGGCCAAAGCGGCCGGTCCGGCCGATATTCAGCTTTGTATGGCTCTTCGCCGCGTGGCCAACCGCTTCTGTGAGTGGTCGAAGGTTTGCGAGCCCGGTTGGCTGTTCAACGGGATGCCCCTGCACATCTTCATCGTGCGCTTGGCGACGTGCGCACCGATTTACGGGACCCAGAAGCGGAAGACGGAGATTGTTCCGAGCTAGATGCCGGTCCCGCCTTCGTGAATAAAGTGCTCTGTACCGGCCCAATGGAAGGCGATACTGCTGTCGTTGAGCATTTCTATGTCGTGGCGTTGCACTCGGCGGCAGGGGTGCCACTCTTTTTCCCAGAACTTCTTTTGAAGCGCCTCCGTCATCCGGCGCTCTCGTTCAAACATCTCGTCCACCAACTGCTCGCGAGAAAGGCTTGCCATCCTTTCTTCGTCGAGAGGGGCTTCGACAGAGATGATCTCCACTTCTCTTAGCTGGAACGCCCCCAAATACATTGCGTGCGGAGATTTGGCATACCGTACCCATCGGCGATCGCCTTCATTCCCGGTGATTTGGTCCTCGAATACGTCCATGCGGCAGTACCGTGGGATCAGGCAGGCATACTCCACGTTTGTCATCCGACTCTCCTCCGCATGATCGGCACGCCCTCGTCGGCTTCCATCTGATCCTTCATCTCGAACCAGTCGGCGGAACCCGCCGGCGGCATGTGTCGCTCGTTTTCCTTCTCGAATGGCCGGGATTTCGAGGCCACGATCATGGCGATGCGGGCGATGGTGCGGTCGCCGTGGTTCTCCCTGGCCCCGCTGGGGTCCGGTGAGGTCATCGAGGGCAGGTAGATCGGCGGACCCCGGCCAATCGGATTGTACTGGAACTCGCGCATCTCCATAGCGCAGTCCTCGTCGCGTTCGACGAAGGATCCCTCGCAAATCATCTGCCGGTGCAACGAAAACCAGTCCAGCGTGTTCTCATCGCCGCCCTTGTACCAGCCCAGCGTCGAGCCCTCGCCTTTGACCTCGCAGTGAATTTCCTGGTATTTGAGCCGCTTCTTGAGGACGTCGCCGAATTCCTTGCCGGGCCCGTTGTTCTCGAAGCTGCCGAAGAACTCTCTTCCGCGGCCCAGCCAGCGCAAACCGGCGGCGGCAACCTGGGCGAACTCATAAGGCACCAAGCCGTGGGCCACGAACGTGGCGACGACATCCAGCGTTTGATGCTCCCCGGCCACCAGAACCGAGTTGGACTTGCCCATGCCGCGGTCATCGGTTCCGCCGGCGGCGATGTCCGCGCCCCACAGCAGCTTCATGTCCGGAAAGCGGCCGT